>Ga0315274_10012066_pt1 | contig 12358 bp, 10 predicted proteins | sample YL17G02_20_MG_FD_203700 | JGI IMG/M metagenome (GOLD analysis project Ga0315274, IMG submission 203700) | Sediment microbial communities from Yellowstone Lake, YNP, Wyoming, USA - YL17G02_20 | ecosystem: Environmental > Aquatic > Freshwater > Lake > Sediment | place: USA: Wyoming | collected... | reverse complement strand
GTACAGGAAGGCATCCTCGCCCGAGGGCTGGATCCGGGTGTACGGGCCCTCCTTCCCCCCGGCGAGCGCGTTGCGGAGGCGGATGCTCCCGAAGGTGCCGCGCATCATGACCTCGTGGTGGCCGCGCCGGGCCCCGTACGAGTTGAAGTCGAGCGGCGCCACGCCGTGCTCCTGGAGCCAGCCGCCCGCCGGCGACCAGGCCGGGATCGAGCCGGCCGGCGAGATGTGGTCCGTGGTCACCGAGTCGCCGAGCCAGGCGAGGACGCGGGCTCCCGCGACGTCGGCGACCGGGTCCGGCTCCATGCCCATCCCCGCGAAGAAGGGAGGACTCGCGACGTAGGTCGACGCCGGGTCCCAGGCGTAGCGGTCGCCGTCCGGGATGGGCAACGCCCGCCAGCGCTCGTCGCCCTCGAAGACCGACGCATAGGTGGTCCGGAAGAGCTCGCCGTCGATCGCCCCCGCGATGGCGCCGCGGATCTCCTCCGCGGAGGGCCACAGATCCGCGAGGAAGACGGGCCGGCCGTCGTCGGCGATCCCGAGCGGCTCGCGGGTGAGGTCGACGTCGATTCGTCCGGCCAGGGCGAAGGCGACGACGAGCGGCGGCGAGGCGAGGTAGCTGGCCCGGACGAGAGGGTGGATCCGGCCCTCGAAGTTGCGGTTGCCCGAGAGGACGGCCGTCGCGACGAGCCCCTCCTCCTCGACCTGGTGGGCGACCGCCTCGTCGAGCGGCCCCGAGTTGCCGATGCAGGTCGTGCAGCCGTAGCCGGCCAGGGCGAAGCCGAGCGCGGCGAGGGGGCCGGCCAGGCCGGCGCGCTCCAGGTAGGAGGTCACGGCCTTGGAGCCGGGCGCCAGCGACGTCTTCACCGTCGTCGGCACCCGCAGGCCCCGCGCGACCGCCTTCTGGGCCAGGAGGCCGGCCGCGATCATGACGGTCGGGTTGGAGGTGTTCGTGCACGAGGTGATGGCGGCGATGACGACCGAGCCGTTCCGGACCGCGCCGGGTGCCGCCGTCGCGCCGGGCGCCGGGAGGACCCCCGGGTACACCGCCTCGAAGCTGGCGCGCGTATCCGGCAGCGACACGCGATCCTGGGGGCGCCGCGGGCCGGCGAGGCTGGGCTCCACGGCGCCGAGGTCGAGCTCGAGGACGTCGTCGAAGTCCGGGCCGGGGCCCGCCTCGCGCCACAGGCCCTGCTCCTTCGCGTAGCGCTCCACGAGGCTCACCAGGGCGGCGGCCCGACCCGTCAGGCGCAGGTAGGCGAGGGTCTCGTCGTCGATCGGGAAGAGGGTCGCGGTGGCCCCGAACTCGGGGCTCATGTTGCTGATCGTCGCCCGGTCCGCCAGGGAGAGCCCCGCCAGTCCGTCGCCGGCGAACTCCACGAACGAGCCCACCACGCCGAGCGTCCGCAGCCGCTCGGTGACCACGAGCACGAGGTCGGTCGCGGTGGCGCCGCGCGGCAGCGCGCCGGAGAGTCGCACGCCGACGACGCGCGGCAGCGGCTGGTAGAGCGGCTGGCCGAGGAGGACGGCCTCGGCCTCGATCCCGCCCACGCCGTAGCCGAGGACGCCCAGGGCGTTGACCATGGTCGTGTGGGAGTCGGTCCCGACGAGCGTGTCGGGGAAGGCGACGGGGCCGCCGTCGCCCGCCGACGTCGTGACGACGGTGGCCAGGAACTCGAGGTTGACCTGGTGCACGATCCCGGTGCCAGGTGGGACGACGCGCAGGCCCCGGAAGGCGCGCTGCGCCCAGCGCAGGAGCTGGTAGCGCTCGCCGTTCCGCTCATACTCCCGGGCGACGTTGAAGGCGAAGGCGTCGGCCGTCCCGAAGCGGTCGACCTGCACCGAGTGGTCGATCACGAGGTCGGCCGGGACGAGCGGGTTCACGCGGGCGGGGTCGCCGCCCAGCTCCGCCATCGCGTCGCGCATCGCTGCGAGGTCCACGACCGCCGGGACGCCGGTGAAGTCCTGGAGGATGACCCGGGCCGGCAGGAACGGGATCTCGGCCGTGACGCCCGAGGCGGGGCGCCAGCCGGCGAGGAGGCGCACGTCGGCCTCGCCGACGACGCCGCGGCCCGCGTGGCGAAGGACGTTCTCGAGCAGGATCTTCACCGTGACCGGCGTCCGTCCGAGGTCCGGCCCGCCATCGAGCGCCGCGAGGCGGTAGACGTCGGGGAGGCCGGGACCGAGGCTGGCTCGGGCGCCGAGCGGATCGCGGGTCGGCACGGGTGCTCCTCGCTGGCTCAGGACGGCGGGCAGGCCGCCGGGGGCGCTACGCTGTTGCCCCAAGAGTAGCGTGGAGAGCGACGATGCGATCGTGGCGCAGGGAGCCGGCGACGCCGCCCCCGGGCGACCCGGCAACGATGGAGGAGGTTCGGCGGAGCGCGGCCGCCGCCGCGGCGCCCCTGCCCCCGGGGGGCCACCGCCACGGGGACGAGGTCCACCTCGAGGCGCACGCGCACCCCCACGTGGGGCCCGCCGACGACGGCCGCCCGGTGCTCGGGATCGTCGGCGCCGGCGCGGTGGGGACGGCCCTCGGCGTCGCCCTCAGCCGCGCCGGCTGGCAGATCGGCGCGGTCGCCAGCCGCGATCCGGGGCGCCGGGCCCGGTTCGGGGCGCTGGTGCCGGGGTCGCGGGCGTTCCCCGAGGCGGCCGCCATCCTCGACGCCTGCCACCTCGCGATCCTCGCCGTGCCGGACGACGCGCTGGCGGGGGTCGCCCGGACGCTGCACCTCTACTCGGGGCAGGCAATCGTCCACACGAGCGGCGTCCACGGCGCTGCCGTCCTGGCGCCGGCGCTGGCCGCGGGCACGAGCGCCGGCTCCTTCCATCCGCTCGTGGCCTTCGCCGACCTCGACCGGGCGCTGGCCGCCCTCCCCGGGGCCACCGTCGCCATCGAGGGCGACGAGGCGCTCCTCGACCTGCTCGCGGAGATGGCGACCTCGCTGGGCGCCTCACCGGTCCGACTGGCGCCGGGCTCCAAGGCCGCCTATCACGCCGCCGCCGTTCTCGCCGCCGGCGGTTTGACGGCGCTCCTCGACGTCGTGGCCGCCGCCGCCGCGCCGACCGGCCTCGACGAGGCGGGCGCTCTCGCGGTCTACGGCCCGCTCGCCGCGCAGGCCCTGGCCAACGCGCGGGCGCTGGGAACGGGTCCCGCCCTGACCGGACCGGCCGTCCGGGGCGACGCCGGCACGATCGAGGCCCACCTCGCCGCGCTCGCCGGGGCGGGCGAGGAGGCGCTCGATGTCTACCGCGCCCTCGGCCGGCGCCAGGTGACCATCGCCGAGACGTGGCGCGGCCTCGCACCGGAAGTGGCGGCCCGGTTGCGCGCGGCGTTCACAAGTTCGCGCTAACGCGGTACGATCTTCCTATGCAGCGCAGCATCACGGCCCGCTATGCGACCCGTCCCGTCGCCCGCTTCGCGACCGTCCCCCCGCGGGCGCGCGGGCCTCGCCTCGGCCTGGATCGCCACATCCGGTTCCGCCCGGCCGCGAACCGTCCCACGCTCCTCCGGCGGCCTGAGCTCGGCCCGGTCGCCCTCGTGCGCTCGGAGTGGCGGGCCGTGGCACCCGTCCGGGAGCACCGGCCCGCCGCCGGCCTCGCGGGCCCGCACGCGCCCGTCCGCTGGGCGAAGCTCGGCGCTCGCGCCGCCGGTCGTCGGCCGCGCGCCGCGACGGCGCCGTGGCGCGGCTGAAGCGCGCCACCGCCACCTCCGCCGGCGGGGTCGTCATCCGGTCCATCGACGGCGTTCCCCACCTGGTCGCCGGGCGCCGCCGGCGTCCGCGCGACGGCGTCTCCTGGACCCTCCCCAAGGGGACCCCCAACCCGCACGAGACGCTCGAGGAGACTGCCCTGCGGGAGGTCGCCGAGGAGACCGGGCTGCAGGTGCGGCTCCTCGCACCGCTCGAGGCCATCGAGTACTGGTTCGTGCAGGGCGGCGCCCGCATCCACAAGACCGTGCACTACTGGCTCATGGAGCCGGTGGGGGGCGACCTCGACCGCCACGACCACGAGTTCGACGAGGTCCGCTGGGTTCCGTTCGGGGATGCCCCGGGCCTCCTCACGTTCGAGACCGAGCGGGCGCTCGTCGCGCGGGCCGCCGATGCCGCCGCGCCCCGCCCGGACGGGCACGCCTGAGCACGGAGGTCCGGCCATGACGGAGGAGCCACGCGCCACGCCCCTCGTGGGGCGTCACGAGGCACTGGGCGCACGGCTGGTCGACTTCGCCGGCTGGCAGATGCCGATCCAGTACAGCGGGATCCTCGAGGAGCACCGCGCCGTTCGTCGGCGGGCCGGCCTCTTCGACCTGTGCCACATGGGCGAGCTATTCGTGGAGGGGCCCGACGCCGGCGATGCCCTGGCCTTCGCCGTGACGACCGACCCCCGGACGCTTGTGATCGGCCGCGCCCACTACTCGATGATCTGCGCCCCGGACGGGGGGATCCTCGACGACCTCATCGTCTACCGCCTGGCGGGCGCCCGTTTCATGGTCGTCGCCAACGCCTCGAACGCGGCCGTCGTCTCGGACGCCCTCGCCGAGCGCCTCGAGGGCCGCCGGGCGGTCATCGACGATCAATCGCTGGCGACCGCGCTCGTGGCGATCCAGGGCCCGGCGGCCCGCGGCATCCTCGCCCCGCTCACCGGCCTCGACCTCGACGCGGTCCACTACTACGGGATCGCGGAGGGGGCAGTGGCGGGCGTTCCGAGCCTCGTGGCGCGCACCGGCTACACCGGCGAGGACGGCTTCGAGGTCTTCGTCGACGCTGCCGCCGCGACGACGGTCTGGGACGCCCTTGCCACCGCGGGGGAGGCCGCCGGCCTCGTTCCCGTGGGCCTCGGCGCGCGCGACACGCTCCGGCTGGAGGCCGGGATGCCGCTCTACGGCAACGAGCTCGACCGCGCCACGACGCCTTTCGAGGCGGGGCTGGGCAGGGTCGTGAAGCTGGCCAAGGAGGGCGGCTTCGTCGGCCGGGACGCGCTGGCGGCGGCAGCCGAGGCCGCGCCGCGCCGGCGGCTCGTCGGCCTCGTCGTGCGCGGTCGAGGGATCGCGCGCCACGGCCACCCGGTCTGGTCCGGTGACCGCGCCAGCGGGGTCGTGACCTCGGGCACGATGTCACCGACGCTCGGCGTGCCGATCGCGATGGCGTACGTCGCCCCGGCGGACTCCGCGCCGGGTACGATGCTCGACGTGGAGATCCGCGAGGCGCGGGCGGCCGCGGAGGTCGTTCCGCTCCCGTTCTACACCCGGCTTCGCTGACCCAGACGCGCCGGCGGACGCCGGCCCGGAGACCGCCGGCGCCCCCGCGCCGGATCGACGAGAGGAGCGCCGCATGATCCCGGCCGACCTGCGCTACACGAAGGACCACGAGTGGGTCCGCGTCGACGGCGACGTGGCGACCATCGGGATCACCCGGCACGCCGCCGACCAGCTGGGCGACATCGTCTTTGTCGAGCTCCCGGCCGCGGGGCGGACGCTGGAGCAGTTCGCCACGTTCGGCGTGGTGGAGTCGGTGAAGGCGGTGAGCGACCTCTTCGCGCCGCTCGGCGGCGAGGTGGTCGAGGCGAACGGCGCGCTGGCGGCGGCGCCCGAGGTCGTGAACTCCGACCCGTACGGGGCGGGCTGGATGCTGCGGATCCGCCTCGCCGACGCGGCGCAGGTGGACGCCCTCCTCGACGCGGCCGCGTACGAGGCCCTGGTCGCGGAGGCCTGAGATGGCGTACGGACCGCATACCGCGGGCGAGCGGGGGCGGATGCTCGAGGCCCTCGGGATCGCTTCCGTCGACGCCCTCTTCGAGGCGATCCCGCCGGCCGTCCGGGCGACCGGGCTCGACCTGGCCCCGGCCCTCACCGAGCTGGAGCTCATGGAGCACCTCGGCGGCCTGGCCGGACGGAACCGGACCGACCTCGCGAGCTTCCTGGGCGCCGGCGTCTACCGCCACCATCTGCCGCCGGTCGTGGACCAGCTGCTCCTGCGGGGCGAGCTCTACACCGCGTACACGCCCTACCAGCCGGAGATCAGCCAGGGGACCCTGCAGACGATCTACGAATACCAGTCGCTCCTCGCCGAGCTGACGGGCATGGACGTCGTCTCGGCGTCGCACTACGACGGCGCCGCGGCGACCGCGGAGGCCGCCCTGATGACCTGCCGGGCCACGAGGCGCGAGCACGTCCTCGTCTCCCGGAGCGTCCATCCGCACTACCGCGAGACGTTCGAGACGTACTTCGCCGGGGCGAACCTCACCTTCGCGGAGATCCCGCTGCTCGCCGGCGGTCCCGGGGCCGGGACCACGGACCTGGCCGCCCTCGAGCGGATGCTGGCCGATCCGAAGCAAGCCGTCGCCGGCGTCGTCGCGGCGCAGCCCTCGGTTCTCGGCCTCCTCGAGCCGATGGAGGAGATCGGCCGCCTCGCCCACGCCGCGGGCGCCCTCTTCGTCGCCGTCGTGGAGCCGGTCGGTCTCGCCGTCCTCGCCCCGCCGGCGGCCTACGGGGCCGACATCGCGGCCGGCGAGGGCCAGCCCCTGGGGATGCCCCCCCAGTACGGCGGCCCGTACCTCGGGATCGTGGCCTGCCGCGAGGCGCTCATCCGGCAGATCCCGGGGCGCCTGATCGGAATGACCGCCGACCTCGAAGGGAAGCGTGCCTACGTCATGACCCTGCGGGCGCGCGAGCAGGACATCCGGCGCGAGCGCGCGGCCAGCAACATCTGCACCAACCAGGCCCTCTGCGCGCTCGCCGCCTCGATCTACGTGGCGGCCCTCGGCCCCGGCGGCCTCCACGACGTCGCGGCGACGGGCGCGGCGCGCGCGGCGGAGCTGGAGGCCGCGCTCGCGACGGCGGGCGCGCCGCGCCTCTACCCCGGCCCCTACCTCAACGAGTTTGCCGTCCGCGTCCCGGACGCTGTGGCCACCCACCGCCGCCTGCTGGCGCGCGGGATCCTGGCGGGCATCCCGCTTGCCGAGCTTGAGCCCCGCGACCCGTCGCTCGCCGAGGGCCTCCTGGTCTGCGCCACCGAGGTCACCACGACCGCGGAGATCGAGCGGTTCGCCGCCGCCCTCGCCGCCGAGCTCGCCAGGGCGCCGGAGGCCGTCCGATGAGCGTGACCGGCAACCCGCTCCAGCCGACCCTCTTCGAGCTCTCGCGACCCGGGCGGGGGGCCGGCACGCGGCTCCCGGCGCCCCCGGCCGACGCCCTCGAGCGGCTCCCCGCGGCCGCGCGTCGCGCCGTCCCGCCGGCCCTCCCCGAGCTCAACGAGGCGACGCTCGTCCGCCACTACGTCAACCTCTCGCACCTCAACTGGTCGGTCGACACGGGCTTCTACCCGCTCGGCTCGTGCACCATGAAGTACAACCCCAAGGTGAACGAGTGGGCGGCTCGCCTGCCGGGCTTCGCGGCGCTCCACCCCCTCGCCCCCGACGAGACCGCCCAGGGGACGCTCGAGCTGCTCTGGCGGCTGGAGCAGGACCTGGCCGAGATCAGCGGGATGGCGGCGGTGACGCTCCAGCCCGCGGCCGGCGCCCAGGGCGAGCTCACAGGCATCCTCATGGTGCGGGCCTACCACCGGTCCCGCGGCGACGCGGCGCGAACGGACGTCCTCGTCCCGGACTCGGCTCACGGCACCAACCCGGCCACCGCCTCGATGGCCGGCTTCCGGACGGTCAACATCCCGTCAGCGCCGGACGGCGGCGTCGACCTCGACGGGTTCCGGGCCGCGCTCGGCTCGACCACCGCGGCCGTGATGATCACGAATCCCTCCACCCTCGGGCTCTTCGAGACCCGGGTGGTGGAGCTCCTCGAGATGGTCCACGCCGCGGGCGCCCTGGCCTACATGGACGGCGCCAACCTCAACGCGATGCTCGGCCACTTCAAGCCGGGCGCCGCCGGGTTCGACGTCATGCACTTCAACGTTCATAAGACGTTCTCCACGCCGCACGGGGGCGGCGGGCCCGGTGCCGGGCCCGTCGGGGTCCGCTCCCACCTGGCCCCGTTCCTGCCGGAGCCGCTGGTGCTGCGCGAGCCGGATGGGACGTTCCGCCTGGAACGGGCCGGCGAGCGTCCCGCGAGCATCGGGCGCATGCGCTCGTTCGTGGGCAACGTCGGGATCCTGGTCCGCGCGTACGCCTACATCCGGGCCCACGGCGGCGACGGCCTGCGGGAGGTGAGCGAGGATGCCGTCCTCGCGGCCAACTACCTCAAGCACCGCCTGGCCGGGGCCTACGAGATCCCCTACGAGCGGCCCTGCATGCACGAGTTCGTGGCCAGCTCGGCGGGCCTCAAGGCCGCCACCGGCGTCCGCACGCTCGACGTCGCGAAGCGGCTGATCGACAAGGGCTTCCATCCCCCGACGATCTACTTCCCGCTCACCGTCGAGGAGGCGATGCTGATCGAGCCGACCGAGACCGAGAGCCTCGAGACGCTCGACGCGTTCGCCGACGCCATGCTCGAGATCGCGCGCGAGGCCCACGAGGACCCCGAGCTGGTCCAGGGCGCCCCCCATACCGCGCCGGTCCGCCGTCTCGACGAGGCGACGGCCGCCCGCCAGCCCAACCTCCGGTGGAGGGCAGAGTCGCCCGAGTGAACCGCCGGACCGGGGCGAGCGTATTGGTCACGAGAGGGACGCGTGCCGCCCCTCAAGTCTGGCTGGGCAGGAGGCGACCACGAGCGACCGGGCAGTGAGCCGCGAGATCGATCCGGCTGAGGCGGATCTCCTCCGCCGGATGCGCGCCGACGACCTCGACGGGTTCGAGGCGTTCTTCGTGCGCTACCGGGCCCTGGTCTACCGTACCGCGTTCGGGCTGACCGGCGACCACGGCGCGGCCGAGGAGATCCTCCAGGACACCTTCGAGCGGGCGTATCGCCATCGGTCCACGTTGCGGCCGGACGTCTCGCCGGTGCCCTGGCTGCACCGGGTTGCCCTGAACCTGACCTACTCACGGCTCGGCCGGCGGCGGGTGGCGACCCGCCCCTTCAGCGAGTTCGACTTGGCCACGCTCCCGGACGGCTCGAGCGGGCCGGCCGAACAGGCCGAGCAGCAGGAGGCGAGGCGCGCGGTGCGCGAGGGCGTCGCCCGCCTGTCCCCGAAGCACCAGGGGGTGGTCGCCCTCTACTACCTCCACGGGCTCTCGGTCCAGGAGACGTCGGCGATCCTCGGGATCCGCCCCGGAACCGTGAAGTCACGGCTCCACTACGCCCTCGGCTCCCTCCGCACGAATCTCGCCGCCGAGGCGCGGCTCGGCGAGGTGTGGGGGACGCTGCCCGGCCCCGTGCCGACCGGCGAGGCGGAGGCGGGGCCGTGATGATCCTCGGACGGCCGTCCGCCTGTCCACGGCACCGGGCGGCGCTCCTCGATTTCGTCGATCGGCGCGAGCACGGCCCGGGGACCGACGTCGCCCTGGCCCACCTCGACCGCTGCCGGTCGTGCGAGACGGAGCTGTCCGAGATCGCCCTGTTGATCACCGCCCTGCGCCGAATCCAGGCGGAGGTCCGGCTCGTCGAGCCGTCGCAGGACGCCTGGGAGCGCGTGCGCCTGGTCGCCGCGCGCCGCCCGCCGGCGCCCTGGCGCTGGCGCATGTCGCTGGGGGCGACGATGGCGGGCGCCGCGCTGGCGGCCGTCGTGGTCATGCCCGCGGCGTTCGGCCGGCTGGCCGCCCCGGGGGCCCCGATGGCCGGCGACGGCGCGTCCGGGACGCTCGACGGTCCGCCCGCCGCGGCCGTGGCGTTGCGCGTCTACGACCCGCCGGCCGGGAGGCTGACGGCCCAGATCGTGACGATCCTGGCGGGCGACGACGGGATCAACCGCCCCCGGACGGCCCGGGCGCTGACGTTCCTGCCCGCGGCCACCGACCGCCACGAGCCCGAGCGCGCACGCCGGTGGCCCGCGACCACCAGCGAAGGGACACCGATCCGTGCGGCCACGCCCGACTGACCGCGGCGTGCCGCCCCGACAGCTCGAGAAGCGGCCGTCAAGCCGACGGCAGGAAGGAGGCCGGCGGACGACGTGCGCGGCGCACGTTGACGCGCCCATGTCGTCCCGTACCATAATGCTGACTTCGCGGCCTGGACGTGGTAGATCGGCGGCTGCCGAACCGCGCCCGGGCGCGCTGCTTGGCGGATGGGCGCCGAGGCCCGGCGTCCGCCGTGGAGTCTAGGAGGAGATTGCGGATGATTTCGCTGAAGCGCCGCTCGATCGCGATGCTGGGGGCGCTCGCCATCCTGGTGAGCGCGTGCGGTGGTGGGACCCCGACCGCCAGCCCTGCGGCGTCGGGCGCCCCGTCGGCCGCCCCGTCGGCCGCGTCGCCTGGTCCGACGACCGGCGACTTCACCTTCGTCATCGACAGCGAGCCGACCACCCTGGCCGGCCCCCCGGACGATCTCCCCACGTCGTGGGTTACCGCGTTCATCTACACCACCCTCTACCAGCCGAACTACAAGCTCGAGTACGTTCCGCTCGCGGCCGACGGGATGCCGGTCACCTCCGCCGACGGTCTCACCTGGACCGTCAAGATCAAGAAGGGCATCCTGTTCCAGGATGACTCGGAGATGACGGCCGAGGACGTCAAGTTCACCTTCGACCTGATGGGCTCCAAGAACTGCCGGATGAACCCGGACTCCTGCTCCCAGGTCGCCGATAACGTCGCCTCGACCACGGTGGTCGACCCCTACACCGTCACGTTCGTTCTGAAGCAGAAGTACGCGGCGTTCCTCGCGAACGGCATCAACCAGCTGATCCTGCCCAAGAAGGCGGTCGAAGCCTCGTTCGCCCGCTTCCAGGCGGCCGCCGGCGCGGTCACCCAAGAAGAGGTCGCGGCGCTCGCCACCAAGGTGGCCACGAACACGGCGACGGCCGACGCCGACGGCAAGCCGACCGCGTGCGCCCCGCCCGATCCCGCCCCGGACGGCTGGGTGCCCCCGACGGAGTGCCTGCTCTCCACCTACACCCCGGAGATGGAGGCCCTCCTCGCGAAGGCCAAGATCGAGCCCGTCAACAAGGCCGGCTACAACGTCGGCGGCGAGAACGGCGACCAGTTCGATCCCGAGGCCTACGCCCAGGGCCTGCTCACCCAGGTCAACGACCTCAACGCCACCCTGAGTGCCAGCGCGCTCGACCAGATCGCGGCGGCCCAGAAGATCATCGACTTCGGCAAGAACCCGATCGGCTCCGGCCCCATGAAGTTCGTCAAGTACAACGCGGGCCAGAACATCGAGCTCGCCCGCTGGGAGAAGTACTACGGCGGCGGCACGGCCGTCGACCCTGCCAAGATCCCGGCTCGGGCCTTCGCGGTCGTCATCCGCAGCTCGGCGGCCGCCACCGCCGCTCTCGGCAACGACGAGATCCAGTGGCAGCAGAAGATCGAGTCCGCCGCCTTCGCGACGGTCAAGGACAATCCCAACGTCCAGATCGCCACGTATCCAGACAACGGCTACTTCTACCTCGCCTTCAACCTCCGCGACGGCCACCTCTACGCCGACAAGGCGCTCCGCGAGGCCTTCTCGATGTGCATCGACCACGCCAAGACGGTCGAGGTCGCCACGTCCGGCAACGGCGTCCCGGTCTACAACAACATCCCGCCGGTCTCGTGGGCCTACAGCCCGGACGTCGCGCCCTACAAGCTCGACGTGCCGGCCGCGAAGGCCAAGATCGAGGCTTCCGGGTGGAAGCTCGGCAGCGACGGCGTCTACGCCAAGGACGGCAAGCGGCTCTCGAGCACGCTCTACGTCCGCGTCGGTCGCCCGCAGCGGCTCGCCTTCGCCCAGCTCGCCCGCGACCAGCTGAAGGAGTGCGGGATCGAGATCAACGTGGAGGAGGCCGACCTCAATACGGTGCTCATCCCCAAGGTCCTCGACTATCCCAACAACTTCGACACGTACCTGGGCGGCTGGGGCCTGACGTTCGACCCGGACGACTACTCCCTCTTCCACAGCTCGGAGATCCCCTCGAAGGAGACTCCGTCGGCGAACAACTTCCCGGGCTGGAAGAACGCCGAGGCGGACCGCCTCCTCGAGGCAGGCCGGACGGAGCTCGACCAGGAGAAGCGCAAGAAGATCTACCAGGAATTCGGCCTCCTGATCAACAAGGAGCTGCCGTACTACTTCCTATGGGCCGACCTCGCGCACACCGGCTTCTCGAATCGAGTGAGCTCGCAGAACGAGCCGCTCGACCTCACCAGCCCCGCGATCAACAGCTACAACACCGACGCCTGGACGATCAGTCCGAAGTAGTCGTCGGCCCCCACCAACCCTCGAGTGACTGACTCGGGCGGGGGGGGCCGTGGGGGCCCCCCCCCCGCGTGGGGGCCCCCCCCAACCCCCCCCCCCGCGGGGGCGCCCGGCCCCCCCCCGGCCCCCCCCCCAAACCGCGCCACAAAG
>Ga0315274_10012065_pt1 | contig 12358 bp, 7 predicted proteins | sample YL17G02_20_MG_FD_203700 | JGI IMG/M metagenome (GOLD analysis project Ga0315274, IMG submission 203700) | Sediment microbial communities from Yellowstone Lake, YNP, Wyoming, USA - YL17G02_20 | ecosystem: Environmental > Aquatic > Freshwater > Lake > Sediment | place: USA: Wyoming | collected... | reverse complement strand
TACTCCGACATGGCCGTGGGACTCGGCCGCATGTTCGGCTTCGAGATCATGAAGAACTTCAACGCGCCTTACTTGTCCGACAGCATCACCGATTTCTGGCGTCGTTGGCACATTTCGCTGTCTACGTTCCTGCGCGATTACTTGTACATTCCCCTGGGCGGCAATCGGAAGGGGCCGGGCCGGACCTACTTGAACCTCGCCATCGTCATGCTGCTCGGGGGCCTGTGGCACGGGGCCAACTGGACCTTCGTCATCTGGGGCGCATACCACGGCGTGCTGCTGGCCTTCGAACGGTGGCGCGGAAAACACAGCGTGTACGAGCGGCTCCCGCGCGCGATCCGCATCGGCATCACGTTCGTCCTGGTGTTGTTCTCCTGGGTGTTGTTCCGGGCCGCGAATATTCACGATGCGTTCCGCTTCTTCGGCGCCATGTTCGGGCTGGCGGGACCGCAGCCCGGCTCAGTGTTGCTGGCCGGCGAGATTTACACCCAAGGCCGGTTCGTTCTGATGGTCCTGTGCGCGTTCCTTGCGGTGCAGCCGCTGCAAGCGTATGACTGGGCGAGGCAAGTCACCTGGGCGAAGGCGGCCATCGTGATTCCGCTGTTCGGCCTGGCGTTGGCGACGATGTTTGTCCAGGCATTCAACCCGTTCCTGTATTTCCAGTTCTAGGAGAAAGAAGATGACTAAGGCGAAGAGACAAGGGGTTGCAACCCCTTGTCGGATGCACAGAAGATGATGAAGGCGCGCGTCATGCACGGATTCCTTGTAGCCGTGTTTCTGGCCATCATTTTCGGCGTGGGAATCTCTCAACCGGCCATGGACATCGCCAAAGGCGAGCGCGCACAGCTTCTCGACGTGTTCACGCGCCCGCTCACGGAAAAGAATCTGAGAGCCTACGAAAAGGACGTGGAAGACGCCTCGCGGATTATCCAAGGCGTTCGCCCGTATATGCAGTTCGCGCAATTCCTGGCCCTGAAGGATCTGGGAAAAGATGTCTTGGCCGGACGCGACGGGTGGTTCTTCTACAAGCCCGACGTGCAGTTCCTGATCGAGCCATGGTCCGGCTACGATGACGTCATCGGCGCCATACGGGCCTTCCGTGATGCGCTGGACGCGCGCGGTATTCGGCTTCTTGTGGTGCCGGCGCCGGGGAAGCCCAGTATTTATCCGGACAAGATCACGGCCCGCGCGGCTCACCTCGACGAACCCGTGTCAGGGCGTGCGCGGGAGATTATCGCGCGGCTGCGTCAAGCGGGCGTTGATACCGTCGATCTGTTCACGTTGTTCGAGCGGAATCGCGCAACCACCGCACTGTACCTCAAGCAGGATACGCATTGGTCGCCGGATGGAATGTGTCTTGCCGTGGATGAGGTGGCCTCCGAGATATTGGCCCGCGGCTGGCTCACGAAAGGGCCGGTGAACTACGCGCTCAAGCCGGTCCGTATAGAGCGGCACGGCGACGTCCTTCGCATGGCGCGGTCGCCACAGGTCCTGAACACGTTCCCGCCGGAACAGATCGAGTGTACCCAGGTCGTGTGGGAGGACACCGGCGAAGTCTACCAGGACAGCCCCGATTCGGATATCCTAGTGCTGGGCGACAGCTTCCTGCGCATCTATGAACGCGATGAGCCCGGCTCGGCCGGGTTCACGGCCCATCTCGCGCTCGATCTTGGCATGCCGATCGCGTCCATCATTAACGACGGCGGCGCCTCGACGCTGGTGCGACAAGAACTGAGCCGCAAACCCGGATTGCTGCGCAACAAGAAAGTCGTCGTCTGGGAGTTCGTCGAGCGCGATCTGCGGTCTGGCACGGAAGGATGGCAAGTCGTTCCGTTGGCCGACCAGTCCAGGTAATGGACGGAATGGACGTTATGGACAGAATGGACACAACTTCGCAGGTGAATCTTTTCGGTGTCCATGTCGTCCATAAAGTCCATGCCGTCCATCATATCGAAAAGCGCCTTCAATCTTGACTGCCGAATCTAGGCTCAATGCTTACCGGCATCGGAATCAACACCTCCCTGCAAGATATGGCAACCACTGCCGCAGCATGATAATGTAGAAACTCCAGGGGCTGGTGTCTCCGAAACCGGGCCCCAATAAGGGAGAATCGATTGATGGCGAAACCGACGGATGTCTCTCCGGCAGGCACAACGCTTTACTTCCTACCCGTTGAAACGCGTGTGCCGCTGAAGTTCGGGCCCGAGACTCTAACCTCGGTGACCTGCGCGCGGGTCCGCATGCGCGTCCAAGACGCGAGCGGAAACGCCGCTGAGGGATGGGGCGAGACCCCTCTAAGCGTGCAGTGGGTTTGGCCGAGTTCGATTTCATACGAGGAGCGCCACACGGCCCTGAAGGAATTCACGCTCATGTTGGCCGAGGCATGGGCCGGGTTCAACGAGCGGGGCCATCCAATCGAGGCCGGCCACGCGTTCCAGAAGAAGCTGCTCCCCAAGCTGCTCGCCCAGTTTAATGGGAGGCGTGTTGGCCGCGAGCCCATGCCCTGGTTGGCGGCCCTCGTCTGCTGTTCGGCCTTCGACATCGCCCTCCATGATGCCTACGGGATTCTTCATCAGCGGCCGACATACGAGACGTATACGCCGGAGTTCATGTCCCTCGACTTGGCCCATTATCTGAAGCCTGCTGGAGATGCTTCGATATCTTTCGACGGGAGATATCCCGCGGATTGCCTTGTGTCGCCACGCCCAAACGCCTTGCCTGCGTGGCACCTTGTTGGAGGCAAGGACAAACTCAACGACTCCGAACTGGACGCCACTGACCCGGATGACGGCTACCCCGTCTTGCTCAGCGATTGGATCAAGCGCGACGGTCTCAAATGCCTCAAGGTGAAGCTCCGCGGGAACGACGCCGAATGGGATTACGACCGCTTGGTCAAGGTGGGAAAGATCGGCATTGACCACGGCGTCGATTGGCTGAGCGCGGATTTCAACTGCACGGTGCTGGATCCCACCTATGTGACCGCAATTCTCGACCGCCTCATCCGGGAACATCCCTGCATTTACGGCATGATCCTTTATGTGGAGCAGCCTTTTCCTTACGATCTTGAGAAACATCGGATCGATGTGCACAGCGTGTCGGCCCGGAAATCGCTCTTTATGGACGAGAGTGCGCACGATTGGCGGCTGATCCGGCTGGGTCGTTCACTCGGTTGGACGGGCGTTGCCTTGAAAACGTGCAAGACGCAAACCGGCGCTCTGCTCAGTCTGTGTTGGGCCAAGGCGCACGGCATGACCTTGATGGTTCAGGATCTCACGAACCCGATGCTCGCGCAGGTCCCCCACGTCTTGCTCGCCGCGCACGCCGGGACGATCATGGGAGTCGAGACCAACGCCATGCAGTTCTATCCCGCCGCGTCGTTGATTGAAGCGGCCGTTCATCCGGGCATCTACCGGCGTCGCAACGGCCAAGTCGATCTGTCCACGATCCAAGGGCCGGGCTTCGGCTACGGCGTCGAGCGAATCGCCCGGCAGCTTCCGGAGCCCGCATACGAATCAGGCAAGTGTTGAATACGAACGGGATTGTCCCCGGTTCATTTGCCCTGGACCCCGCGTGATGGTTTAGGATGACTGGGCTTTGGGCGCGCGGAGCGTGCGTCGGGCGGCTTGGGCCGAGGAGGAGGCATTTATGTGGGCGAGAGGATTGGGAACGATGCTGACGCTGTTGGCCGTCGGGTTGGGTTTCGGAAAAGCGTCCGGCGAGGACGCCGCGAGGCGCGCCAGGCCGACGCCTGAACAGGTTGTGTGGCAGGACATGGAACTGGGGATGTTCATCCATTTTGCCCCGAACACCTGGCAGGATAAGGAGGGCGACGAACGGACCACCCCCCTCGAGAAGATCAACCCTGAGAAACTCGACACCGATCAATGGGTCAGCGTTGCGGAATCGATGGGGGCCAAATACATCATCTTCGTGGCCAAGCATATCGGCGGTTTCTGCATGTGGCAGACGGACACCACGAGCTACGGCATCAAGAATACGCCGTGGCGTGGGGGCAAGGGCGACGTCTTGAAGGACCTCTCCGAATCGTGCAGGAAAAAGGGCATCAAACTCGGCGTCTACTTGAGTCCGCGCGATGATGCCCTCGGCGCGGCCATGAGCGGGAAGTGTCCGACGCCGGAATTGCAGGAGAAGTACAACGCTATCTACCGGCAGCAGCTCACGGAGGTGCTGAGCCGATACGGCGAGATGTTCGAGGTGTGGTTTGACGGAAGCAACGTCATAGAAGTGGGGGACATCCTCAGGAAATATGCGCCAAAGGCCATGATCTTTCAGGGAAAGTACGCCACCATCCGTTGGGTGGGCAATGAGGACGGCACTGCTCCGTACCCGGCCTGGAACGCCGTCTCGGAAGAGGCCCGGCTCGCAGGCGCCACCGCCGCCAACGGAGATCCCAATGGACAGAGTTGGCTGCCGAATGAGTGTGACGCGCGCATCCGGCGCGACTGGTTCTGGAGTTCGAAGAATGCGGATACGCTGAAGAGCGTGGATAAACTGATGGGGATGTACTACAAGTCGGTAGGCCGCGGCGCCGTGCTCCTGCTCAACAACACGCCGGACACCTCCGGACGGATCCCCAAGGCGGACGCAAGACGATCCGCGAAGTTCGGCACCAAGATCAAGCGCCGTTTCGGCACAAGCCTCGCCGAGACGAGCGGCGCCGGCGACGTGCTCGAACTGCGACTGAAAAAGCCCACAAAGATCGATCAGGTCATCACAATGGAGGACATCAGCCAGGGGGAGCGCGTGCTCGAGTACGTCATCGAAGGCCAGGCGGACGGGAAGTGGAGAGAGCTCGCGAAGGGCACGGCCATCGGGCACAAGAAGATCGACCCGATCGCACCCATCGAAGTGGAAGCCGTCCGCCTCCGCTGTCTGAAGCACTCAGAGCCGCCGGTGATCCGAAAACTCGCCGTATACGATGCGAACGTTCCTTTGCGGGATGGATCCGGGATGTTTTGACACGCTTGATGATGCCGTGCTCTTCTCCGGTCGTGTAATGGCCGGGTCCGGCGGTTGTACGGTAGTAGGGCTTTCTTGGGAGTTCGACGTGGGCGGAGGGGATGGAAGTGTCTGGAGCCACAAAACCTGTTCCGGACATAGGGCCTCGGAATAGTCCACTAGACACCTCCCGCATGGCGAGCCTTGACGTACTCCGCGGCTTTGCTATGTTCTGGGTTGTGTTTGGAAGCTTGATACTCGAGCCGGACAAGTTCGTGGAGAATAGCGGCACTGTGCGTTGGCTCGCCGTTCTCATGGGGCACCGCGACTGGGAAGGCTTCGGCGCCGCGGACCTCGTGTTTCCTCTGTTTTTGTTCATGGCCGGCATGTCCGTGGTGTTCTCCATCGGCCGCATACTGGACCAGAAAGGCCCGCTTGCCGCGCATTGGCGCATATTCCGCCGTGTGATCCTGCTGTACCTTCTAGGGGTCCTCCGCGACGGTGGCGTCACGCATGCCTGGCCCGACGTCCCGCTGGTAGGCGTTCTGCAGCGGATCGCCCTGTGCTATCTCATTGCGGGACTGCTCTTCTGCCATTTACGGACCCGCGGGCTCGTGATCGTCTTCGTCACAATACTGCTGGCCTACTGGGCCCTGCTCAGCTTCGTGCCCGTGCCCGGTGTGGGTGCGCCAACCTTCGAACAAGGCGCCAATTGGGCCAACTACATCGACCGGCTCTATCTGCCCGGGACGAAGGATTGCGGCAATTGGGACCCGGAAGGCCTTCTCAGCACCATCCCGGCGGCGGCAACCTGCCTGTTGGGCGTTCTTATTGGGATATTCGTGCGGTCGCCGCTCGATCCCAAGCGTAAGATTGTCTACATGACGGTAGGCGGCCTCGCCGCGGTGTTGCTTGGGTTCCTTTGGGGACTTCAATTCCCCGTGATCAAGAAAACCTGGACTTCGTCGTTCGTCCTGGTGTCCGGCGGTTACAGTTGCATGCTGCTTGCGGGATTCTACCTCGTGGTTGAGGTCTGGCAGTTGCGAAGCTGGACGCCCCTGTTCATCTGGCTTGGCAACAACGCACTGGCGATGTATCTCGTGGTCAATTTCGTGGATTTCCGCGCCTTGGCCGAACGGGTGGTCGGAGGCGATATCCATGCAGTGCTTGGCCCTTATGGCAACGTCGCCGTTACAATGGTCTCCTTTGTCCTCGTGCTCCTGTTGGCGTGGTACATGCACCGGAAACGAATCATCCTCCGTCTGTAGGGCGCCCGGCTTCGCCACGGAGAGTTTTGCGGGCGATGGGGAATATGGTCTAATTGCGTGACTTGGTTGGACAAGGGTTTGCAGCCCCTTGTCTGACGGACTCGGAAGACTCAGTATCCGGCTCGTGCCGGCGAGATGTAATTGCAGGTGATATGACCAAGAGCTTCTTTCCCGCCGTCCTCGCTGTGGTGGCTTCGGTTTGCGTCGCAGGCTGCGGACAGGTTGTCTTGCCTCTAGCCCTCATTATGTCCCACAGTCGAGCGATCCCACGGGCCGGGCAAGAGATATCGCCCGCGCGCGAGAACGTCAAGACGTTCAAAGTAAAGGGCCTGTACCTGACGGGTTGGACGGCGGGCGTCGAGGAGCGGATCCGCCACTACGCGGATCTTGCCGACAAGACCGAGATCAACACGTACGTGGTCGATATCAAAGATTCCGATGGATACGTCGGCTACGAATCGGACGTTCCCGAGGTGCGCGCGGCCGGCGCCTGGCAGCGCAGATATCACCCGGAGCGGCTAACCGGCGCGTTCCACGAACACAGCATCCACGTGATCGGGCGGCTCGTCTGCTTCAAGGATCCCGTCCTGTCTACCAGGCGTCCGGCGTTGGCTATCCAAACCCTCGCCGGAAAGCCGTGGCTGGATGATGACAAGAAAGCATGGTTGAACCCGTATAACCGGGAATCCTGGGCGTATATCATCGCGATTGCGAAAGAGGCCATACAGAAGGGGTTCGACGAGATCCAGTTCGACTACGTCCGGTTCGCAAGCGACGGCCATACGGACGACATGCGGTTCGGCGACACCCAAGGCAAGACCAAGCACGAGGTGATCAAGGAATTCCTCGCGTACGCGCGCGAGGAAATGCCGGATGCGGTGCTTTCCGCTGACGTGTTCGGCATCATCTGCGAAAGCCCCGGCGACACCGAAGACATCGGCCAATACCTGGAGATGCTCGGCGCCGATATGGACTTCATCTCGCCTATGGTGTATCCGTCGCACTACGCGCTCGGCCAAGTAGTGAATGGAATGCGCTACGCCGCTCCCGACCGCGATCCTTACGGCGTGGTTCACAACACGCTGCTCCAGGCAAAGCGACGCATTGCCGCGGTGCCCAGCTTCCGCGCGGGGATGCGCCCCTACCTGCAGGATTTCACCGCAACGTGGCTCGGCGAGGGCAAGTATCAGCAGTACGGCGCGGAACAGGTTCGCCAGCAGATCAAGGCCGTGTACGACGCCGGATACGACCAATGGATCCTCTGGAGCGCCCGCAACAAGTACACCGAATCCGCCCTCGAGAGCGAATCGGGACTTTCCGAACTCCAAACGGCCCGCGTGGGATACCCGTAACGCGATTCGATCCTGCTGCGTCATTGCCCTCCGCCAGGGCGGCCAGACACGCTTGCGCGCTCGGCGCTACAGCGTTACGTGGCTGAGGACGAACAGTACTGCCGCGACGGTGAAGATGCTGAACAGGAAGGACCATGACACAACGCTCGCCAGAAACCGCGGCGCCACGTCGAACTGGACGCCGTAGGCAGCCACGCCGATGGCCACGGGTCCGCTCATCTGCGTGATAAACGTCTTGGCCGCAAGTCCATCCAGACCCACCAGGAGGACGACGCCGGCAGCGAGGATTGGCCCGCCTATAAGCCGGATGGCGGCCGCAATAAACACCGGCGGAGTTGTCTCCAAGCGCGTTTCGGCCAGTTGGACTCCCAAGATGGCGAGTTGGATTGGGATCATGGCATTCGCGGTCAAGGTGAGGGCGCGGTCGACCGCGGTGCCGAAATGAAGGCCCCAGCGTTGGGTGATGAGCGCCAGGATGAACGCGTAGACCATGGGGAACGCGAACACGCGCTTGAAGGCGGCGCTCATGCCGAGGTGGGCTCGCTGCGCGAAGTAGATTCCTACGCTGTTCTGGAGAAAACTGCCGCACACCATGATCACAACGCCGAAGGCTAACCCGGCTTCACCGAAGGCAAACATGCATACAGGCAATCCGAAGTTCCCCAAGTTGGGAAAGAGGGACATGAGGAACGCGCCTCGTTCCTTTTGATCGATGTTGAGCCAGCGCGCCACCGCGCCGAGCACGACCGTCATGCTTCCGAGCATGAAGATGGCGCCGAGAGCGATTCGACCGAAAACGTCCCACTGGATCTCACGCTGCGAGATGCTCGAGTAGACAAGGGCCGGGATAAACAGGTAGATGTTCAGAGAAGATAGCGTCTTCGCGTGCAGCGGAACGCATCTGCGCACGAGATAGACGGCTGCGACCACAAGAAAAACGGGCAGTATGGCCGAGACAATCTCGTTCACGGTGTGAAATCGGCTGGCGCGGCGAATTGGCGCGCGGGAAGCGCAGTCGGTTTTACGACGGCCTGTTGTGTCACCCCAGGCATACGGTGTTCCTACCGAGGGACTTGGCCCGGTACAGGGCGTCATCGGCACAGCGCAACAGGTCGGCGCTGGTCATGCCGGCTTTGTACTCGGCAATCCCGATGCTCAGCGAGGTCCCGAAATTCTCCGCCTGCTCAAGGTCAAGCCGGATACGCTCCCCAATCCTCAGGGCCACCTGCACGTCCGCGCCCCCAAGCACCACGGCAAACTCATCGCCACCGTACCGGAATCCCGCGTCCTGTCCCCGGCGCGTGTTCTTCAGGATTATCTGCCCGACGGTCCTGAGGACGCTGTCCCCAACCTGATGGCCGTACTTGTCATTGCAGCTCTTGAAATCATCCACGTCGATGAACAGCATACTCAGGGCGCCGCCCTCGCCGCGTGCGCGCGTTACCGCGGCTTCCACCTCCGTCGCAAAGCTGCGCTTGTTCAGGAGCCCCGTGAGCTGGTCCATTTGCGCGGCTTCAACGAGGTGCTCCTCGAGTTGGCGCTTCTCGGTGGTGTCCTTGAAGGAAAGGCAGACAATCCGCTCCAGCCCCGCCTGGATAAATGACACGCTGACGTCGAGAAAGATCTCTTGCCCGTCAGGCCGCACGACCACCAAGTCCCCCAGGGTCCCCTGTTCGAGCCTCGAGCAGAGAACCAACCCTTGTTCGAACCTTCCTCGCTCGAACGGATCCAGGAGATCGGCGAACGGCGCCGACAGCAACTGCTCTCGGGTCCGCCCGGATAAGTTGCAGAACGCCGCATTCACGTCACTTATGCAGCGGCTCTTCTCGTCCAGAAGAGCCATCCCGTTCGTGTTGAGATCAAACACACTGCGGTACTTGTCCTCAGCCACGAGACGGGCCTCGAGGAGGGCCCGCTCACGGAAAAGGCGCACGAGCTTCGCCTCGAGTTCGCCGGGTGGATACGGTTTTCCGATAAAGTCCTTTGCCCCCGCCCGAATGACGTCGACGAACGGAAAGTCCTCGGAATGCCCCGTGATCACAATCACGTCGGTCCCGGGCCACCCGCTCTGAACCGTCTTGACAAGCTCAAGACCGTTCAGACCTGGCATGACCATGTCGGCAATAAGCACGTCCGCCGCTCGCGCCTCGAGGTACTCTATGACGGCGTCGCCACTGGACACGATGTTAACGTGGCACGCCAGACGCATTTCCAGCAGGTCTCTCGTCGCCTGCGCCACGAGTTCCTCATCATCGGCGATGAGGATGGAGTACTTTGCGTGGTCGGTATCCTGTCCCCTGGCAATCAACTGCCGCCAGTAATTCATCACGGCGGCGCACTGCCCGCCGATAGCGCAGTCAGCGCGCCTCCTGCCAAAATCAGGGACTCCGGAGCAAGATGTCATAATAGCGTGGGACCTCAAGCTTCCCCATTGCATATAGGCGTCCGGAGATGAATTGTCAACCTCGCTGTATAGCTACGTGCATATTTAGCTATCTCGACCCTCACTCTTCCCCAAGCGCCCCGTATGGACGCAGGGTTTCACACTTGGGCCGTTCAACGGTTGAACGGGCTCGCCACAGATGATAAACTCCATCCTTCGTATCCTGAAAAATGAAGCAGCTTCTTGCCGGAACGCTCCTCGAATCTCCTTGTCAGATAGTTCCGGCGAAAAGTCAGCCGAGCAGCTCCGAGCTTGTGAGCGTGGTTAGATAGGTGTGCGTAAATGTTGGGCGCCCTTTTGTATCCCAAGACCGTGGCCGTGATCGGCGCATCGCGGACGCCGGGCAAAGTGGGCCACGAGATTGTGGCCAACCTCCTTGGCGGCGGCTTCCAAGGCGAGATCGTGCCGGTTAACCCTGCCGGTGAAGAAATACTCGGGCTGCCGTGCTTCAAGAGTCTCAAGCACTATGGCCGCGCAATTGATCACAGTGTTATTGCGGTCCCCAGCAAGCTCGTTCGCGACGCCGTCGAGAGCAGCATCAGCGCGGGGGCGCAGGCCATAACCGTGGTTACGGCCGGCTTCAAGGAAGTGGGCGCCGAGGGGGCCGCACTCGAACGCGAGATCGCTCAACTGTGCGCGGGTTCGGGCGTGCGTTTGCTGGGACCCAACTGCCTGGGGCTCATCAACACCGAACATCATATGAACGCGTCCTTCGCGAAGCAGAGACCTCAGGCCGGAGGCATCTCGGTCATTTCGCAGTCGGGGGCGTTGTGCACGGCGATCCTGGACTGGGCCGCCGCGCAGAGCGTCGGGCTTGCGAAGCTGATCAGCATCGGAAACAAGGCCGACCTCGACGAAACAGACTTCCTATCGATCCTCTCGGGGGACGCGCAAACGAAGGTCATCACCTGTTATCTCGAGAGCATTACGCAAGGCGACGAGTTCCTCAAGGCGGCCGAGGCCGCGGCCAATATCAAGCCCATCGTCGTATTGAAGGTTGGCACGTCAAAGGCCGGCGTGAAAGCAGCCTCGTCGCATACCGGCAGTTTGGCGGGAGCCGACATCGCATACGGGGCCGCCTTCAAGCGCGCCGGCGTGATTCGGGCCCATAACTTCGAGGCCCTGTTCGACTGCTCGATCGCGTTCTCGCTACAGCCCATCCCCAAAGGAGATCGCATTGCGATCATCACGAATGCGGGTGGGCCGGGCATTATCGCGGCGGACGCAGCCGAGAACTCCGGGCTCCAAATCAACGCGTTAAGCGGGCGGGCCGCCGAGAGCCTCAAGGCAACGCTGCCGCCGGCGGCCAGCGTCGGCAACCCTATTGATGTGCTCGGAGACGCTCCGCCGGAGCGGTACGCGGAAGCGGTGCGGGTCGTGCAGGAGGATGACTCGATCGATGCAATGGTCGTCATTCTGACGCCGCAGGCGATGACGGACCCCGTTGGAACGGCGCGCGCCCTTGCCGGCGCCGTCAAGGGCGGCAAGCCCGTCGTCACGTCGTTCATGGGCGGAAACGACGTGATGGAAGCGCGCAACGTGCTCATGAGGTCCGGCATCCCGGACTATCCCGCGCCGCACCGCGCCGTGTATGCCCTCCAGGCGATGTGCGAGTACTCGAAATGGCGCAACCGCGCGCCTCGCATTGTCACTCGCTTCCCGGTGAACCGCCGGCGCGTCGAGCGCGTTATCGCACGGCACATGAAGTCCGGACGGACGGAGATCGGCGAGGTCGAGGCGAAGGAGATCCTCCAAGCCTATGACTTCAACATACTCGCGGGCCGCGTGGCCGCGACGGCCGACGAGGCCGCCGAGGCAGCGGAACACGTTGGCTATCCGGTAGCCATGAAGATCGTTTCGCCCGACATCCTCCACAAGTCGGATCTGGGCGGCGTCCGCCTTTCCCTGTCAAATGCCGACCAAGTCCGAGACGCCTTCGACCTGATGATGCTTCGCATCGGGCGGCGCGCCCCGAATGCGAAGCTCGAGGGGGCATACATCGAAAAGATGGCCGTGCGGGGCCGTGAGGTCATCATCGGTATGAGCCGGGACCCGCAGTTCGGCCCGATGCTCATGTTTGGGCTGGGCGGCATCTTCGTCGAGGTCATGAAAGACGTCACGTTTTACCTCGCCCCCGTCACCGCCGACGAAGCCATGCAGATGCTCATGGGCACGCGCTCATACGCCCTGCTGAAGGGCGCGCGCGGAGAGGCCGCCGTCGATATCACCTCCGTCGCAAGCGGCCTCCAGCGGATCAGCCAGCTTGTAACGGACTTCCCGCAGATCGCGGAGTTGGACATCAATCCTTTTATCGTGGGGCCCGCCGGCATGGAACC
>Ga0315274_10012064_pt1 | contig 12359 bp, 10 predicted proteins | sample YL17G02_20_MG_FD_203700 | JGI IMG/M metagenome (GOLD analysis project Ga0315274, IMG submission 203700) | Sediment microbial communities from Yellowstone Lake, YNP, Wyoming, USA - YL17G02_20 | ecosystem: Environmental > Aquatic > Freshwater > Lake > Sediment | place: USA: Wyoming | collected... | reverse complement strand
GAAGAATTTGCTAACTGGAAGATTCATTGTTTGGGCAATGATACAGAACCATGTGGGGAAGTTTGGTACTATACTAAAATGGATATAAGTAAGTTAGAAGCGGAAATAAAATATCGTCACCCAACCCATAAGAAGGCAATCTATAATAGGTTGGGTATAAGTGAGCATAGTTATAGAGGAACTTTGCCAGCGATGGCTAAACCGGAGTGATAGGTATGAAAAAAATAGTATTAACAGCCCCACATGGAAATGAGTATTTGAACGACGTCATAGCTAAGCACATAGCTGAAACACTTCGTGATAAACTTCTGCAAGATGACTGGGGAGTATCGACCTTTATAAATGTATTGCCCAGAAGCAGTGGTGATATGAATAGGCCAAAAACTCGTGATACAATATACCGTAACATGGTTCGTAATGCGATAAGTTGTATGCCTAATATGGTTTTGGATATTCATGGATATCCACCAGACACTGACTCGCCCATGCGTAAACATGAAATGGTGGTATTACGAAGTTATAAAGAGGGTCAAGCTGAGTTTGCAGAGAAATATTATAACTGTTTGTGTCAAGTAAACAAAGGGCAATTCGACATTGGTATACAAAATGCTGAGGCCGAGAATGATATAGTACGTGAGGCATTAGAGTTTAAGGTTCCGGCAGTATTAGTTGAGCATGTTGAGGATGGACCAGTTGGAGCATTTGCCAATATACATTTTGAGGCATTGAAATTACTATTCGGTGGAATATAATGGATATACTATATATAAATATATCTATACTGCCAGATTTTAATATATAATAGCTCATACCAGCATTTATATAGTATCAGTCCCATATCTATATAATATGAGAAGACCCCTCCAATGTGTTGACTGTGGATATATTTTTTCTAAGGGAGATAGGGTTGTTGGGTTGCCATATCCAGGCAAACCTAGTGGAACTAAGAAGATAGTTTGCCTTCCCTGTTATAGACTAAAAGGGGGCAACTTAAAAAGACTTCAGAAGTTCAGAAATGGTAAGAAAATTGGATATCTTACTAATCCAGAAATGGATGAAATATTAGCCAAAGCTGCAACTGAGGCAATGCCTTACCACACTGGACCAACCAGGCGTGAAATTGCTGAAGAACAGATTATAATGCCAGAAGAGCTTGGGAAGGGTTGGAGATTAGTAGCTAAATTTAATAATCTTAATGTAGCTAAGTTGTCTGCCAGAGATTTTGAGATTGCTGGGATTGCGGCAGTAATAGTTCCTATTGAAGGTAAGAAATTTGGTAGATATAAAATGTGGGCGATTGTTGTTAAAGACCCAGAAGCAGTAGAAGAAGAAGAACCTGAACCGTTCACCGAAGAGTGGTTTGAGTGGATTTCAGCCGGAAAACCATACACTTCATATATGGTTAGACCTAGAATACTTCCAGGCAAAGGACATGAAGAAATTGGAGTTCCTTCTATGTTAATGGCTCCCGAAATCGAATTACCACCTACTGGTCGTTTTCGAGGATTACGTGAAAATAATCCATCATCAATAACTAATATTAAATTTAAAGAACTTATAGACAAACTTGGGTTCAAAGGAAGTATGCGTCAGTTGAAAATGGGAATAATAGAAGAAATGGAGCATAAAGATGTGACTGGTGGCGATTTGTATAACACCGCCAGAATAGCAATAGCACATCTAAAAGAAGACTCGGAGTATTATACAAAGTTGAAGAAAGCAGGACTGGAGGGGAATTATATGAGCAATCCGAGAGGTAAAAGGAAATCTGAAAAACAAACTAAGTTGCAGGTAGGACAGCTGGCTGGATTATCTGTTGGAATGGTCTACAAAGTTGGAGATGCAATGAGAACCAAGCAGATTCAGAAGTATGGTAAGTATTATCTTACCCCATCCGAGCTTGGGGTAAGGATAACAGAATATGATATACCAAAGGGTATTTCAGAATCTGATGTTGCTGGATTAATTGGGCCATTATATTTTAGTTCAGTAGATATACTGGTTCCATATCGTAGCTACAGGCGAGTTGAAGAATTTATATACAACTTGGAGTCATATTTGCAGTATGTCGGGTCTCCGAAGGAAGTAGTAGTAACTGAGTTATATCACCAGGTATATCCAGACGAGGAGCCTCCGACTTATGAAGCTGTAGTTGAGAAAATGCCTGAGATGGTATTTGTTGCCAGACCTGATATAACTTTCTCAGTACAGCAATTTAAGTTAGGATATATTCCTATTATATATGAAATGGGTAGAGAAATACATGGGCCTATATCTAGAGATAGGAAACAAGTGGCAGGATGGTTAATGTGGAATATAGATGAAATAAATAGAGGTGTACGAGAGTACGCAGCTGAACAGGACCCAGTCAGAAAAGAGCAGATTAGGCCGAAACATCCAAGAGAGGTTCCTATTGTGCTTAGTGATATTCGTCCCAGTCCATACATTCCAAGTGAAGTTGAGAAGTTTAGAAATTGGATGAAGATTCATGGCCCAACTGAGCAATCCAGAGAACAAAAGCGTTATACTCTTTATAGAGAGGGTGATGTAACTGCTGGATACTTAGAGATGGCTCAGGGTGGATTAATAGGTTGGATTAATGATACCAGTAGAAAGACTAAGGTTTGGATGACTGTTAATACTAATGAAATAACAAGAGCGGAAGCCATAACTAAAGGGATATCAGATGAATTAGTGAAAAGGAATCAAGAGAAGAGGTTCTTAATTAGTAAGTTAAGAAAGTTCATAGACAAATATGATAAGCATGAAATAACTGAGGAACAGTTTAATTCAACCAGAGAAAGATTAAATAATTATATAATACCATTGGTTGAAATGACTAAGGCATTAGAGAATAAATTATTTGAGGCAAAGAGAAAAATACCTGAGCCAGTTCAGGGTGAAGTTGAAATGACAGCACCAGAGTATGGTAAGCATTTCAGGTATTATAATGAAATGATTGAATGGTTACAGGCGAATAAAATACCAGTTAATAAAGATTCGGAGCCTATATATGCTGAGAGACGTGATGGTCCAAACATGCCTTGGAAACCAATGAGATTAATAGTAAGAGCACCGACAGCACCAATGCCAAGTGAAATAGAGATAGTTCCATTGGTAGACCCAGATTCATGGATTCCTCCACCTGAGCCGAAGAAACGTGAGAAGCGTGGAAAGCCGGATGAAGTTATTCCATTGACAGAACAGAACCCAGCTATGAGTGTTATCGGGTTGGCAGCGGCAACAGGACTGGCTTCAGGAATAGCAAGTGGTACAACTTTCGCGGTGATAAATAATCATTTACGTGAGCAGAGTGAGAAGAAAAAGAAGCAGGAAGAGGAGAAGTGAGGTGAATAATGTTAATTGACATAATACAGAAGTTCATTGAATTAAAGAATGAATTAACGAGCATAGAGTGGGCTAACTTTTATGAGAAATATATTAGGGTGCATGCTAGTTATGGAAATACAGTTATAGAAGGAACTAATGTTACTGTAGAAGATGTTGAAGGTATTTTTGAAGGAAAGCATTTACCACCATATTTTAAAAAGGATGAGTTAGAAGTGATGGGGTATGACAGAACATTAGCACACTTAAATACTATGAAGATATTTCCTATGAGTGAGAGTCTGATTAAGTATGTTCATAAACTTTTAATGATTGAAGTTTGTGACAGGATAGCTGGGGAGTATAGAATAGTTAATGTTAGAGTTGGTAGCAAACCTATAAATGTAGATTGGAGAGATGTACCTATATTAGTGAGTAAATTAGTTGATAACTTTAATAATGAGTTATCTATTGGTTATGGTAATGTCGAAACTATATTTACTCTGGCTTCTAAGTTTCATATTGATTTCGAGAATATACATCCATTTAGAGATGGAAATGGTAGAACGGGTAGACTTCTATTTTCACGGATGATGGAGGAGTTGAGACTTCCACCTCTATGTTTGTCTTTGGATAATATTGATATGTACTATGTTGCTATAGAGGAAAAGAGATTGAATTTATTAAAAGAGTTTTTCGAACTTAGTTATAAAGAGTTAATTGATAAAATGGAAGAAGAATGGTGGTGATTTACATGGCAAAGATAAAGTGTTTTAGTTGTGGGACTGATGTGACTGGTAAGCGCAGGGTAGGGTTCAAGGAATCGATATATTGTGTACCCTGCTACGAACAGAACTTCGGTCCAGTAGCGAATATAGGTACAAGAGTTCCTGCTCAGGTTACTAAGTTGAAGAATCCGTGTAAAGAGCAAAATATATCACTTAAAGCGAAATTAGAAGACCTTAGATGTGAAGTAGATTCTATACCACAGGATACAATATGCAGATTCGCAAGAGATTGTGGTGTTACAGAACAAGAAGTTGTAAGAGTGGCAAAGAAGGTCGGATTTAAATCTTGTAAGAGTGATGGATTTGAGTTTGATTTTAAAGAGCAGAACCCACCCATGCCTGAGCGTAAGATTAGTAAGGTGAAGAAACTTCATCCGAAGTTCGGACAGATACGGAAGCAGTATCTTAAGCCTGAGGAGTTGGTGATGAGGCAGCAATTGGGACCTATGGAGCAAAACCCGAAATCAGCTAAGATAGTTATTGAAGATGCTGAGTCATATAGTTCACTGGCTGATTACTACATAACCGGTGGAGAACTAGATTTCGCTTCTAATAATATTGAGAAAGCGGCGGCTTTAATGGGTGTTTTAACAAAGAATGACCAAGCAGTATTTTCGTATAAGTTTGACCATATTTGGAATAGAATAGAAGCCATAAGACAGAGAATTAGAGACATAAAGGAACAGCAGTCTGGGTATGGATTAGTTCCACATGAGCAGAATCCTGATATTAATCTAACACCAGAACAGCAATATTCCAGAGGTATGGTAATAAGGCAGCATGATGGTAGGGAGCCGAATAAGGAGTGGTACGATGGAATACAGGATGTGTATTTCATGCAGTATGGTCCGTTAATGATTGGAATAGAAACTGATGGATATGCACATACTGAGCAAGAGGAAAATCCAAGACGAACTCGAAGGACTCCAGCTGAAATAATCTGTGAGTGGTGTGGTCATTCTAAGGCTGAGCATTCAGATTATGAGGGAGAAGTTCTTTGTGATACCTGTGGTACGTTATGTACCTCGCCCGGATTTAAATTGAGAGCATATGGATTGGAGGAAGAAAATCCCCTCACCAAAAAGGAAACCAAAATGGTAAATCAGTGGGCGGATGAGAGTTTTCATAAAGCTGGGCAGACTAATGTGCCATATCAGAGTGGGTATTACGAAGGTCGAGGTCAGGGATACAAAGGTGTGGCAACTGAATTTGGAAAGATGAATGAGCAGAATCCGAAAAGAAAACCCCATGGTCCTTGGCCAGCAGGAGCCGAACCTTTAGCAGAGATTAGATGTCCTAATTGTGGTGGTTTCTGGCATGACCCAAAGAACAACTTTAGTCGTGAACAGTTATGTAGAAAATGTTTCGAGAAATTAGCAAAGAAACCAACATCTGAATTGTATAGAGAATTGGGTAGAGAAGCTCAGAAATTCGACCCTAAGTTAACTGAGTTTAGATTAGAAGGTCAGGGAACCTGTCCCTCAACAAAGCGAAAGCGGAAGTGCGTCCTTGATGCCGGGCACAAACATATGCACCAATCTGCCGATGGTAAGCGGTGGAGAAATGTGACTGAACGAAATCCATTACCTGTCGTAGCGGCCATGATTGGAGCAGATGTGGGCAGGAAAGTGATAAAGAAGATTCTTAGAAATCCTATGACCAAGACTGGACTTTATTATCCAAAGAAAGGGTCGCAGGAAGCCCGAGATAAAATGGCAAGACTTAGGGCGATGAGAAAAAAGTAGGTGAGTTCAATGGTTCGAAAGTCCCGTAAGCGAGAATTGCTTAAGAAAGTCACACAAGTGAAACAGGGTATGGGAACCCGACCACCTAAGGAATGGTGGGGTGGTATGCGGAAGTTGGTGAAGAAAGGTTACCCTGGTCGTTCTGAGCAGAGTATTAGCAGAATTTCAGCGGGAATTTGGCACAAGTATACGCCTGAAGCGAAGATAGGTATAATCAGGCGGATAGCAGGTGGAAAAGGTGGGGTTCCGAGGAATGAGCAGAATCCCAAACCTCCTTTCAAAGCTACTAAATTGATAGAACATGAACAAAAACAAGGAGACCGATATAATAAAGTGATAGACTACTATGGAAAGATGAGTTATGCTGGACAAGCATTAGCCGGGATAGCAACAGATGAGCAGAAGCATGCTATAGCATTACATGAGTTAAAAAGTGCAGGAATGATACGTGAGCAGAATCCATACATGCTGATGGTTCAGCAGAATCCACAATCAGATTGGGAGATAGCTAATAGGATACGATGGAATATTCAAATGGCAGCGGATGCAGTGGAGAAAAAGAAGTTTAAAGAAGCCAAAAGGTATGTTGGATTAGCAAATGAATTGTGGAACTGTGCTTTGAATGATGCTGACCGCGACAAGTATCGCATATTAGGAAAGGAATTAAAAAGCATAAATATGACTGAATGTTGGACTGAGCAGAACCCATACATGATAACTGAACAGAACCCATCTTATCCAATGACCACAGGTCTAGGACTTTTCGACAGTGCACATATAATTGAGTATGACGCTGAACAGAGAGCCTCAGAGCTTAAGACACAAGGGTATGTGGTCTACGTTACAATGTCTAAGTTTGGGGAGTTCTTAGTGTATAAAAATACACCAGAGCGAGCTTCTGTTATGAGTGATGAGGCCATAAAACATATGGTTCAAAGCACAACAAGGAGAGAGGAGCTTCCGGTGTTTGAAAGAAGCATCACAGATGAACCTGCAGTTTATTACATACCTGGCCCGGAGATTAGACCAAGGAAACCTGGTGAGCCGATAACTGAAATGGAAATGAGAGTAAGAGACCTTAAAATAGAGTTAGCAGAGAAATACGGGGTTCCTATAGTTGAAATGAGATGTCCACCAACAGGAAGAAGGCCATCTGGATATGAGTTCTTTAGGCTTAGAAAAGGAATGAAAATATGACTTGGCGATGGGACGTAACTACATGGGGCGAGCCTATTCGTAACTTACCTTGGTATAGAAGGATGTGGTGGAGTATGAGGTCAGAAAGAAATCCATCAAAGTTCGAGGAAATCCCACCTTACATCTGCGGAATTTGCGGGTATAAAATCGAGGAAGGACAGGGTGTGGTTATTGATTCAGCAAGAGGCTTGAATTATCACCGTGAGTGCTATAATCGTAAGAAGTTATCAACTGGGTTTGGTGGTGTTGGTATGTATAGGGGTAAAGAGCAGAATCCAAGAGTCGAGTTACAAGTTTCACCCGAAGGATATGTATGCGGAGTTGTAGCAGCTCTGAATGATAAGTATATGATTGACTCGCATGTTTTCGATGAAGATGAAGGTACGTTCTTAGTTGATGCTAAAGATGTTCACAAAGCTATGAGAATAGTTCGTGGACTGGAGAATGGACGGATTCAAATAAGAAGGGCAAGAAAAGCTGAGCAGAATCCAAGTTCACATTATGTAATAGAAGTTCCACAAGCATGGCAAAATAGAGTAAGAAAAATATTCAGTGAAATGGGATTGAATATAGAATCCAGTGGATGGAGTCAGGGAAGCACGACTTATTCATTCTTAGTTAGGTCTTCAATGAGTGAGCAAATATTAGAAGATGAGATTCGTAAGAGAATGGGTAAATATGGTGCATGGCTTTCAGTTAAGAAAGCAAGACCGGAAGTAGAACATAATCCAGAAAATCCATCATGTGAAAAATGTGGTAAAAAGATAGAAGACCATCAAATGGTACACGGACGCCCAGCAAAATATAAGGGCAGGGTGCTTTGTGGGAGATGTGAATGGGATGCACTTCCAGTAGGTGAAACCGGATGGGGAAGAATGAGTAAGGAGCAGAACCCCAAACCCAAAAAGACTGAATATCCATACAAGTTCCACAAGTACGACTACGTCACCTATGAAGGAAAGACCTACTTAGTCGAAGCTGTTGAGTTCGATTGGAACTTAAATCAGGAAGCCTATACATTGAAGGAACCATATACCGGAACTATAATTTCGGGTGTAGATGGACGATTTGTTAAGAAGGTGTAACAATGCGAGAGAACAATCCAGTTTGGTCGTACAGTGTGCCTGAGCAATATAATCAGTTGAATGAACAGGGACGAGCTATGATGTTGAGCACAGTGAGGGTTCGTAAAGAACTGCTCAGGAAGTATGCTCAGGTTCGGTTTGAATCCTTGCCACAGGCAATTCAGGAGCGGTTGTGGTATGGGTATGGCGGCAGGAGAGAGGAGCAGAATCCATCCGAGGAAAAGTTGTGGGAACATGAAATGATGCGAGTCAGGACGATGTCACGTGATGATTTGATAAGAAGGATATATAAGATGACTCATCCCGATAAGCTGGCCACATTTGTTCAGGTACTGAGACAGAAAGGTATGGACGATTTGGCGAGATTAGCAAATAGGCGATTAAGAGAGGTTGGTGGAGCTGAGCAGAATCCAGTTATGGGTATGAAAGATTGTCCGAAATGTGGTAGGAGTGTATTACAAGATGACCCGTATCAGACTGAGGTTAGGTGCCCTGGTTGTGGGAAAATAGTACGATTTGAGACTAATGGGACTGAGCAAAATCCCAACAAGTTAAAAGGCTGTCTCGCAGATGACCATACAGTGAAGTCTACGAAAAAACAACTAAAGAAAGCTGGATGTATTATAGAAGGTGACACAAACGATGCTTTCACAGCCAAACTTCAAGATACCGGAGAAGTGATATATCGTGCTATCAGGAAAGATTCAAACACTTGGCTGTGTATGTATGACCCGGCATTCTTTAGTGGTGAGTCAGCAGAACAGAATCCAGAGCAGAATCCTATAACCTCAATACCAAAAGGTGCACCGGAAAAGAAGATGGAAACAGCGATTGAGGCATATGCAAGGTTCCATGATTTCGACCCTGATAAGATTACTAAAGTTGAATTGCCTCAACCCAAGGTTATAGTGAAACTTGGGGGTTTTACAAGTATTGGATATGCCTCAGAAAAATGGAAACATCAAAGGAAGCTCAAACAGAAATATCGGGGCAAGAAAGTTCAACATTATATACATGAGTTCAAAGATGTACCTAAATCCGAAAGAATAGTAGCATTTGCTCCAGACGAAAAGAACCCAGAGTTTGGGACAATAATTTGCTGGGGCAGAGTTCGTGTAACGAAACATGGAATAGAAGATTTGAAGGAGTGAATAATATGGTGTTGACGGAAGAGCAGAAAAATATGTTGTTGGCCTTCGAGGACCTAATGGTGGCATTTCCGAATGCCTTTGTCGAGGGTAGCGGTGGAAACGAAGCCTATGAGTCTTGGCTTAAGACCCAATACCCCATCGAGAAGGTATATAGGGATGCTGGTCTAGCTGAGTATTTGAAAAAGAAAGCACCAGTTGCAAAGACCTCAGACCCAATAACTTTGGCTGATATTGAAATTGAAGAACCCAAGAAAGAAGAACCCAAAGTTGAGGTTCCAAAACCCAAGAGTTCAAAAAGAAAGTGGTAAAGCTATAGGAGTTGATGTAGATGCGAAGAACACCAATTGCCCAGATAGGTGAAATAAGACAGCAATTAGAAGGTTTAAGGACTACGGTTGGTGCACGAGTTTACAAATCCGATATACCAGCCGATAAATTTGCTGATGAAGTTAGAAGAAAAAGAAAAATAGTCATCGGCTTGTTTGAGGTTGCAGGATTTCATTTGAATGAATTGGATGAACTCAAGGATGTTGGAACTGTAAGATATCTTATTGAGTCGTTCACTGATATTATGTATGATATAAAGAAGGCAACCTGGCCATTGGCTGGAAAGGAAGATGAAAGTGTATTAAAGTTCAACTTTATAATCAGGGCATTTGGTAGTTTGGCGGCATCTAAAGTTATAGTTCCACTGACAGCGGAACAGAATCCAGAACTCATGGCGTTTCCAGAAGCACAAACAGGTATAACTGGTAAGGTACGCCCAGCTGGTTCAAGCCGATATTACACTCGGGTGCGTGGGCATTTCAGACGGTATCCTACCGAAGAGGAAATGTGGGCTGAGATGAATCCAGAACTCAGGGCATTTAATGATGCTCAAACTGGAATAACAGGAAAAGTCAGGCCCGCCGGAAGTAGCAAATATTACACCCGAGTTCGTGGTCATTACAGGCGATACCCAGACGAGGAAATGATGTATGAAGGTAACCCAATGAGCCGGGAGACTCTTATGAAGGAAATAAGAAAAATAATGGGTGATGATTGGCATCTTCGTCCATCTGAGGAATTTGGAGCTTCTGGAAGTGGTGGTATTTGGACCGATGGAGAAAGTTCTGGAAAGGACGGTCAGATGTTAGCCAATTATAATGGTCCCGATAATACAGGTATGGGATTCTGGATGCACCCAAGAATAAAAACTTTACTCGATAGAGCTGGATGGTATTTGGAATGGTACGACCCAGGCACAATAATGATTTATAAAATTTAAATTTCCTCTTCGCCACCCAATTCTTTTTCTTCGGGTTTTTCTGTTTGTATTAAGTCGACCTTAGTTGTGACTTTAGTATTTTGCCCGCAAACATCATGTCGGTCTTTTCCCTTACCTGATATGTGAGGCATATCAAATAATGTTCTAATTGAATTACTATAGCTTGGATTTTTACATCCACTCGCTTCGAGTTTATGTTTTTCTTCAAGAATAACTTCATATAGCCTATCATCTATCTGTATCAAATGAGACATAGCATCTACCTCTATATTATCCTAATGGGTATAGATATATATAAATGTATTGTATAGAATATATTATTATTATATGATAATATATACACATTTTTACTTTACATTTTAGTGGTATAGTATTTGTACTTTATACCCTATTAAGCACAGTTAATATGTCTACTTTATGAATTATACTGTATATCTATTAATATAATATATATACACATTTTTTCAATTTTTTTCGACATCTTTATATAGCAGGGTAGACATTCCTTATTTAACACAACATTATTCCACCCCAGAATAAAATTCCGGGGCATGGAAAGTGAAGTGAGGTGGATGAACATGGAAACCTATATGGTTAATCCGGAGAACGATGACCCAGTTCTCTTCGAAGCTGAAGAGGACGGGTATTTGGACTACGAAGAGAACCCTAAGAAGGGTGGACGCAAAGGCGGAAAGCGCCGAAAAGGCGGAAAGAAAGGCGGAAAGAAGCGCAGCTACAAGAGGCGGAAGCAGGTCATAAAACTTGTTGAAGCCCCCAAGAGGCGCAAGAAGTACCACAAACGCCGAAAGTCCGCTGGGAAGCGCAAGAAGTCCGCTGGGAAGCGCAAGAGGACCTACAAGCATGCGACGCTCGCGGGAGTCACGCTCAAGTCTAAGCATGAGCAGAACCCCAAGAGGCGCCGGAAGTACAGCCGCAACAAAAGGCGGAAACACAGGAAAGTTGCAGCTGCAGCCGAGGCTAATACCTGGAAGAAACACCCGACGTTACACAGGAGAGCCCGCAAGCTTGGATGGAAGAGGCAGCGCCGGAAGAAAGCCGGACGCCGGAAAAAGCACTATGAGGCGAATCCGAAGAGGCGCAAGAAATATAGCCGCAAGCGGAAACATTACCAGAGCAATCCCCGCCGCCGAAGAAGGATGTGGAAGGCTGTTGTGTATAGGAACAATCCTAGCATAATGGGCATCTTAAAGCCTCCGACAATCGCGGAAATTGGAAAGAGGCCATACTGGAAGACTGGCGTGTGCATGATATTCGGTGCGATGAGCACAGGCGCAATCCAGATGGGATTCGAGTGGGGTCTGCAGAAGGTAAACATACCTGAGCCTGCCAAGGACGCAATTACCGTGGTCGGTAGCCTTGGAGTTGGTTCCCTAGTATCGTTCGGGGTAGCAAAGGTAGCCAAGGACGAGTATTGGGGCAAGGTCTGGCAGACTGGTGTGTACATAACAACCGTAGTCAAGTCGATTGGTGTAATAGCCAAATACGTGACGAGAGCTCTGGCTCAGGACAAGTACAAGCTCAAGACGCCTCTCCCGGCACAGCCCACGACAACGACTGGGTTTGTAGCTGGATTGTTCGGCATGGGCTCAATACTTGGTACCATGAATGAGAGCAAGCTCGTGAAGGCATTGTCGTCCGATGGACTTGTTGTAGCCAAGGGCGAGAAGGGTCAGCTGGCTCTAGCGAATGCAGGAACTGGGGATATAATCATCTCTGGTCCCGCAGCGAGCATGAAGCCGGTGATTCAGGCAGTGAATGGTATCTCCTTCCAGCAGAAG
>Ga0315274_10012061_pt1 | contig 12360 bp, 6 predicted proteins | sample YL17G02_20_MG_FD_203700 | JGI IMG/M metagenome (GOLD analysis project Ga0315274, IMG submission 203700) | Sediment microbial communities from Yellowstone Lake, YNP, Wyoming, USA - YL17G02_20 | ecosystem: Environmental > Aquatic > Freshwater > Lake > Sediment | place: USA: Wyoming | collected... | reverse complement strand
TGAATTCTTGCATGTGATGTGTTTGTTGATAAATATTTGTGATCCGAACAGAAACTTAATGGCTCAATATAGAATATTAACTCTGTATCTGCATCAAAGGGCCCAAGCACTTGAGTTTCACCGCGTTGACCGTTGTAATTGGAGAAAATTGCTTGCTGAATTGGCGACTGAATACCAAAATGTCCATCACAAGAGTTAGATATTGTATTATTGACCGTAATCTGGACCTTGGATAAATAAGGCAATATGATTTTTGGATCTGGCTCTGCGTTGGCTATTGATATCGACGAAGTAGTAAAAAGAAGTAATAGGGTTACAAGCTTAATATGACTTGTCAGTAATGATTTGCAGTGTTCCCATAAAGCTTGAATCCGATTTTTACAACTGCCCCACATAGATAACAACCCTCCTGCTGAAAGGTGATTTTATATGACTACCCTACGGTATGACTCAGCGGCAGCGGCGTACCAGCGATACTCGCCTACATTATAGCGCCATTTCTTCCACGCCGTTGTATACCCTCATCACCCCCGCAGGGAAAATTCGGTATCCTCCAAGTTAGAGGACATCCATTTACACGTTTTTGCACGGTTTTGCACAGTTTTTTACCTATGCCCAGGTACACCAATGCTTTTTTTATCTGTATATTTCTTACTACTCATCCTGCAAAGGGGAATCCTACAGGGAGCATACAAATCAGGGCCATGAGTAACAGCAAAACCACAATACTCCCAGATCACCCCAATGCAGATGGGCAATACTATCATCATTCACTTTTGACTTTCTATTCCCCAACATCTTATAACCAAACAATATGAAATACTATCCAGAACATACACTTGTACACGGGGCTATTAGTCCATACACTTCACGCAGCAGAATTTTAGCGCCTGCAATTATCTGACGCGCAAAAATGGTAGACAATTCAAGGTCCTTGCCGACCTGACCGACGAAGACGATGCCCTGGCAGAGATGGGAGACTTGCAACCAGGTGCCGGCGGGATTTGGCCGGGTTGATGTACTTTCAAGTCATGTGCTGAAAAAAGAAGTAGTAAATTAAATTACTGAAGCCTCACCATCTCCCATCCCCCTTGCCGTTGAATAATAAAATGGCGATTTTTGCGTAGATTTTCCAAAGTGACAGAAAACCGGAAAGGGAATAATTCCGGTAAATTGATCAGATCCGCAAATGGGAGTTCATCGGCAGGGTGGGCGAATAAGGCGCAGGCAAGCAGCCAGGATTGTAACCATACTTGTTCAATGGTCAGAGGTGATACCGCTGGCCGAATTTCTTTATTTTGCTGAATCAAAATATTCCAGTTCACCAGAGATGCCATTACACGTTCTGCAGACCGGTTAAGCGACCCGAAATGACCCATCTCACCAGCCAGGCGTTCTTTGACCATTTTACGGGTAAACGTCTCGTGTACGCGAGCTATCTGTCCGATGATTGATGTGCACTGCCGGAAGAACGGATAATAGACCAGTATCAGGCCATAATGCAACCAGATACGCTGAGGCACCGAGACTTCCGGTAATAAGTCCAGCGCTGCTGCATAAAGAGAAGGGGAAATATTGGTACACTTCAGCCAAATATTAACCAGTACATCTATTGTTTTGCGACGCGCATCTACACCTTGCATATCTTCAACGAGCACTTCTTCCAAACCCTGGCGCATGGTGGCGAGATCGTCAGTCTGGGAACGAAGATTGGCAGCGGCGTTCAGCCATTTCAGCGTGATCGTACGATTAAATCCAATACCTTTATCCATGTGTTATCTCGATAAATGGGACTATGACTTCATCCAAGGAAGCGCCGCCATGGGTGAGAACTGATTGATTCTTCGGAGCAAAGGCGCCGCGCTCTACAGGGAGTACAGCATAAATGTCAATCGGTAACAGCCCATCGTCTTCCCATAACAGGCTGGGTTGGAAAGCGATCTGTGTTTGACGTGCAATGTTCCGGTCTGAATAGATGCGAACCCGTTGACCGCGTGTCTGCGCCAGGATGCCTTCGTTAGGTTGTCCGATACCAATGGCCTCGGTATGTCCATGGTCGCTGGTGATAAAGACATTGAAACCGCGTTCGAGCAAACCGGAGATGGCCGATTCCAGATGCTGGGGTGTCTTTTTATCGTCCAGCCAGACCTTGATTGTAGCAACCAGATCGGCATTCCCCAGCACGCTACCATGTACTATTTCATCTACAGTCCGTTCGACCAAACAGAGCAGACGCAAACGGGGATCGGACAGTGCAGCCGGCATAGGATCACGGCGAAAATCCACAGAGATGAAAGCACAGGCTTCGGGTGGCATGCCGGCACGTGTCCAAAAGGCCGTCCATTCGCGGGGCTCTTCACTATTGTTTTGTATGGATGCGGCGAAGTCTGCTGGACGTAAACCGCTGACCAGCGCCTGGCGTGAGATGGATGTGATGGTCGGAATCTGAGCCAGCAGCAAACTTTCGGCCATATGCCAGTCGGGATGGCGTTTCCGCCAAGCATTCCCGATCAGCAACCAATCTGCGAGAGAAAGTCCGTCGAGGATTACCAGGGCGATCATTTTCTTCCCTTGCTCGCGACGGAAATTGAGATAGTGTGGGACATGGTGGACATGGTGCGGAATAGGCAAACGCTGTACCCCCAAAGGTGTGTAGCGCAGTTGAAGCCAGGTTGTGAAGGCCGAGTCGAGACGGGCACGCAGACTTGAAAAAACGGAAGCAGGTTGCGGATCAGGCGTTTCAGCGCGCAGCAGGGTGAGTTCGGTCCAGAGACGGGCAACCACCTGCCAGTCTTCCCAACGTGCAGCAGTTGTCAGACTGTCTAAACGTTCCTGCAAGCCGGCAGTTAGTTCAGCCATGCGATGGGGGCAGCGGTCGGTAAGGGATGCCAGCAGGGCTGGCATTGCCCAGGAGGGGGCGGTTGAAAGTCCTTCCACTTCCAGGGGAGCCAGGCTGCCACTGCGCACCAGGCGTAGAAGCGTATCTTGCAACACGTTATCCTGCTCGAAAGAGAGCAGCATGGTCGCGGTCGGCTTTACTGTGTAATGGCTGGTTGCGCCCCAATCGCTCATGGATTTGTGCACATATTGCGACCACTGGGTCTGCAGAAATTCTGTAAAATCGGTCTGGCTTTCAAGCAAGTTGGGCAGATACCAATCGTTGTAGACCGGAAATTTTTCAAGTCGAACAAGCAGTTCTGCCAATAAAGCAGGGGGAAGTGGTGCCAAACCATTGTGATACTCATCCAGCCAGGCGATCAGTGCACCTGGCCGATCCAGATGTTCCAACGGCAGGTTGAAGACATGGCGAAGGACATATTCAGCGCTGAGATGTTGCCCCAGACGGGTCTGTGGCGGCGGGCAGTCGTTCAGACGGGCGCGCTGATAGGGCGTGAGCGCCTGCACCAGTGGATAAGCCAGGTTGGGGAAGTAGTCGTACAGGGAGAGCTGCAGACGATACCCGGACTGCCACAGATCGTAGGGTAGTCCTTCCAGCAACGCGGAGGTGATGATTATGACCGGCTTTTCAACCTGCCAGGGTTTCAAGCTCTCGATACGATTGCGCAAAAGGACCGGGTCGCTCTCGGTGAGCAGGGTAAAGCCACGCTCATTCAACGCCGCCAATATAGTTTCATCGGCCAGTAGACCATCAGGATCGCTTACCAGGGTGAGCGGGTGGGTAAATATAGGAAATAAATCAAGAAGTCTGTCAAACATTGTTGTAGTAGAAACACGATCAGGAGCTTTTCATTCGAAGGGTAGCAGTATCGTAATACATGAGCAAATCAGGATCTTCGTGCAGAACTTCATCTTGTAAACGTGATGCAACTTGTAGAATGACATCATATGCCCGTCTTTGATAAGCTTCAGCAAAACCAGCTCTCACAGCCTCGGAGCGAAAATAGCGTAATCGGCCACTACTTTTTAAGTACATGGAGAATTCTTTCAATAAGGCCTTCTGGCGCAACTGATCTAAATCACCTGCCTTACTTGGATCGGGGATATACCACCGTTGTTGTTCATCTATTAAAAAGTTTTGCTCCAACAAAATACTTAATTCGGGTAATGCCTCATGTCTAGATTGATGTAACTGGCGTAAAAAATTGGGCTGTAAATCTTGATAGGTCTGCGGTGCCCCACCGAAAGATGGATCTAGCTGCTGGCGTAACCATTGAATAGCTGTCTTTTCGTCATTAACAAAAAACATCATTTGGGCGATACGACCAGCCCGCAACCGGGCAGCATCATACTCTGTTGTTTGTTCAGGCAGAAAATACATACCATCGCGCTCAATAAATCGTTGTTTTAAGCCCACATAGAATTCGTTGGCAGAAATTGGGACAATAGCGTTATGTTGGATATAGAAAGCAACCATTCGGTCGAATAATAAGAAAGCTTGCCTTTCCGAATTGATAATGACTTCGTCGTTCTTAATAGTCACTATTGGCAATCTGCCTAAATGATATCTAATAAAATCCCAACATTGTTGATTTTCGTTTTTTATGTTAATGGCATCTTCAAGAGTAAATTCTGGCTTGTATGCAGAAATAATAAGATCTTGTTTGACAGCAGAAGCATAGCTGAGTTGTTTGGTTGTTCCTTTTTGCTTGTCCAAGGTGCTTACATCTGCCACAATAAATCCAGCTTGTCTTAATGACTCTTGAATTGAATTCCACACTGCATTTTCGGAATTATGAAATTCAACCGTAATCCATCTACCAGGTTTTAGAACCCGATAATACTCTCGAAAGCAATCTCTCATGAGTGCTGTATAGGAATCGATGCTTTTTCCCTGATAAGTATTAATGATGGCTTCGGGCTTTTGATTTGAATAAACCTGTAGCCAGGCTTCAATAAATACATTCAGCTCAGAGTAGTTTAGATTACCGCCAAATGGTGGATCGGTAAAAATGTAATCGATGCATTTATCTGGTATATTTTGCAGATCAGTCGTGCTTTGAGTAGAAACGATCACGTTATTCAAATTGGTTGTGGAAGTGATCCGCTTTATATCTTTCACTCGTTCAGAGATATAACTGGTGACAGGGATTTCCGCCGTGACCTGGGATACATATAAGGTCCCCGACAAAGGCCCAACATGCCTATCATGAGCAGGCATATATCGGTTTAATTTCCACACCCGTTGAATAGCTCCGGTAAATAAATAAAGAACAGAATTTCGTTCAACGGGATTTTTAATATCAACTATTCGACGCCAGATTTCTGAAATCAGGAACAAATTTCGCCGCGAAAAGAAATGATGCACGTGAGTAAACCCGTGTGATTTTTTGGGTTGTTCTGTATTAAATCCGTATGGCGTTTTTACAATCGGGACCCCGAACGGTAAATTTATGTTCTCTAATTTATTTAAATTCTCTAGATCCTGTTCATCCGGAGTCTTTTCAAAACGTTTTTTCCCTACTGAGTAATTGATTAATACGGGAATTTGTTTCGCTTGTTTTATTAGAGTACCAAGTTCATGATCATATTTAGATACCCAATTTCTTTGTAGGGTTTTAGTAGTGTGAATTACATCGCATTTGGGGCATTTCAGCGTTTTAGGTATTGCCATACCAGGTCCCATAAATATCAAATCCCAGTATGACGTTTCTAAACCGCATTCACTACAATTAAATACATCCGACCACACAACATAGTTTATTTCCCCAGAAGTGGATGAATGTAGTGTGGGTGAATTCTTACGCTTAGAAGAGTCTTTTTCTCCTCTTGCCCAGCCGTTATGAGAGGTCACTAATAAATATTTGAGCTTTTTTTCCACTTCACGTACAATTTCATCAACCTCATCAAGATAAGAAACAATGCTTGAAATGGAATTTGTCATTGCTGCTATAAACGTAGCCGCAGGACTGAGATCTACCAATACAGCTCGGCGTAATCCTCTGTTTGGGTGGTTTTGCCTATCTACCAGTTGGCATGCAACACCGGTCATGCCCGTTCCACAAAAACCATCTAATACAATATCTCCTGGCTTTGTGTAATGAAGGATATAGGGGACAATGGCCTCTGGGGGTACTTTGGTGGAATAGTAATGAGCGAAATAGAGAGGATTACTCTTTCCTACAGAAACATCCTCTTTATAAGGTTTAACAGAATTCCTGCCATTATTATCATTGGTACTCTCTTCACCAATATAATCTTTTAAAAACGGATTGGGGCAAGCAGTATAGTTGGGAGGAAGCGAGACGATCAAGATGTCATCATCAGACGCTGTCGGGTATCCATCGATATTCTTAATGATATTAAGTTTTTCTCGGAGCAGTGTAATCTTCTCTTCATCGACCGCATAAATTTCTGAAGGATCTCCTGTTCTCTTGTTATGCTCGAATAAATGATCTTGGATAAAATCCTGCTTACCCATTTTCTTTCTCCAGAAGATATCTGGCTACAAGAGGAAACATGCGTTTAAATGTGCTTATTCCACCGCCGCCACCTGTCACTGTTCCCCCCACCACTGGAGGGAGGATACCACGTAGTACTGCATAATTAAATTGATCGCCATTCAATGTTGCATTTTCATCGAAATATACAATCCATTTTTCCAAGAGGTCTTGCGCGAATATATAAATCTCATCTGATTTAAGCTTTTCCAATCCGCGTGCGGCAACTTCTATGTTTTCTGGGTAATTGATGAAAAAACCTAAAGCGCCATAAAAGCTTTGCCGGAAATGTCCCGTTAGATTATCACCACGTATATTTTTTATTCGTTCTATAAGTACTTTTGCCCCAGGGAGATTTTTGTTTTTCTGTAACCAAGCTACATACGCTGCCATTCTCTCAGAGTCATCAAATTTCTTTTGTGATGGCCTTTTACCATATCCAAGAATATTATCAAGGGATTTTTGTACATCCTTCAGGCTTTCTGATAATGAGGATTCGTCTTGAAGCTTGTCAATAGCCGGTTTATTTTCAGCAACCCAGCCCTTGAATGCATCTATTGGAAAAGTTATCAGTTGACCAGATATATTCGTATCGATAAACTTGATTACTGGTTTTGCTTCAGCCCCTTTGAATTGAACTAACAATTCAAGGCTTGAACCGAACCCGCCATCGGATAGATTCGATGAACCAATCAAAGCTAGATGATAATCAGCAACATACGCTTTAGCATGTAAACGGGGGAAAACCTTGAATTCAACCCACCTGCCACTATCTTGAAGAATGTCAATGAGTGTTATCAGACATTCTGGATTAATCGACCCACTAGCCCAATCCTGTGGTGTAATCCTAGTCCAAAATTGGAAGGCTTTAGCAGGTCCAAAATTGTCAGCAAGATACTCTATTCCTGATGTTGTGAAATATGGGGAACAAATCAAGACTCGTTCTTTCGCGTCATTAACAACTTTGTTCATAGTATCCCAGGTAGGTGTTAAGATGTTTGGCATAGAAACCTCACTTTACACGAAGTGTAGCATTGTCATAATACATTAGTAGATCAGGATCCTCGTGCAGCACAGATTCGGGCATGCGCTCGGCGACTTTCATGATGGTGGCATAGTCACGTTTTTTCCAGCATTCGCCAAAGCCAGCGCGCACGGCTTCGGAGCGGAACTGACGCAGGCGGCCACTGCCCTCGACGTAGGTGCCAAATTCACGCAAAAGGGACTTGAGCCGCACCTTCTCTAAATCGCTGACCTTGGACGGGTCGGGTACGTACCAGTACCCGGCTTCATCCTGCAAGAAGTTCTGTTCCAGCAGGATGTGCAACTCAGGCATGGACTCATGCTTGGCCTGGTGCAGTTGCTGCAGGAAGACAGGTTGCAAATCCTGGAATGTGGCCGGCTCACCGCCCAGGGATGGGTCGAGGCGCTGGCGCAGCCATTGGATAGTAGTCTTCTCGTCCTTGACGAATAAGGATAATTGGGCGACGCGCCCCAGGCGCAGGCGGGCGGAATCATACTGAGGAACCTGCTCAGCCAGGAAGAACATGCCGTCGCGTTCAACGAAACGCTGGCGCAAGCCACCATAGAACTCACCAGCCGAGAGCGGCACGGCCGCACCGCGCTGGATGTGGAAAGCCAGCATGCGGTCGAAGAGCAGAAAATCCTGGCGCTCAGCGACAGTTTCCAACTCTCCGCCACTCTCGACTGCTACCGGTAGTTGCCCGAGGTGATAGCGCACGAAATCCCATGCGCCCTCGACATTGCCCGCATGCAGACGGAAGAGCTCTTCCAGGTTGTCGTTGGGTTTGTAGGCCGAGATGATCAGGTCTTGTTTAACTGAGCCAGTAGCAGTTACTTGATTGAAACTCCCTTGTTGCTTATCCAAAGAACTCACATCGGCAATCACAAAACCAGCACGTGTGACCGCTTCCTGAATGGTATTCCAGATGGCATTTTGCGAATTGTGGAATTCAACTGTCATCCATCTACCAGGTTTTAGCACTCGGTAGAACTCTCGAAAGCAAGCTCCCATCAATATCATATATTCAGGCATCGCTTTGTGCTGAGTATTATTGATGATGGCTTCCGGTTTATTGTTTGTAAGAACTTCCAGCCAGGATTCCCACAAGAAATTAAGTTCGGAATACATTAAATTACTACCAAAAGGTGGATCAACGAAGATATAATCTAATTCCTCGCTGCTTATAGATTTTAGATCTGACGATGAGCCATTATTAATACTATTAAATTGAATAGTTCTTAGGAAAGCTTCTGAAATCGACAATTTATAATTTAGTAATTTCACCGGGGAGTTTTCAGTCCATAAAGAGGGTATATACAAAGTACCTGAAACAGTCCCCATTTTCCGATCTAATGTAAATTTGTAAAGTTTAGAAGTCCTAATCATGCTTGCAGTAACCCAAAATGCCTTTACATTTTTGGAGCTTAAACAGGATTTTAGCGCTGAAGCCAATACCCATAGATTCCTACGGGTATAAAAATGATGTACATGGGTGATACCCAGATTGAATGGATCAGAGGTCTTATCGCCTTTTGGAATCTGGTTTATCGGGATTGGATTGGGAATCTTAGTTTCCTCAATTTTATGAATCAACTCCAGGTCCGCCGCATCCGGTTTCTTTTCAAAGCGCTTTTTACCAACGCTGTAGTTGATCAACACCGGCACCTGGCACGCCTGGCGAATGGTTTGCTTCAACTCGCGATCAAAGCGGGTTTCCCAGGCATGTTCAGCCTTGATTGCACCGCTGTCTTTGCTCGGGCTTTTCGCTAGCAGCGTCGCGCACCCCGGGCAGTTCCAGGCATCGAGTATTTCGCCTTTTTCTTGATCCACTGCCACATCCCAAAAGATCATCTCGTGCACACAAGAGGGGCACACAAACACATCCGACCAGACGGTGTAATTGATCTTTCCTTTAACCCGGTTGGGGGCATCGCAGTTGGGGTGCCAGGTCTCGTACATCCAACCGCATTCCTCCTCCAATTCCCACAAAATGCGTTTGGCTTCGCGCTCAAAGGCAACCGCATCCATCGGGGTATTGTAGTTGTAAGCAATAAACGTGGCCGCCGGCGAAAGGTCGTTTAACACCGCTTTGCGTACCCCCAGGCGCGAGATGGCTTTGCTCCCTTCCCAAACTATTCCTTCTGCATCCACCCGGTAGCCCAATTCCTTTACGGCTTTCTTGTCACCGCACAACTGGGCGGCCACACCGGTCATGCCCGTGCCGCAAAAACCGTCAAAGACGATGTCGCCAGGGTCGGTGTAGTGCAGGATGTAGCGCATGATGGCTTTATGCGGTACTTTGGTATGGTACGAGTGAGCGTTATAGATTGGGTCGTTTTTCCCTTCCGACACATCCGCGGCAAACGGTTCGCGCTCGTAGCATTCCTCCTTCAACCCAAGCTTCTTACGAATCTCCTCACGCTCCTGCTGCCACTCGGCTATGATCTCCGGCAGGAAGGGGTTGGGGCAGGCGGTGTAATAGGGCGGGTCCGAGAGCGCCAGGATGGCGTCGTCATCACCAATGGGAAAGCCTTCTATTTGTCGAGAGGCCGGGTCTTCCAGGAAGGCGCGCAGGCGGGCTCGGAAGACCTCCTTTTCAGCCTGCTGTTCGGGATTCAGGTGGTATTCACCGCGTTCTTCGCGGATTAAATCGGGTTGGGAAGCTGTAGTCATGGAAACCTCCTAAAACGCGTGCACCTTTAAACAGGAAGCGGTAAAATACTTTCAGAGCGGTATCGTAAAGCCTGGCGACCTCGGTCACTCGTTTAGTGTCCTAGCCTCCACTGGAATGCGGTGGGAAATATTGAAATCAAGATCCAGGGTAACCGCTCGATTTTTCCAGTTGACTTGTAGCAGAAATGTGCTACAATAGCTGCAGAGCGGTATCGTAAAGCCTGGTGACCCCGGTCACTCGGAGAGTGTCCTAGCCTCCGCTGGAATGCGGCGGGAAATATTGAAATCAAGGCCCAGGGTGAGCCGCTCATAATATCCCCCCTCGCGGGGGATTTTTCTTTAATCACTACGGTTTTCCTTTTAGCCAGGATTTCTGTAAAATTTGTTCCTCCTGCACGATCCTGGATGCAAGTACATCAACAAATCTTCCGTCTCCTCTTTCATACTTCTGGAAAAATGCCCAGGCGATAAAATCGGCTGCCTGTAAGCCGCGTTGAGTTTGTGAATTTAGCTGCCGAATGAGCACTACTTTTTGCGGCAAATCGACAATCGCTTCTCGAATGCGCCTTTCCAGTTCAAAACGCAATTGATCGTTGGTGTAACGCTGATCCAGACAGATTTGTATTCGCGGCCAGCGTTCGACCAAGTGATGTACTGTCCGAGATACCGCTTTGCGGTAGATTTCTTCTCCATCCTTGGGTGGCCGGGCAACTGTCTTCTGGTCAACCACTACCGCTACAATTTGAATATCTGCCTTCACCAATTCCCCAAGTAAGCGCAGAATGACGGCTTCCCTGGAGTTGGTCGCTTTCAGTTCGCCCGAAGCCAGGCTCGTGCCGAATTTTTTCTGTGCTCGTTGCACAGGAATTTCAATATCGCGCGCCTGTTTTCCGCAGATCACTGCAATGATGAGAAAATGGGTGCCGGTTTCAGTGCCAACGGTTCCCGATTCATCAATGAAAGCATAATGCATTGAGTCTGTCATTGACTACTGATCCAATGTCAGCCGGGTGGTGCCAGCATCGTGCCCGCGCATTTGCGTTTTAATAAATTCTATGAAACGGCGCTGAAGTTCCTCCGGTGTGCAGGGAAGGCCGCCGCTTTTGATCGCATTAAGCAGTGCATCTACCGGCAAGGTCACAGCCTGGATACCGCGCAACGCCTGGGTAGCTGCCTGAACAAACCCTTTGGGAATGTTGGTTGCATCATCTTCCTGGGATAGGAAGGCTTCCACTGGCTTTCGCTCTGCAGCGGTCATGGCTTCCAGGCTGGTTTGAGCCGCCTTGCTGGACAGAGCATCTCGCAGCGCCTGGCGCCAGCGGGTCAGCAGATCATCGAGTGTGGTGTTCAGTCGTTCAAGCACCTGGCTGGCCTGCTGAATATCGGCGCTGTTTGCCGGCCGGAAACCGCAACGGCAGGTCGGAGATTCGGCCAGGATGCCTTCATGGAAATCGCGGCAGGTTTGCAGCCCCGAGATCGTCTGCTGCCAGACAGTCAGTTCAGCTCCACCAGAGGCACGTAGCAGGTCCACTTCGCCCAGTTCTTTGAGAGCCGTCAGTCGCGGGTCATCATACAAGCCCCTGCGGCGATCGTCTCCCTGTACATCCAGCACACGGCGGTGGTGATGGTCAGCATAAGCTTTGATGTACTCCTGTTTGAGCGTTTCCAATTCACGGTGCAACTCAGCGACATTGCGGGTACTTTCCCCACAGCCAAAGCGGCGCACCTCATCCAACAGATCACTGCGCATGGTCTCCGCGCGTTGGTACCATGGTTCTTCCCGTTGGAAATTTGCCATGGCTTCAGCTAGATAGGAAGCAAGCGGCTGTAACTGACCAACCAGTTCCAGCAGTTGGCGGGATTTTTCCACCCGCTCGCGGTCTGCTAGTGCATCCTTGATTTCAGTCGGAGTCAAACGCAGATTACGCAGTTTGCCCACAGTATTGACCCTGGCTAACTCTTCCAGGAATTGCTTGTAGCCGCGCAGGCCAGGCAGCAGATCATTGATCGAGAGCACCACGCCAGGCAGGTCACTGGCAACAACTGTGCCGGCTTCAACCACCATCGTGGACCGGTCGGTCAATACCGGCTGGTTCCACAATTGCAGACCACTTTGCAGGCGGTGCTGTAGATTGACTAATCTTTCCAATTCAGCACTAATGCGCGGCTGTAAATGGTCACGCACTGCCTGCTCACGCGTATTCTGGTCGCGGATCACGCCAGGCTGCAGATCCAGGCCTTCGAAGATCATCACCCACAAATTGA
>Ga0315274_10012060_pt1 | contig 12360 bp, 24 predicted proteins | sample YL17G02_20_MG_FD_203700 | JGI IMG/M metagenome (GOLD analysis project Ga0315274, IMG submission 203700) | Sediment microbial communities from Yellowstone Lake, YNP, Wyoming, USA - YL17G02_20 | ecosystem: Environmental > Aquatic > Freshwater > Lake > Sediment | place: USA: Wyoming | collected... | reverse complement strand
TATGGTTCCCTCTCCTATCCCGACGCTGTTGGTTATGGTGGCGGCATCTTCCACGGTTCCGCGGTTGTAGGGTTCCAGGTCGTTGAGGACGAGTTGATTCGCGCGCGTACACTAGTCTACTCGATTTTCCAGTCGGATAGCTTTTCTCTTACTTCCTCTGGGATGGGGTTTTCGGTTATTAGGCCGTATTTTGGGGCTTTCTTGACAACATGAGAGTCGTTTGTGACGATGATGGGTATCTTGTGCTGCAACGCCGTGGCGATGAGAAAACCGTCACCCAGTGGAATGTTGTCAGCCGCCGATATCTTGAGGCCGTTGGTCGCGGCTTCGACGACCTTCAATCCGTTTATGGTCAAAGTTAATTTCTCTAGGAGACTTCTTAGAGGCCTCACCTTGTAGAACCAGAATAGCGTGTTGTAGGCCTCGAGGATCGTGGTGTGGGTGACGTGGAGATCGATCTCTCCCAGAAAGGCTCTTTCAACTGTCTGCCATGCGTAGGGGTGAGCGGGGCTTTCGTCGTATAGGGCGTAGGCGAGTATGTCGGCGTCAAGTATCCTCAACGCGTTTCCCGCCGTACTTGTCCTTGACTGCTGCGAAGTCGACGGAGGCTTTCTCTTTTTCGCCGGTGAGTCTGAGGCTCTCGATTTTTTTAGCGAGGTCGCGTCGGTCTCCTACGGCTTTGAGGATTATCGTGTCTTTGTCTGCGATCTCGACGTTGAAGGCCCTTTTTCCTATGATCTTCCTGATCTCGGCGGGGATGATTATCCTTCCTTTCTCATCAATGTTTACTGTTTGTCCCACACCCATTTCCCACTCCCACCTTCTAAGCTGAGTTATTTAAGCGTTGCTAAATGGTAGGAATGCGGCAGCTTCATCGGTGGTGAACTACCACCCTACAAGTAGGATGGCTTCCTGATTCATCGAGGCAACTTGCCCAACACCGAGGCGCGCGCGGCGTCTAGTCTGTCGGAGGTCGCTTCGGTTTAACCTTTTGCCTCTCTGGATGCTCCAGTATGGCGAGCTTCACCTTGTTCTTGTGCTTTCTGTTCAGGTGTCTGCTCAGCGCCTCCTGGCTCATGAATTTTTCACCACAAAACTCGCAGTTCAGGGAAATCGTGCACCGCCTCCGACGAGCATAAAGAAAAAAGAGTTGTGATTCGTGGCTGCTACGGCCCATACCGGTACTCGAGGCCGTTGGTGTCGCCGAGCCCCAGCGTCCGCTTGTAGGTCTCTCCGTAATCCGAGTATCCGTACATGGTCAGCCAGTAGTCCTTATCATTATATAGATCGGCAAGGCCAGCCCAGTGGCCGAACTCATGGGTCATGATGTTCTTGATGTCCATCTTGCCCGACTCGCCTGAGAGGCTCCACTTGTAGAAGGTGTTCAACAAGATGTCGGTCTCAAGGATCTGCGAGCCACTGTACCAGATGTAGGTTACGGCGATGACGCCGGCCCTGTAGTGTCCCCAGGCGACTACGTTGTAGCCGTCCCGCTTACCGGCGTTCTTGGAGATCGTCCCCTGCCATGAGAAGACAGTCGCCCCGGTTTCTGCGTCCCAGGCGTTGGCGGATGCCTTGATGGCCGTCACCACATCTGAGTTCGAGAATCCGTACTTGTTTGAGGGGTTGACCCAGTATTTGGCGGTGATGTACCAGTGGTAGCTGAGGAGCTTATAGTCGGGGTTAGTTGCGGAGTCGTCCACGGGAGGGATCGTGTTAACCTGTGTGTGCCCCTTGCCCTCTTTGAACACATGTTCTATGACTGTCAGTCGGACTTCGTCTGGCCCGCTGGCCTGTGCGAGAAGAGGTGTTGTAGTAATGAAGAGTGTTAAAACCACTAAAAGGAATAACCTCTTAGAAGGTACCATCTCCTTCAACTCACTTGATACATTTTTGCTTCATTTATATTAACTTAATGAACACATCTTTGTTTCGCGATGTGTCCTGAAGCGCGCGCGTAGGCCAGAGAAGGCACTCTCGCCGACATTCTTCAACGCCTGACGGCTTGGGTCTGGTAGATGTGGGGGGGGTGGTTAGTTGGAGGCTGGTTGGGGTGTCCCAGCGCGCGCGATACGGATACTTGCGATTTAGGTCGTAATTACGTACCTAATAGACGGGAATAGGAAATGGTTAGCCTCGCTTCAAGTTTAAAGGTCATAAAGAGGTCGCGCGCGGTAATCCTCTTGCCACAGCCGATGCAGTCACGCGCGCACCCTGAACCTAGGCTTCCGGCAACGGAAATGTGCATACAGTCACTGAATTTAAGGCTGAAGCAGAGGTTCCTCTACCTCTTCGATTATGGAGATGAATGGCAGTTCGAGGTGGAGTATATAGGGGAGGGGACTTCAGAGGAGGTTCGCTATCCACGAATCGTTGATTTAAGAGGAGAGTCTCCACAACAATACTCAGACTGCTATGAAGGATGAAACTGGGATGTTTAAGGTATACAGCCAAAATGAAAGAACTAAAATCAATTTTGAACCAAGCATGCGCGCGCGAAGTGTGAAAAGGAGTAAGGGTAAACGGGTCTCATAATATACCTCAACGACCAGTGAATGTGTGTGAACACGTCTCCAGCTTTACCTGAGTGCTAGTTAAATATTAAGACACAAATAATTTCATGAATGTTATGGGTCAGCCGGTGGTCATCCGCCCATTCGTTCGGGGAGACGAAGAGGAGATAGTGGGACTCCTTCAATCAGTTTTCAATGGATGGCCCCACTTCGATCTGGAGTGCCCGCCACTCGACCACTGGCGGTGGAAATACGAGAGCAATCCGCTGAGAAGTAAAGCGGTGGCAGTCGCAGAAAGCGGCCGAAGGATCATCGGCTGCTCCCACGGATACTACCTGAGGGTGAAAATGGGTCAGAGGTCGCTGACGGCTCAGCAAGGCACAGACTTGGCTATATTAGAAGACTTCAGGGGAATGGGTATATACCCTAAAATGACCGCGATAAAAAACGAGATCCACAAAGTAAACAACGTGAACCTCTCCTACGGGCTCTCTATCAACCCGGTAGTCGTTAGAAGCAAAATCAAGATAGATCAGCCTCAGTTTCCCTCACAGATAAAACACATGGTTAAGATAATGGACACTAGGAAACACTTCAGAACCAGCACCTCCGAGAACAACCTGATTAAAAAATACGGGTACACGTCATTAAGGATACTGAACCGTGTGAGGAACATCGCCGACCTCTCAAGTCACCGCGGATCCAGGTCCAGCCTCGAGATACTTGAAGCCACGACAATGGATGAAAAAATGGGGGATTTCTGGAACGAGGTCAAGGGGGACTACAACTTCATAGTGGAGCGAGACAAGGACTACCTAAACTGGAGGTACTGCGATGGGAGAGGAGGAAAATACACATTAAGGTACGCCTGTGAGAACGATATGGTACTAGGCTACATTGCTCTCCGCGTGAATAGATTCAAGGAGAGCTACCCTGAGGGATACATCGCCGACCTCTTGACACCGCTGGATCGAATCGATGTCGCCGAGGCACTGATCCAAGATGCGGACCGCTTCTTCGCTGAGAGGGGCGTCAACATAGTTCACTCCCTAGCAATCAAGGGGCACCCCTATGAGCGGTTGCTAAGGAGGCGTGACTTCCTACATGATAGAAATAAGCTCATCTTGTTCATCAGATCAATAGGTTCTGAGGACAATCTTGATGTCCTTTTAGACTCTCCGCCAAATAAGCTGCACATCGCATATGGAGACGTAGACTGGATATAGTGCGCGCGCGAGAGACGATAGCAGGTGATCAGAAGGACGCTAGCACCGATGGAAAAGATGCTAAGGGCGCGCGCACATGCTCTCCATCTTATCTCCGCACTCTGATACCATTCTCGACGAGGATCGTTACAACGCCCTCAGCCACGCTCGGCGCATTCGAGACGACCCCAGACCCTTTTACTGCCTGAACGATGGCTCCATAGCTCGTGTCCTTGTCAGAACCAGTTTTATGGAGCAGTCCCTCAGCGATTTCGAGGGCACGCGGGTACAGTGGATTCTTCAGCTTCCTGTGCATATTGCAGACGGCTTCCACCCGCTTAGCATCGGCATCAGGCACGACAGGCGCGCGCTGACTTTCGACGAGTCCCCCACTATTAGCCTGTGGCCTTCAGGAAGTCTCTGCGCGGAGTCGAGGACCTCCACGTCTTTCCCTATCAAGCTGTCAGTTATCTTCTTCCCGCAGTCGATTCGGGATCCGTTCATGACGATGCTGTTCTCCATCTCTGTGTTTAGTAGAGTCACGTGGTCTCCGATGCTCGTGTATGGTCCTATGCAGGCGTTGGGCCCTATCTCGCAGCGGTCGCCTATGACCACGGGTCCCCGGATGGCGGTGTGGCGGTGGATTATGGTTCCCTCTCCTATCCCGACGCTGTTGGTCATGGCGGCGGCATCTTCCACGGTTCCGCGGTTGTAGGGTTCCAGGTCGTTGAGGACGAGTTGATTCGCGCGCGCGAGCCATGAGAGGAATTGGTGTGCGTGTGATAGTTGACAGGGCGGGGATTCCGAAGGTTGCGCTTTCCCCTCTTTAGAAGCCTTCAGGAGTCGTGCCGAGACAGGGTGTTTGACGAAGCTATTAGATACCTGTGAAAAGCTTAGAGGGCTTCCGGGAACCGTCATTCTGAGGATACCGGCTCTATTATGATGCGGTTCCCCTCAACGTATATCTCCACGTCGTCGCCTATCTCCACCTTCACGGCGTTCACCACGTCGTCGGGAAGGTAGACGGCTGGGCGGTTCCCCGCGCTGCTGATCTTGCGTCGGAGCCTGAGGGGCTTGATCATGGACTCGATGCGGCGCCTGATCTTGCCGTACTCCTCCACGTCGATCACCTCCTCCCCGCATACCGGGCATTTGAGCGCCTTCACGCCCTTCACGACGATTCCACGATGCTCGTAGTCGATCACTACGGGCACCATCTCGCCTTCATCCTTGTAGCACTTCATCTCTCTATACGCCTCCCTTCGTGACCGTGATCACGATCACTCGCTCATCGTCTTCGTCGCATACGGCGACGAGTGTTTCCTTCCGGGTTTTGAGGATGTAGCGGCATTTAGATTTACCCTCCGGCTCCTTAACGCCCTCCCTTACGATGCGGGTTATGTCCTCCTGGTCGAGGCTGTTGGCTAAGCCGCGTTCTACGGCGTGCATCGTCAGCTTGATGGGTTTACCGTCCATCCTTTAACCTGAAGATATGCGAGTTATTCTCGTATAAAAACATACGTGTTAGTCACGTATCAACAGCTGTCTTGGTACCCCATTCAATCTGAATGTCTCCGTGTCATGGGTTTTTACTATTGTGATTCCTCCGTGCGCGTGGCGATGGCGGGATACTTGAATTGTCGGGTTCTTGTTCTTATTTCTGAGTCTCTCTTTATGTCTAATTCGATGTTCTTAGAAGATTTTGGAGAAGTCGTCGTACACGTTTCTCCTGTGGCCGATGAACAGCACGATGACCTGTTTCCTCCGTCTTGATATCTCGTATATCGCCCTGTAGTCTCCTATCCTGAGGCTCCAATACTTTGATCCTTTTAGGGGCTTCCCTGATCGCTCGGGCTCGCTCCCCAGCTCTCTAAGGCCCTCCCTGATCCTAGACCTCATGGGCTCGTTGAGCTCCCGCAGCTCCTTCGCGGCCTTCGGATGTAGAAGAACATCGTATGTCACAGGGACTCCTCGAGGGGAACCAGCGTCTCAGGGGATTTCTCCGCTTCCTCGCTCCTGGCGCTCAGCATCTTCAGGAACTCGCGGGTTTTCTCTCGTTCCTCGTAGAGGGTTATTATTACCTTGATCGCGTCGCTTCGGCTCTTGAACCTCCCCGACTTCACCCAGGCATCTATTTCCTCGACGAGCTCCTCGGGTAACCTCAGTTGAACCTGAGTCAACTTAATCGTAAACAGATTCGTTTACAGAGTTAATAAAGGTTTCACGATATCGTCCCAAGGAAGCCCTCGGCTTTAGCCTTGAGAGGAATTGGGGCGCGCGCCATAGTTGACAGGGCGGGGATTCCGAAGGTTGCGCTATTACCTCTTCAGAAGCCTTCAGGAGTCGTGCAGAGCTACAGCGCGCGTTTGGCGATTAGAACTCGACTCTCGATCTCTCGCCTAGGATGAGTCTCTTCCCTCGGGGCCGCCCCTCGCTGTTGGAGGTCACGACGGAGTACGGCCCGATCAAGCTTGGAACACTGTTCGTCTCCGCGAAGGCGACCGTGGCTTCAAACCCTTCATCGCCCAGCCTGACCGGAACTTCATGGATCCATGCGCTGAGGGTCTGACGTGCGATGCCCATCGGTCGAATCAATACGCCGCCCTCAACCTCCAACCCAAGGAGGTCTTCACCAATATACCTGGGGAAAATCGTTATATCCGCTCCGCTGTCAACATAAGCCTCAACCGGGATCCACTCTCCCGCTTGACCTTGGAGAAGGACCTCCGCGACGGGCCTATAGATGACGCCGACAAGCCGTGAATATTCTCGGCGCCAGGGGAAGCAGAACCTCTTCATAGGATGAGGGATTCCTCGGTTGGGATATAGGTCACAATGACCTTCTTACCTAGATGCTTCTCAACAGCCGCTCTATAAGCCTCAGCAGGATTCTCCGAAGCAGCGACGATCTCGCCATCAACGAGAACCGCGTGCATCCCGCCATACCTACGGATATCCTCCAAAGAGATAACCTTAGCCACGCCCATACCCCTCACCAAGCATAGAAGAAGGCCCCGGTATAAGAATCATGTACAAACCAACCGATAATAGACCCATCGTCGCAGACCACAACCCTGTCCACGTACTTCTCGGCCTGAACCACTACCCCAGCGATGCTCCCCTCCTCGTTGAAAGCTGGGACACAGGCAGCTACCACGGGTCCCTTCTCCGTCATTCAGGCTCCCCACTCAAACATCTGTTCGAAGCATGATTTATAATTTTAATATTTTTTTTAAACTTCCCATCCTCCACCGCCGTACGCGCCGCGCACGCCATTTGAGAAACCGCCTAACACGAAGTTCCTTCACGAATAAGGCTGAAGAGTTTGGACCTTCCACCGCTATTCACTCAGCTCAAAAATCGTCTGCAGGTTCGCCTCATCAAAAGTGACCTTAAAACGCTTGAACACATCCTCTCTGCCGAGGAGCCTCGGAACCTCATCGGAGTCAGCGAAAGCCGCCCTGGCATCGAAAGCCATGTCACCGACCCTCATCTCCAGAACGTGGAGGTAAGCCGGCAACATGACCCGCCCAACCCCCATGATCGGGCTGTACTCACCATCGTGAACTACCCACCTCTGAAGAGGTGGGCTTCCTGACTCACCGAGGCGACTTGCCCAACTTCGATGAGTTGGGTAGCGGTCACCTCTCCTACAGGCGAATATTCGGCTCGTTCCAAGCCTATCTTAAGCCCTCGCTTAAGGACGTTGAGCGCCGCGTTCACATCCCTGTCTATGGTTAAACCACACTCAGGGCATCTATGCACCCTCACAGACAGGTCCTTCTCAACATAGGCTCCGCACCCCGAGCAGGTCTGGCTGGTCCCACGAGGGCTGACGAACGCTATCACTCCCTCTGACCGTTCAGCCATGTAGGTCAAAGCGTTCCTCAACATCCCCCAACCAGCGTCGCCCAAGCTCTTGGACAGCCCACGGTTCCCCATCATGCTCTGGACATTCAGATCCTCAACGTAGACCCTCTCGTACCTGTTCACTATCATCCTCGCCGTCTTGTACGCATAGTCCCGCCTCCGGTTAGCAACCCTCTCACACACAGACGCGACCCGGCGCCTCGCCTTCTCCCGGTTCTTCGAGCCCCGCCTCTTCCGGCTTAGGCTGCGTTGTACACTTCTCAGCCGAGACTCGGCGTTACGGTAGCTCCTCGGGGCCTCGATGAGCGTGCCGTCGCTTAGTGCTACGAGGCTGTTCAAGCCCAGGTCAACACCCACGGCTGGGAGCCTGTTCCGAATAGGCTTAGCCTCAACCTCGGTGGCGAACACGGCGTACCACTTCCCTGCTCTGCTCCGCGTCACCGTCAATGTTTTGACTTTGCCTTCGACGGGCCGGTGCTGGACGATGCGCACGTCACCGATCTTGGAGAGTCTCAGGCGCCCATCCTTGACTCGGAACCCGAACTGGGGGTACGTCAGGCTATCGTACCTGTCCTCTCCCCGGAACCGGGGAAGGTGCGCCTTCAGCCCCGCCCTCTTCCGGTTCCAGTAGCCCTCGAAGCCGCCTCGGACCCGCTTGGCGACGTTCTGCAATACTTGGCTGAAAACAGTGTTCAACTCCGGTTTCTGCGCCTTCATCGCTGGGAGAAAGTACGTTAACGCCTTATGGGTCGGAGTCCCACGCCCCGCCCCCCGCTCGTTGAAGCTGTGTTCGAGGAGGGCATTGTATGCCCATCGGCATAGACGTAGCTGCTTCTCAAGCGCCGCTACCTGTTCGGTTGATGGTTTGAGACGGTACTTGTAGGAGAGTCTGATCATGTCTCTTGATTGGAATCAGTTTGATGTGCATGATTTAACTGAACCTCATGTATCGGTAGGGGAGTGGAGTGAAAGTGGACCCGCTTGTCGGGGAATGGATTCTTTATTGGTTCAATTCATCCCATGACTGAAGTCATGGGCTTTCTTGAACACGCATCGTAATGCTTCAAAGGATGAGCACATCGGCAACTTGAATATAGTGGAGCACGATCTGCTCCGGCTTCAACTCCGGACGCTTCTTCAACGCGTTTTCAAGGGCCTCCACGGAGTCGCCGCCTTCGGCTATTATCCTCCCATCGTACAGTGCCACATGCCTGCCCCTATACATCTCGTACTCCTCGGGACTTATCGAAGGAGCCTGGTAGACAGCCTCAGACATTACCCTTACCCAAACCAATAGTTGGAACAGAGTTATTTATATCGTATGCGCTGTACTCCCTGTTCCGCTCGTGCCTCACCACAACGGCCCCCAGACCCTCGGCTATCTCCCCCGTAAGATCCGTGGACCCATCGTCGCAGACAACAACACGATCAACAAACCTCCTTGTCTGCAGAACCACCTTCGCTATAGCATTCTCCTCATTGTGAATAACAATTACCAATCTTCTTCTTTCCCTAGCTTATCTTAGAAAGAAGCTTCACATCCATGTCCATAGCCTCTGACAAGGCTTCGCTCACCAAGAAAGCGTAAAGATTGCTATCCCTAACAATCAGCCTCACCCCCTTCAATAAGGCCTTCAACCTCAACCTCGGCGGAGCCTTCTTCAAAGGCACAACATCCACAGGCACCCCCAAAGCATCCTCAAGCCTATTAGCTATCCTAATAAGACCCCTTAACTCAGGCTCCGGATCCAAACAAACCCCAACATCCACATCCCTAACAAACCTCCTCCTCGTGGCAGAGCCGAAAAGAACGGCTATCCTCACCTCCGGCATAGTGCTGAGAACATCCCTCGCCTTCTCAACAATCACGTCAGAGGAGATTGGGTAATACTTTATACTCAACGGAGGAAAGCCTCCTCCACCCTGCTGAGAAGCTTCTCAACACACTTAAAGTTAGTCTTCACCCCTTCATAGATCCTTTCATCCTCCACCGTCCAGTAACGGTGAATCAGAAGGTTTCGCAACCCAACTAAAGATTCAAGGTCATCTACACAGACCACACCTAACCTTTCACCTACCACTCGGACAGCTTCTCTATACGACATCGGCGTCTTGGCATAAGCCTCAGCAGCGATATGCGTACATAAAGAGACCAGAGACTCGACAAGAACCACCACATTATATCGCATAGAAAACTTCTCGTCTACATTTAACTCCATGAAGGACTTGGAACTCAGCCTAAGCAGCTCACTTACAGTCGATCTAACCTCAGAAATCCTAGTCTTCAAAACGTCACCATCTACTGGCATATCTAGCCTCCTCTCAACCCAATACTCCTCAATTTAGCTACTCAACCGACGCCTCCTCAAGCAGCCGCTCAAGGACCCCCCGACGCTCCTCCAGGTGGCTCAACCTGAAGAAGTCACGCCAGCTATGCTCCTCGTCGAGCTCCCCCCTCTTATAACCCTCTTCCATATCCCTCGCCGAATCCACGCCATACCTGCTCCGGATCTCGATAGCCTTAGCATTCACCCTGCGAAGCTCGGACCTGAGATACTCGGCGACCCCACTGCTCAGTATCCTCTCCTTCAACTCACCGGTCGCCTCAGCCACACGCTCTAACATGACTGGACCCTCAACCACTATACGCCTCGCCCCCCCACGCCTAACAGATTAAATGACACCAAATATATACATAGCCCTTATTTCCGCTCACGCCTCATCACGACTGCCCCAAGCCCCTCAGCCATCGCCCCGTCAGATCCCGGGACCCATCGTCGCAGACAACGACCCTATCCACGTACCTCTCAGCCATTAAAACGACCCTCGCAATACTCGCCTCCTCGTTGAAGGCTGGGATGCAGGCAGCTACCACGGGGCCCTTCTCCGTCATTCAGGCTCCCCACTAAAACATCTAACTGTCCCAAGTATGACTTATAGTTTTTTAATTTTTTTAAACTTCCCATCCTCCACCGCCCTGTGGGCGGGAGGTAACTCGGGTATGGCTTTCAATACCCTTCTCTTAACGGTTACCCGGAACAGAGGATTTTCTCCTCTTCTTAACAGGAGCCTCCTCGAGGGCCAGGAGGAACTCCTCTTTCGTCACGATCTCGTCAGGATTCTCTACGGACTCGATATCCTCGGGCGTCGCCTTCTCCTCTGGGATTATCGCCTATGCCAGCCGCCTGTAAAGCAGACGGAGCTCCTGGATATCTTCCCGAAGCTGCTGAATCTCAGAGGATTCGACCATAATCCCGCATCTCTATCTAATTAAGGGCATAATGCAGTTTCGTAGTGATCTCAGGCCTCGTCCCCAGGATGACCGCTATCTCTAAGACTTTTCGCGCGCACGACGCTGTTGATCACCCAGAATGCGATGCTCACCAGCAGCAGAATCAAGCCGACAGTGCATGCACCTGCAGCGACCAACGCTAGATTCGGATCAATCTCCCGAGAGGAATCGAAGATCTGGAGCATCCACAACCAGAAGACTAGGGCGACGGCTGAGATGATGAAGCCAGGGCCACCGTAGAAGACGACGGGATGCCTGATCGAAAAATGATTCATGGTAGTGGGAACCAAGTCCAGTCCACTGGGGGCAGGGCTCTGAGTTGGGGAGCTCTCATTCAAGGTAGTGGGAGTCAGGTCCACTCCATGGGGCGCAGGCTTCTGAGTTGAAGAGCCCTCATCATGCTTCACATGTATCGGGACCTCAGCGATCCTGAGGCCCTTCTCCCCAGCCTTGAGCAGGATCTCAGTGCTCACCCTCACACCCTCCCCGGTGAGCGTAAAGGACTCGAGGGCGTGCCTAGTGTAAGCCCTGAACCCTGACAGAACGTCAGTGGCCTTCACACCGCTGTCGGCCACTATGCCGGCGGTCTCCTGTGCGCCGGCCTTCATCGACGCAGGAGCCTCCGAGCCCCCGCCTTCCAGGAACCGGGACCCGACGACTATGTCGACGTCCCCCGCATTCAGCCGCTCCAGGAGCTTAGGGATCTCTGAGGGGTCGTCCTGACCATCAGCGTCCAGGGTCACAACCACGTCGACGCCTCTCTTCTTTGCTTCCTCGAAAAGGCTCAGAAGCGCTGCTTCATACCCCAAATTCGCCTCGTGAAGGATCACCACGGCGCCCAGCGCCTCCGCTATGTTCCCAGTCATATCGGTTGAGCCATCGTCGCAGACGAAGACCTGATCAACATGCCTCTCAGCCAGCAGAACCACCCGCGCTATGGTGGCCTCCTCGTTGAAGGCTGGGATGCAGGCCACGACGAACGGAGTCTTAGGCGACAGCGTCGACTCAGCGAATTGAAAATCGATCACATCTTTCTTCGTCAAAAGATTCTGCCCGTCCGTCGCATCATCCATCTAAGTCAACCATCCTGGTGGCGCGTTCAAACTCAGGAAGGTCAGAAACCTGGCTAGCCCAGGACTCGACAACCACTTTCTCGCAGCCGCACAGCCCCAGGCTAACGCCTGCTTAACGACCTTCAGGGCTCTCCCCAAGCCATAGGACTCAAGCCGCTTCTGAAACTGGTTCTTCATAGCCTCGTTGAGCTTACTCGCTATTTTAACAAGCTCTACTCCGAGAACGAGGCTCTCCACCCTCTCAACCACCTGAGCCGCCAGAGAGAGAATCCCACGTTCAACCTGATCCAAGGCCCCGTACAAGACCCTGCGCCTCAGAGCTTTCCTCCGAACCTCGGTTAAGAAAGATGAGGTAAACATTATCGCACTAAATTAATACATTGAATATTTAAGTCTCTTTCATCCCG
>Ga0315274_10012058_pt1 | contig 12360 bp, 12 predicted proteins | sample YL17G02_20_MG_FD_203700 | JGI IMG/M metagenome (GOLD analysis project Ga0315274, IMG submission 203700) | Sediment microbial communities from Yellowstone Lake, YNP, Wyoming, USA - YL17G02_20 | ecosystem: Environmental > Aquatic > Freshwater > Lake > Sediment | place: USA: Wyoming | collected... | reverse complement strand
CCCTGGGCATTCTGTTGGCAAACGATCAACTCTGGGCCGACGTCTCGTCCTGCCTCTTCGTCGGCGAGCTCTCCCTCGACGGCACTGTGCGCCACACCGAGGGCATCCTGCCCATGGTCAGCGTGGCCAAGGAACAGGGCTTCCAGCGCGTCTTCGTCCCCAGCGTGGACGCGCCAGAGGCGTCGCTGATCAAAGGGCTGGAGGTGATCCCGGTGGATAGCCTTGGAAAGCTGGCTATGCACCTCCAGGGGTTGGAGGAGATGATCCCCTACCAGCCCGACTTCGACATCGAGGAGGAGCCGGCCCCCGATTACGGAACCGACATGGCCCACGTCAAGGGACAGGAACACGTCAAGAGGGCGTTGGAGGTAGCGGCCAGCGGCGGCCATAACGTGCTCATGACCGGGCCGCCCGGGGCTGGGAAGACGCTCATGGCCCGGGCCATTCCCTCCATCCTCCCCAGCATGACCATTGAGGAAGCCCTGGAGGTGACCAAGATCTACTCCGTCTCCGGCCTGCTGCCCCCCGAGACCCCCCTCATCCGCCACCGCCCCTTCCGCTCCCCGCACCACACCATCAGTCACGCAGGACTGGTGGGCGGCGGGCAATGGCCCCGCCCAGGGGAGATCAGCCTGGCCCACCACGGCGTACTCTTCCTGGACGAGGTCCCAGAGTTCGGCACCCGCGTGCTGGAGGTGATGCGCCAGCCCATGGAGGACAAGGTGGTCACCATCAGCCGCGCCCAGGGCACCCTCACCTTCCCCGCCAACTTCACCCTGGTGGCCGCCATGAACCCCTGCCCTTGCGGCTACTTTGGCGACCCCACCAGGGAGTGCACCTGTCCCATGTCCATGGTCAGCCGCTACCAGAAGCGACTCTCGGGACCGTTGCTAGACCGTATAGACATCCACATCGATGTGCCACGGGTGGACTACGAGAAGCTCACCGACAGCCGGCTCGGCGAGCCCTCGGAGAAGATGCGCCAGCGCGTGGAGAAGGCCAGACGTGCACAGCGCCAGCGTTTCGCCGACGGCAAGCTATCCTGTAATGCCGACATGGGGCCAGCCGAGGTGCGGGAGTACTGCCAGGTAGACGACGCTGGGCGAAGCCTCCTGCGCGCCGCCATGGAACAGCTCCAGATGAGCGCCCGGGCCTTCCACCGCGTTCTCAAGTTAGGCCGAACCATCGCCGACCTGGCCGGGTCAGAGACGATACAGACCGCCCACCTGGCCGAGGCGCTTCAGTACCGGCCAAGGACGCACATGTAAGCATCAGGTTCTCGCGGACAGAAGGACTGGCAATCTCATGCCGATTGGCATACGCTACACAAGGCACGCCCACGAGAAGTTCTCCACGCTGGAGCACCATGGTTTCCCTATCACCCCAGAGCAAGTGGAGAGTGCCGTCACCAGCCCCGACAGGCTAATCCCCGAGGGAGGCAGGCTGATTGCACAGGCAAGGATCAGCGATACCCACGTCCTGAGGGTGGTGTATCGCCAGGAAGGGGACGAGCGGGTGGTCATCACCTTCTATCCCGGCAGGAGGACTCGCTATGAACATTAGATACGACAGGGAAGAAGATATCTTGATGCTCGAGCTGGATCCGCAAGGCCAGATAGACCACGCCGAGCACATTGACTCGGTGATCGTGCACGTCACAGCTTCAGGTCGGCCTGTTCTGCTGGAGATCCTAGACGCCACCGAGTTTCTGACGCGCGTGGTTAGGGCGGCGATGACGTCCAAGGAACCTGCTTGAAGGGCGGTTGGCCAACCCATCCATGACGAGGCTACTACTTCCCCAGGCCCCACAAGGAACGCACCTGTTCTCTCTCCATGGTCAGCCGCTGTCATAGGCACCTATCAGGATCAGTGCCGGAGCGCGCTGACATCCATGTGGATGTGCCGCGTGTCAGTTACTTGTAACTGACCAAAGATCGGCTCGGCGAGCCCTCGGAGAAGATGCGCCAGCGCGTGGAGAAGGCCAGACGTGCACAGCGCGAGCGTTTCGCCGACGGCAAGCTATCCTGCAATGCCGACATGGGGCCAGCCGAGGTAAGGGAGTATTGCCAGGTGGACGATGCAGGGCGAAGCCTCCTGAGCGCGGCCATGGAACAGCTACAGATGAGCGCCCGGGCTTTCCATCGGGTGCTCAAGCTGGGCCGCACCATCGCCGACCTGGCCGGGTCGGAAACGATACAGACCGCCCACTTGGCGGAGGCGCTTCAGCACAGGCCAAGGACGCACATGTAGGAGACCCTGAGACACCATCTGCCGTGCACAGCCGAACTCACAAGGAGAGGCTGCCTTCTCCAACGAAAGGAGGTCTGGAATGAGCAAGAAGCGTGACTGCAAAAGCCGGCGTCCTAGACGGAGAGGAGGCGGCCGATGAAACTCGCAGATGTCCTTCCTGCGGGACTAGTCGTTGCCATCCTGCTGGTTCTTGCCACCCTGGCGACCCCCGCTTCAGGTCAGGAGCCAGTCTTCACCGGGACCTTCGATGACCCAGCGTTACCTGGATGGGAGCACTCGCCCAATGCCACGGTGGTAGACGGCGTGCTGCGCATAGAGCCGGACGGCTTTGCCATGCACGTGGCTTCCTGGGCGGATCTGATCCTCACAGTGCGCGTGCGGATCACCGGCGAGGGGGATCTCCTGATCCGCTACCGTTGGAGCGAGGATGGCAACTACGCCGTACGTCTTAGCCGTCCGTTCGTGACAGTCCAGAGACAACTGCTTGGGCCGGCAACTGACCTCGGTGAAGGAACTGCCCCGCTTCCGCTCGGCGAATGGGTCGAGGTGACCGTGACGGTCGATGGTGACTGGCATCATGTGATGGTGAACGGCTCTCCTGTGCTGATAGCCACAGATCCTGATCCACTGCCTGAAGGCGGAATAGGTTTCTTGGTCGAGGGGGAGGCGGTTGGCGAGTTCGACAACCTGGAAGTGATCGCCGCCGGGCAAGCTCCACCACCGGCAGAGCCCACGCCACTGCGGGAGCCCACTCCCGCACCTGAGCCTCAACCGACCCGAGCCCCCGAGGCGGCTCCCACGCCCGCAGGTAGGGGTGGCATCTGCCCCGGGGCCGCGGCTCTGCCACTGGCGTTGATGGGCCTGGTTTGCCTCTCTGGTCGCCGGCGCTGAACGGTGAATATCAAGGGACTGGCCATCAGTCTCATTCTCGCGGCGGTGACTCTGCTGGGGTGCACCATCCCTAGCCTCGCACAGCCAGCAATCGCGCCTTCGCAGCAGCCCGGCCAGCGCCCTCCCGGAGAGGTGAGTATCACCTTGACCGCCGATAGGACGAGCCTGCAACCCGGCGAATGTGCCATCCTGCAATGGAGCGTCGAGGGTGGCGAAGTGGTACAACTGGATGGGGAGTGGGTCAGCCCGTCGAGCGAGAGGCAGGTCTGTCCCCAGGCCACGACCTCCTACTCGCTTGCTGTGTACGTCGGCGTAGGGCCACCAAACCCCCCGAGGGCACACGAGGAAGTCGAGATCGTTGTGGCTGCCGGGGCCGAGGCCTCGCCGGCCGCCTCGGTGCCCTCACCAGGTATGACACCCGTGCCCACCGTGATGGGCAGCGTGCGCGTGGTGCGCGACCTTCAGTTCGGCAGCTACGAACTCGATGGACAGGAACATGGCTTGCTTCTGGACCTTTACCTGCCACAAGGGTGCCCGCAGCCGTGGCCCCTCCTGGTCTACATCCACGGCGGCGGCTGGATGGAAGGCAGCAAGGATACCTGTCCGGGGACCACCTTCGCGCAGCGCGGCTACGCCATGGCCTGCGTCGACTATCGCCTGAGTAACATGCAGGGTTGCCCTGAGGCGCTCATATTCCCTGGGCAGATCCACGATGTGAAAGCAGCCGTCCGCTGGCTGCGGGCACGGGCCAATGAGTATGGCTTCGACCCCGACCGCTTCGGGGCCATAGGTGACTCCTCCGGTGGCCATCTCGCGGCGCTGCTGGGGACTTCCTACGGTGTGGCCGACCTCGACGCTGCGGAGAACGCCGCGGTTTCGGACGCTGTGCAAGCGGTCTGTGACTGGTTCGGACCCGTGGATATCACGCCAGGTCCAATTGTCTTCGAAGAAGATCCTTGCCAGACGCGTATGGACTATCTGAACGCTACCTATGGTGGAGAAGCCACGCCCTATTTCTACTGGACCCTGGCCTGGGGCACTTTCCTGGGCGGCTCGCTGACCGACCCCGCCGTGCTCCAGCAAGCGGACAGGGCCACCCCTCTGAGCTATGTTGACGAGACAGATCCGCCATTCCTCGTCATCCATGGCGAGGCCGATGCTATGGTCCCTATCAGCCAGAGCCAACTGCTGGTGCAGGCCCTCACGGAGGCCGGCGTCGAGGTCACCTTCGTCCGGCTGCCCGGCATGGGACACAGCTTCGCCGGCCCGACGCAGGAAGTTGACCCCGCATTCCTTGAGCCAACTCTAGAGTTCCTTAACACGCACCTGATGGCCTCCGAGAGCCCATGAAATCTGTCCCTAAGCTTGAGCTCGCCTGTCCCACCTACGGTGACGTTCACCTCGAGGACAAAGTCGACCTCGTGGAGCAGACGCGGCCTACTCGCGTTACGAACGACCTGGTAAGGACGGATGTTACGTTGGCTGCGATGTCTGTTAGAAGTTCTGGCCCCACTTGGCTTTAATCTGCAAATAGGAACCCCGGTAATGAACGGTAAGAGACGTACGACGGTCTGGTTACTGCTGATGCTCAGCGTCTCGGTCCTCACGGCTGGGATCCTGTCGATTCAGATCCCTGCCTCGGCCCAGGGGCCGGAAGTCGTTCTCTACCAGGAGAATCTCGACGACGGCCGGGCCCAGGACTGGCAACTGGAGCAGGGCTGGGCGGTGAGCGAGGGAGCCCTCTGCGGCCAGGGCCACCAGTGGGCACGGTATACGGAAGGCTCCTGGCAGGACTTCCGCTTCCAGTTTCGCCTCAGGCTCGATCAGGGCAATATCCACCTCAACTACCGAGTCAGCGGAACCCGTCGCTATTTCATAGGCTTCCATCAGGAGGGACTCTACCTCTCCAAGCAGACAGGACCGGAAACGTTTTCCCACAATCTGGCAGAAGCAGTTGCCACCTACAACCTGGGGCAGTGGTACCAGGTTGAGATCGCTGGGCAGGGCGGCCACCTGCAGATTAAGGTGGACGGGACACTGGCTGTGGACTACAGCGACGCTGACCCCCTCACCCAAGGCGGTATCGCCTTCGAAACCCTGGATGGCTCCCAAGCCTGCCTGGATGACATCGTGGTCTACGGCCCAGCGCCCACCCCGACCCCCACGTCCGAGCCGGGGTTGACCTGGGTCCGCACCGGCGGTCCCCTGGGCGGTCTAGGCTACGACGTACGTATGCGACCGGATAACCCCGACATCATGTACGTCACCGACGCCTGGGCTGGCGTCTTTATGAGCACCGACGGAGGGCAGACGTGGTTCCCCAGCAATGAGGGCATCACTACCCGCGTAGGCAGATCGGGCGATGGCATCCCCGTCTTCTGCCTCACCATCGATCCCCATGACAACGACACAGTCTGGATCGGCACGCAGAACGTCCGGGGCATCTTCAAATCCACCGACGGCGGCTACACCTGGGTGGAGATGGACAAAGGCGTGGTCGAGAACCAGGGCATCACCTTCCGTGGCTTTGCCATTGACCCCCAGTCCCCCAATATCGTCTACGCCGCGGCTGAGATCTCCAGTTGGACCTGGGCCGGGCAAGAGCGCTCCGGTCTCGAGTTCGATATGACCAAGGGTGTGGTGTACAAGACGACCGATGGCGGCCAGAACTGGACCGCTGTCTGGCGCGGGGACAATCTGGCCCGCTACGTGTGGATAGACCCCCGCGACTCTGACATCATCTATGTCTCCACCGGTATCTTCGACCGCGAGGCGGCCAACTCCGTCCCTGATTCCAGGATGCCTGGCGGCGTGGGCATCGTCAAGAGCACCGACGGTGGTCAGACCTGGAGCGAGGTCGTCCAGGCGTTGCGGATGAATACGTACGTGGGCAGTCTGTTCATGCATCCCCAGGACCCCGACATCCTCTTGGCCGGAACGGGCAACAACCAGTATCACCTCGAGGATGGCGTGTACCTCTCCACCAACGCTGGGGAATCCTGGCAGCGCACACTCTCGGATGACATCACCACCTCGGTTGAGTTCGCTCTCTCGGACCCGGACATCGCCTACGCGGGCAGCGTCGACGCGGTCCATCGCAGCGAGGATGGTGGCCAGACTTGGCGCCGCGTCTCGGGAGGCGAGCGTGGCTGGGGACCGCCGGGCGTGCGGGCAGGGTTTCCCATTGACTTCCAGGTGGACCCGCGCGATCCCGACCGCATCTTCGCCAATAACTATGGAGGTGGAAATTTCTTGAGTACCGACGGTGGCAGCACCTGGGTGGTGGCCAGCGCAGGCTATACCGGCGCACAGGTGCGTGATATCGCCGTTGACCCCAGCGCGCCCGGACGCGTCTTAGCTGCCGCTCGCAGTGGCATCTTCGCCAGCTACGACGGTGGCGACGAGTGGATCGGGCTGAACTACGCACCAGCGGATTCTCTCGAATGGTACGTTGTGGCCATTGACCCCACGGATCCCCAACATGTGCTGGCTGCTAACAATTGGACCAACGTCATTCTCCAAACTCGCGACGCAGGGTGGACCTGGGAGCCTGTGAGCCAGGCCCCCGGCTCCAGTATGAGCTGGCGCGCCATTGCGTTCGCCCCCTCGGAGCCACAGACCGTGTACGCGGGCACGTCTGCCTACTTCTCGGCCGGGACTTTTGATGATCAGATGCCCGCTCAGGGTATCTACGTGTCCAAGAACGGCGGCCAGACGTGGCGCCAGGCCAACGACGCCCTCTCGCAGGATGCCAACGTGACCGACCTGGCGGTTGACTACGAGGACTCGCAGGTGGTCTATGCAGCCACCACTAATCACGGGTTGTTGAAGAGCACCGATGGGGGGGAGAGCTGGACAGCGGTCAACCAGGGCTTGCCGGGTTCGCCCGTGGCGCTTTCGGTAGAACTGCACCCTTCGGATGCCCACGTCGTCTACGCTGGACTCGAGCGGGCCGGCCTATACCGCAGCGCGGATGGGGGCGCGACGTGGCGGTCCTCAGGGGCCGGCATGAATGCAGAGGCGACGGTGTCGGACATAGTCTTCGACCCGACCAACGCCCAGGTGATGTATGCCACTGACCGCTTCAACGGCGTCTACCGCTCTACTGACGCTGGTGCCACGTGGACATCTATCAACGCGGGGTTACGTCTCCGGGATGTCAACGCCCTGGCCATATCCTCTGATGGCCAACATCTGTACGCCGCCACCGAAGGGGAAGGTGTCTTCCGTTTGGACAGGGGCGCCACGCCGCCAGAGGCGGCGCCGCAGGAGTCCCCGACGGCGCCGGCCACGGAAGCCACGCCCACCTCCACGCCACCTGAGACCCAACCGACCCCAACCACAGTCATCGCAGCCAGCTCGCCGCCGGTCGGCCCGGAGTTGCCCACTCCACCTCCTCCGGAGACAACGCCCACATCACCCTCAGGTGGAGGCATCTGCCCCGGGGCAGCGGCTTTGCCTGCGGCGCTGCTGGGCCTGGCCTCGGTCTCCCGTCGAAGGAGCTAACACCATGAGAGCAAGATGGCTCTGTGTCCTCGCGGCGGTGTTCTGCTCAGGAGTGGTGCTCTGGGCCGCATGCAGCACCGCCGTGCCCGTCCCGTCAGCCTGCCCTACGGCCATCGCCTACCCTCTGCCTCCCGATACGGTGTCGGGCCTGGTGCTGGACGAGGAGGGCCCGGTGGCTGGCGCCACCGTGCGAGTACAAGCCACTGATAACGCCACCTTGAGCGCCGCCGACGGCACCTTCTCCCTCGCGGGCTTGACCCAGGGTGTTACCGTCACCATCAGCGCCTGGAAAGATGCCTACTACTGCGCCAAGGTCGAAGGGGTGGTGCCACTGACCAGTGGCCTCACCCTCAGCTTGCGTCGCTACCAGACGAACGACAACCCCGACTACGAGTGGATACCACCTGTCGGCGAGAACTCCTGCGCTAGCTGCAAGGCAGACGTAACCCAGATCTGGCTGGAGAACGACGCCCACGCTGCGTCTGCCACTAACCCTCGCTTCCTGAGCATGTACAACGGCACGGACCTGGATGGCAACCAGAGTCCCCTCACCCGCCGCGCCTATAGCCGCGACTACGGTTCCTTCCCCCTCCGTCCAGACCTCAGCCAGCCCTATTATGGCCCTGGCTACAAGCTGGACTTTCCCAACACGGCGGGCGACTGCGCCTCCTGCCACACGCCGGGGGCGGCCGTCGGCGCCGCCTACGGTACGGATCCGAATAGGGTCAGCGGCGCGGATACCTTCGGCGTACATTGCGACCTGTGTCATAAGACCGCCGAGGTGCAGTTGAGCCCAGACACAGGGCTGCCCCTACCGAACATGCCCGGCGTCCTTTCTATGGACATTCGCCGTCCTTTCCCGGAGGACCCGGATCGCTACCAGCTCTTCTTCGGCACTTTTGACGACGACAACGTGCCCAAGGAGGACACCAATCTTCCTCTCATGCAGAAGAGTGAGTTCTGCGCGCCTTGCCACTTCGGGGTATTCTGGGATACCGTAGTCTATAACTCCTTCGGGGAGTGGCTGGAAAGCCCCTACAGCGATCCCCAGACCGGCCGCACCTGCCAGCAATGCCACATGCCGGCGCCTTCTGTGCTCGAAGGAGAGACGATGACTAACGTGGCGCCGGGTATGGGGGGCGTGGAGCGCGACCCGCTGACCATCCACGCCCACCTCGGCCTGGGCGCGATGCCTGAGGAGTTCCTCCAGAATGCGGTGACCATGATCACGACCGCTGTCCTGGACGGCCGCACCGTCGTCGTGCGGGTCGATATCACCAACGACCAGACCGGGCATCACGTGCCCACGGACTTCCCGGGCCGCCACCTGATCCTGCTGGTGTTGGCCACGGACGCCAAAGGCAACCCCCTGGCCCAACTGGCCGGGCCCCAGGTGCCCGAGTGGGGCGGCGTTGGCGATCCCGGCGAGGGATACTATGCCGGCTTGCCCGGCAAGGCCTTCGCCAAGGTGCTGGAGGAAATCTGGACGGAGATCAGCCCTTCAGCGGCCTACTGGAACCCCACCCGCGTGTTGAACGACAACCGCCTCTCCGCCTTCGGCACGGACACGAGCAGCTACACCTTCGCCGCCCCGGCCGAAGGGGAGGTGACTGTAGAGGTAACCCTGCTATATCGGCGGGCCTTCATGGAGTTGATGGACCAGAAAGGCTGGGACGTGCCCGACAAGGTCATGGAGCAACAAGTGGTGCGCGTCACTGTGGCGGGTGATTGAGCGCCGGGAACGCCGAGCCCCAGCTCGGCCGATCTGCAGAGCAACAAAAATGACTACCCTTCCTGCCGAATCCCGTGCTGAAGGGGCCGCCCTGGCCCTCCAAGAGCGCCACACCAATATTATCGCGTGCGGCCGCGATATCGCCCAGGCCGAACCGTTCGCCGACAAACCCGTGGAGGAGAGCATCTGATGTCCGACGCCGGGAACGCCGAGCCCCAGCTCGGCCCTACCCACCGAGGCTGGTACAGCTGCGGCTATCTGCCGCACTGTGACCATCCCGGCCTGCTCCAGAGCATCACCTATCACCTGGCCGACAGCCTGCCGGCAGCCGTCCTAGAGCAGATGGATGCGGAATTGCGCACCCTTCCGCCGGAGAGGCAGGACACAGAGCGACGCAGAAGCGTGGAAGCCTGGCTGGACGCCGGTCACGGCTCGTGCGTGCTGCTTCTACCCAGGGCCGCGGCGTGCGTGGTGGATACCTGGCGACACTTCGCCGGGGAGCGTTACGACTTGATTGCCTGGGTCGTGATGCCCAATCATGTGCATGTATTGGTTCGGGTGTACGATGGGGTGCCGCTGGCCAAGATCGTGCAGTCGTGGAAGAGTTACACAGCGCGGCGGATTCGGGCGATGATGGAGGCGGAGAGCCGAGCTGGGGCTCGGCGGTCCCAGGATCAAGGAGTATGGATGCGGGAGTACTGGGATCGATACATCCGGGATGAGCGCCACTTTCAGATGGCCGTAGATTACATCCATCAGAACCCGGTCAAGGCGAGGCTGGTCGGCATGGCCAAGGATTGGCCGTGGAGCAGTGCGCGCGAGTTTGACTTTGCCGAGCTAGGGCTCGGTGGTCCGGGGGCGGGTAGTTTTGGAGACGCCGGGCGCCAACTCTGCCGACTCGGCGAGCAAGGGCCAGCGGATCGCCAACGATCCTGCCTGAAGGAGAGAGGTCTATGATTGCCAGAACCTGGCACGGAGTTACACCAGAGGACAAGGCGGAAGAGTTTCTGGAATACGTCAAAAGGACGGGAGTGCCTGGCCTCAGCTCAACGCCGGGGAACCTGGGGGTAATGGTCTTTCGTCGAGTCGAGCAAGGGAAAGTGCACTTCCTGCTAACGTCCTTCTGGGAATCGTACGAGGACATCGCCAGGTTCGCGGGTCCTGACATCGAACGGGCTCGGTACTATCCAGAAGATGAGAGATATCTCATTGAACTGGAGCCCAAAGTGACTCACTACGAAGTTGTTGTTGGCCAGGGGATTTTGGACTAGAGGAGTCCGGGCAACCTGACGCCGAGGGCCCGTAGCGTTTTCTGCAACCATCTCGCTCCGGTCCTCCCTTCCGCTGCCTACCTAGCCAGTCGTCCCTTCTTTCCCTGGCGTGAGGACTGTCAGCTCGTCACGCACCGTGGCCCCCGTCTTCGGCTGCCTCGCCAGCAGGCTTGTCTCAATAGCCGTCAGGGTAAGGCACCGCGGGAAGAGTGCAGGTCCCGGTGTCACGTTTGATCTTGCTGATTCCTTGACAAGTGCGCCAAACGATATCATAATTGGTATCTAGAGACTGTATCCTCTCTCGCTCGCGGCCGGTACGGCAGGGCGCCAACCCTCTTGGCGCTCTCTCGGTATCACGGCCCCTTGCACGGCATAGCTGCTGAACCTAAAGGAGGAAGATCATGAAGCACACTGTCGTCTGCTCCGCACTGCTGATCCTCACCGCCCTGCTGATGGCCTCCTGTGGCCCCTCGGCCACGCAGGGCCCGATGGCCTGGTTGGACCAGCCGCTCGATGGCGCGAAGCTGCCTTTGGAGCCCCAGGAGCTCACCGCTCATGCCTCTGACGCCGACGGCGTGGCCAGCCTTGAGTTCTATGTCAATGGCGCCCTTCTGGTACGCTCCCCTGCCGCCGGAGAAATGCTGGAGAATGCTACGGCGGGCTGGAACCCGAGCGCGCCGGGCGTCTACACCATCGCCGCCAGGGCGACCGATAGCCAGGGCAACACTGGCCCCGATTCCGTAGTCATCGTCACCGTGGGCGAAGTGGAGGGTTCCCCCGCGCCCTCACCTGCTGTGCCGCCCACAGAGGAAATCGTGACGCAGGAGACGCCTTCTCCTCGGCCGCCCTCGTCCCCAGGTCCCACCGGGACGCCGAGGCCGCCCACACCTCGACCGACGACAACTGCACCCACTGTCACGCCACCGCGCCCGTCGCCAACGCGCCCGATCGCCACAGCAACGGCCCCCGCCAGGCGTGCAGAGATCGCCTACTTCGGGGCGGACCCCAGTACCATCAACTTTGGTGGGTGCAGCACTCTAAGCTGGGGCGTGGACTACGCTGCCGCGATCTACCTGGACGGTGAGGGCGTGTACGACCACGACACACGTCAGGTCTGTCCTGCGACCACCACCATCTATACGCTGTCTGCCACTTCGGCCGGTGGTGACGATCAGGCCACGGCGACCGTAACCGTCATCGAGGAGCCGACTCCTACGCCCATAGTCACCGCGGTGGTCGTGGATAACATCCCACCGTACGTCTCCGATCTTGACGCCGATCCGGCCTCGATTATGGAGATCGGGTCGCAGTGTAGTGGGAAACCGACTACTGTCAGCGTCTACGCAGAGGACCCCAGTGGTGTGGCGGGTGTGCGGGCCTATTGGACCCTGGAATCGCAGAGCGGCCAGGTGGACATGACCCCCCAAGGCGGCGGCGTCTATAAGGCGGTGTTGGGCCCCTTCGATATTAGCGCGCCCCCCGGCAATCTGCTCGTTTCCTTCGTCGCTTGGGACACGGTCGGCAATTCTACTCCTTACGTCGGGCCAATAACCGTGGCCGTGACGTCCTGTATCGGATGAGCGAGGAGGAGTGCCATGAAGAAAAGTCGCGGCTGTAGCAGACGGATCGTTGTTACTCTCTCGGTACTCGGCGCTCTGGCCTGCGTGGTGCTGGGGGTGTCCGCCCTTCTCTATTATCGGCTCCAGCAGG
>Ga0315274_10012055_pt1 | contig 12362 bp, 9 predicted proteins | sample YL17G02_20_MG_FD_203700 | JGI IMG/M metagenome (GOLD analysis project Ga0315274, IMG submission 203700) | Sediment microbial communities from Yellowstone Lake, YNP, Wyoming, USA - YL17G02_20 | ecosystem: Environmental > Aquatic > Freshwater > Lake > Sediment | place: USA: Wyoming | collected... | reverse complement strand
TATGACCCGACAGTTGGCGGCTACCGTAATCCAAACAAACCAAACGAAATTTTGGTTGATCCTTACTAGTGGGTAAGAAATTGGATCTGTTATAATCGCAAGATTACATCTCGCGCTTGTTTCTCTAGCAAGATATAATCGCAAGATTACACCTTGCGGTTAGCAAGATCTAACCGCAAGATTACCTGCCCGCCATAGCCTACGGCACTAGGCGTTGGCAGGCGGGCATCTCGATGTAGGAGCGATAGCGACGCAGCACGCGAGAGTACCTAAATAATTGAGCGATCTGCGAAATTATTTGGTTACGAAGCTGGCTATTGTTTCTCTAGCGAGATATACTTAAACTAATGCCTGAAAATTCTGCCGACAAAAAAGAAATAAACTGGAAAAGTGTTTTGATCGGGGTAGTCATCGGCGCGGTTTTGATTGGCCTTGGGGTTTGTATCTATCTTCTCCTCCAACCAAAACCAAAAGAATCTAAACCGATTATAACTCCAAAAACCACCACCGAAACTACTACAGAGACCACCAAAACAACTCCCGCCTGCGCTTCGACACTGACTGATGCCGATAAAATTGAAATCCAGCTTTGGAAAACATACGAAAATTCAAAGTATAAATATTCTTTTAAATACCCAGAAACTTGGCAGATTTCTTCACAAAGCGACGAGTTATTACGTTTGAGAGATCAAGAATCGGAGATAGACTTTGAGTTTGGTGTTGGAACTTTTTCAACGAATAAGTTTCGTTTGAGTGCCCCTATAGAAACAACAGTGGCGTGCGAGAAAGCAATCAAATACGCTTTGATAAGTATCAGTCCAGATTCAGATATAACAGGAAATTTTGTAGAATTTAGTAAGAATAGTGTAAGTTATCACATCGTTATGTCCTACAAATATATTGGGGCTTCACTTTCCAGCGATATTGTCGAAGCTTACGCCCTGATATTAAAATCAATTGAGTTTAAGTAGACCTCCCTAATTTCAATCCCTCTGCTTGAGACTTGACTTTAATACCGCTTTTTGGCAAACTAGACAATCCGACTAATAAGGTAAAATAGCTAAGTCGTATGAAAATCTTACGAAGCATTTTTCGGAGAAAAGTTCGTGCAGGCCTGACAATTTTTGGTATTGCGATTGGGATTTTTGCTTTGGTGGTGATGGGCTCGCTAGCCGAAAAGCTAAATAAACTGGTAACCGGCGGACTGGAATATTACGGCACGCGGATTACGGTGCAGGATGCGAAAAGTGGGATGTCTTTTTTTGGTGGTACACCAATCGCCGTTTCCAAAGTCGATGAAATCAAAAAAATCGAAGGGGTGAAATCAGCCTATGCCAGTGTAGAAATTTTGAAAGACGAGGTGAGTAGCGGTATGAGTTTTGGTATGCCGCCTATGATTGCCGGGTATGATCCTGCTTCAATGAAAGATGATCCATCCGGCTCACTAAAAATTGCTACCGGAAAAGATATTCAAGAAGGTGATAGCGGAAAGGCAGTCTTGGGTACCGATATGCCAAAAAAGCTTAATGCGAAGGTGGGTGATACGATCGATCTTCACAGTAAAAAATTTGAAGTTATTGGTGTCTTGGAAAAAACCTTTTCGGCACCTGATAGTTATATAATTGTGAATTTACCCGATGCTCAAGAGCTTTTCCTGAAAAGTCTACCGAGCGCTTTTCAGTCTTCGGTTAAAAAAGAGGATTTAGCAACTTCGATCAGCGTTTTAGTAAAGGATGGGTATAATCCCAGTCAAGTGACAAAGCAAATAAATGAAAAAGTTAAAGATGTCGAAGCATTGGATCCGGAAGAATTTAAGAAGCAAATTGCTAACTCAGTACAAATCTTTAATTTAATTATTTACGCCGTTGGATTAATTGCTCTAATTGTTGGCAGTTTCTCGGTTATCAACACAATGATTATGTCGGTCACCGAAAGAATAAGGGAAATCGGTATAAAAAAAGCGATTGGTGCTTCCAATTTCCGGGTTTTACGCGAATTTGTGCTTGAGGCAGCGGTGATGGGTTTGCTTGGCGGGTTGATCGGCCTGGCTTTAGGCTGGGGGACGGTGCGGATTATTAATTTTATCACTGCGCCGAGTGGTCAAATTATTTTCTTGACTACGCCGAGATTGGCAGCTGGAGCAGTTCTATTTTCAACATTCCTGGGAGCCTTCGCTGGTCTTTACCCAGCTTGGTTTGCTTCAAGACTAGATCCAATCCGGGCATTACGGAGTGAATAATATGAGTGAGGTAATTATCGAAACAAAAGATTTGCATAAATATTACGAGATCGGTAAAGAAAATGCGGTTAAGGCTTTGCAGGGGGTAAGTTTGCAGATCAAAAAAGGTGAATTTATCGCCGTTATTGGCCCATCAGGCAGCGGCAAAAGTACGCTGATGCATATTATGGGCGCGCTTGATACGGCGACAAAAGGCGCAGTTTGGCTAGACGGCGAGGAGATCTCAAAGAAAAAAATCTCCGGACTCTACAAAATTCGCGGTCGAAAAATTGGTTTTATTTTTCAAGGCTATAATCTGATACCGACACTAACCGCTTTGGAAAACGTTACGTTGGCGGTAGAATACTCTGGACGAAGAGCGAATGGCAAAAAAGAAGCGGAAACAATTCTGACAGAAGTCGGCCTTGGTAAAAGGCTAAACCATAAACCAAATGAGCTTTCTGGCGGCGAGCAGCAAAGAGTAGCGGTTGCCCGGGCGCTAGTAAACAACCCGGCAATTGTTTTAGCTGACGAACCAACCGGAGAACTTGATACTCAAAATTCCCTAGAAATTATCAAGCTGATGAAGGATTTAAACAAGAAAGCTGGGCAGACTTTTGTAATTGTCACCCACAACCCGGAAATTGCCAAAATGTGTCCCCGCATTGTGAAACTACGCGATGGGAAAATTGAGGGTTAACCCTTGATTTAAGCGCAAGGTTCAAGGCCCGGACTTGAAGCTATTCGTTGGGATTATTTGACTTCGAGGACGACATCGTCAATAAGGGTGGCAGTGTCGTAGATACTATCGCCTTTGTCGCTGACGCGGAATTCTATTTGGATTACATCGTCCTTCTTTATTTCGCCCAGACTTTGTGATACCGTCGTCCAGCCGGTCATAAACGTAGTTTCGTCTCCACCAGCGAAATTTATCCCGCCGATTGGCGACCAGCTCGCGTTGTTAATCGTTTTTTGGACTACGATTGTCTTTGTCCCGTTGATATCGACGGTCATTGTAAAATTATCATCGTACTTACTACCCACATACTCCATCGGTTCTTCGGAAACTACATTGTATTTAAAGGAGAGAGTTGCTGTACCTTCCTGGGCGCAGATTTTTTGGATCAAAGCACTATTACTATCCTCGATCGAGCCAAGACCAGTGCTAATTATTCCCATCTTCTTGCCTTCTTGGGGTTTTAGCGAAGCCAGCTGAGCGATTACCCGGGCGTCGCCCGAAGCCTGCCAACCGGTGATACCTTCTTCAAAGCCGGCATTTTGGATATTTTTACCGCCCATCTTTAGGTTAACAGATCCAAAGATATCAAAGAATGCCGCTGGGTTGCCTTTGTCGTTACTTCCCTTAGCAGCTATTGCGTCTGCGAAAGATTCACCAGCAGTTCTACCCTTACTGAGAAAACTTTTTATCATCTCGTTTGCCACTTCGCCGGCGTATAAAGAATCGACATACTCGCTAAAGCCAAAGTAAGCCTTCGCCCCCTTAGCTAGAAAAGCGGCGGCCATGGAAAAGTTGTGGGTACTACGGCAGGTGCCGACATAAACCAAACTATTTGGAAAAGTGCCGTTGTACGCTGTGATGTAAGAAGGAAGAACAGCAAGCGTATTGGAATTGGCATCGATTGCCAACCGGAACATCAGCAGGTCAGCGAGATATTTGGTAAAGATTTCACCTACGGTAGCTTGCTGATCAGTCCAGGCGACTACCGAGCCGCCGCCGTCCAACAAAGTTTGCGGGCAGTTACCAGCGGCAGCGCAAAAGGCGGCAAAATCGCCATTGAACCAAGTATCGCCGTGAGAAACAATCATCACCAAGCCGTAATTACTTAAATTCTTAAAATCCTCGACGGTTACTTCTGCATCTTTTTGCTCGACGGTTTGACATTCCGGACATTTTGAATCTTTAATAACTTTCCAACCTTTGTGATAATCATCAGTATTGCCAAAATCGTGCAAGTAAGGTCCGAGGTAAATTGCTTTGGTGTTTTGGACCTCCAGTTTTCCTGGGGTTTCGGCAGCTTCTGCTTTTGATACGCCAAAACGGATTGGGCTGGAAAGCATTTGGGTGAGACCGGCAACCTCGCCCTGTTCGTTTGCCGCTGCTTCGGATTGGCGCTGCGCTTCCCGGGCTTGTTCTTTTCGTTCTTGCTCTCCCCGGGTGCCCTTGGGATTGTTCTGGAGACCGGCTAAGATGCCGGTTTCTTTATACTGCCACCAGACACCATAACCATCTTCAGAAACGCCAGCGACGCCGATCTCCGCTTTTTCAGCAAGTTCTTTGGCTAATTTCTCTGCCGCTTTTTTAGGATCGCCGGATTTTTTCAGCTCATCAAAGCGCTCTTTAGTCTCTTTGTTGAGGGAAAGGACTTTGGAAATCTTGGATTCATCCGGTTTTGCCAGAACAGTGATCTTTAAGACTCCCGAATAAGCGGTTTCGGTGGATCCTGCTATCGTGGTGCCGACTCTTAAAATGATCGGATCAGCCGATGTAGACGAAAAAGATTTTATACCACTATAAATTGTATCGCCGGGGATGTCATCACCATTAGCAACCACGCCGTTGTCGAGTAACTCAGTCTGTTTTTCCTTTTTATCGCCTGCTATTTTATAAAGATTCACCTGGCTGACCTCTTTGCCTGAGGCTGCTTCCACGGCTGCTCTTACCGTTATCTTCGTTGCCGCGGCGTCTTTGTAGAGATAATCTTGACTCAAAGTCATATCGTAGAAAATGATATCAGGGTTGTAGATGACATTTAGGGATATTTGAGAGGAATTGCTCTTTTTATCGACGGCTTTTATCGTAATCTTGTTGTCGCCTTTGGAAAGGGAAATCCCTTCTGCTTTCCACGCGTCCCCACTGATGCTCACCGAACCAGACTTGTCCTTGTTGGTCTCCCAGGAAAGGCTTTTCACGCCACTTTTATCCACGGCAAAGCCTTCTAGAGAAACGGTGTTTTTATTGGTGGAGTACCATTCTTCTGAGGTAGGCTTGGTGATTTGAACTTGGGGGCCAGTTTTGTCCGGCGCTTCCTTTTTCCAGAAAAAACAGAAGAAGATTACTGCCGAAACTGCCACAGCCAAAACAAGGATAATTACGCCGATAATAATAAAGAGAGGTTTCTTAGAGCGAGCTGGTTTAGGATCGGGCATAAATTGGCAAGTCCTCTACTATTAATGGTAAGCATAAATGAGAGTCTTTGTCAAATTTCGAACTCTAAGGGGTGAGTTGAAACCGGCTTCGGAGCTAGGGAAACGAGACTTTAATTAAATATTGATCTTCCGATAATAGATTCTTTTGGCGAGTTCGGAGAGGAAGAGGTAGGCTGCTAAAAATAGGCCAATTATAGCGAGGATCTGGATTGGAGGGGCGGCGAATTGGAATATGTGCGAAATTGGAGTGTAGATAAACGCAAGTCCAGCAACAAGCGAACTAAGACCAAGGAAAAGCAAAAGCTTACTTGGAGTGCTTTGCCAAAAGAAACGACGGGTACGGACAAGATAAAGGACAAAAATTTCCGTCGCTAAGGATTCAATAAACCAGCCGGCTCGGAACACCCCCCGAGGATCGGCTAGGAGACGGGTGGCGTAAAGCATCAAAAAAAAGGTGAGAAAGTCAAAGATCGAGCTGATTAGCCCAAAGGGGATCATGAAACTGCTGATGGCGTGGATGTCCCAGTGTTTTGGCTTTTTCAAATATTCCGTGTCAACATTGTCGGTAGAGATTGCTAAGGAAGGGAGGTCGCTTAAAAAGTTTAGTAAAATTACTTGAGCGGGCAACATTGGAATAAAAGGGAGAAATAAGGAAGCGCCAGCAAGAGAGAACATATTGCCAAAATTGGCACTGGAAGTAGCAAAAATATACTTCATCGAGTTGCCAAAAGTGCGGCGGCCATCTTTCACCGCTTCGATCAAAACATCAAGACTTTTTCCTAAAATAATTACATCCGCCGCTTCTTTGGCAACGTCAACGGCGGTGTCGACCGAGACACCGACATCAGCGACCCGCAGCGCCGGTGCGTCATTGGCCCCATCGCCTAGGTAAGCAACTGTATGACCGGCTCTTTTAATCGCTTTGATAATGCGCAATTTTTGTTCCGGAGTGACTTTGGCAAAGATAGTAGCGTTGGTAGCAAGGTCGGTTAATTCATCGTCATCTAATGTATCGATGCTTTCGCCGCTGACGATATTGGCTACTTTGATACCGACCTGATCGCAAATATGTTTGGCGACGTATTCGTTATCGCCGGTGAGGATTTTTATCTGGACGTTGAGATTTTCCAAATCCTGAATTGTTTCGGCAACAGTATGTTTTGGCCGGTCGGAGAAAACGAGAAAGCCGTAGAAGGTAAAACCAACTTCATCTTCTTTGTTTAGTTTCTTTTTAGCGCCTACTTTTTTAGCGGCGACCGCTAGGATTCGAAGGCCCAGACTAGACAGCTGAATGTATCTTTCCCGCAGCTGCCGGCGGTGATTATCAAGCAGGAGGGTCTGTTCATGGTCCGTCAGTATAGAATTACAAATGGGTAAGATGTGCTCGGTGGCACCTTTAGTGATGACAAAAGTCTCTTCTTCATTTTGAACTAAAGCAGAGTTTCGTTTTCTTTCGAAATCAAAAGGAAGTTCATCAATCTTCTTAAATTTCTTGGACTCATCAACGATTTCTTTTCGCAGTTCAATAAAGCTAGTGAGGGCGGCGTCGAGGGGGCGGAAGGTTAATTGGGACTCCTCCGTGTTGCTGAGAAGTCCGTAGAGAAGTAGTTTAGGGTCTTGTTTACCATCATAATTGAAATAATCCTCTAAAAATATTTTTCCTTCCGTGATTGTGCCGGTTTTGTCGGTACAAAGGACATCGGCATTGCCGAGGTCTTCAATCGCCATCAATTTTTTGACGATGACGTGTTTTTTGGACATTACAGCTGCCGCTTGGGAGAGGTTGATGGTGATAATGATTGGTAAAAGTTCTGGTGTAATGCCGATTGCTAAAGCTAGAGAAAAAAGCAGAGCTTCAAGGATGTTGCGATCGATACCAAGTAAAGCCGGTTTGAGCCAAACGTTGGCGATAAAAATAAATACGACCAAAGCTAGAATTAAGACGGCGAGAAAGTTGCCAAATTTTCGTGTGCCAGCTTGAAATTCGGTTTCCGGTTTAGCGGCTTTGAGGGCGAGAGCAGTCTTGCCAAATTCTGTATGCCCGGCAGTGGCAAAAACAACGCCGATTCCTTCACCAGTTTCGACGTTGGTGCCCATGAAGGCGATATTTTTTAGATCTTGAGGGGTTTCTCGTTCAATTTTCAGCGTCGCAGCGGTTTTTTCGGCTGGAAAAGATTCACCGGTGATGACTGATTCATCGATCAATAAGTTATTTATCGAAATAAGACGAAGATCAGCTGGGATGATGCTGCCCTGATAAACTTTAACGACGTCGCCGGGCACCAAGTCGGTGGCGTGAATTGTATGCTCGATGCCGTCGCGGATTACGGTCGTCTTCAAACTAGCCCGGTGTCGCAGAATTTCCACCGCCCGTTCCGACCGAAATTCCTGGATGAAGCCCATCAAGGAATTGACAGTGACCATCACCAGAATAATGCCGGAGCCGAGGCGATCTCCCATGAGGAAACTGACGATGCTGACAACGATTAAGATTAGAATAAGAGGATTTTTATACTGGCTTAAAAAAATCGATAACCCGCCGCGACGGGAAGCTCTTTCAATATCGTTGTGACCATAGGTTTTTAATCGTTTGAAAGCTTCGTGGTGGGAAAGACCGGCAGGGTTGCTACCGAGATCCTTGAGCAATTTAGCCGGTGAAAGACTCCATGGTTTTACCGCTTCGTTTATCATGGACAGAAAACACCTTTATCAAAATTATATCACTTCAAAGACTATCGCGAAGGCTGCTCCTAAATGTTGCGCTAAAGCAGACCCTTGGAGACTATGATATATTTAAGGCATGAAGTCTATCATCAAAGGCGCCTTAATTGGTTTAATAATCGCCGGAATATACAGTTTGGCTGCCACAGTTATAGTTTATCTTGTGATGATACCTTTTGATGAGAGGTTTCCAGCAGCGGGTTTACAGTCCCCCCTTGCTCTTAGAATACTCGTCCTGTTGCCATCACTTTTATTTGTTTTTCCAGTGGGCCTGATTTCTAGCACATTATTGAGTCCCTTTGGAATCGAGGTGTTAGGAAATTCGTTCAATTTGCTTGAATCATTGACTGTTATTATAACCTTTGCCTTATTGGGCGGTTTAGTTGGAGCGTTCGTAGGATTAATTGTCGCGTCTCTCATTAAAATATCAGGAAGAACATAAAAGTTAGTCTAACAAGTCTTGAAAAGAAGTCCTTTTTGGCCGATAATGAAATAAAAAGGAGGTAAGCTATGTTAAAAGTCGCTATTAACGGTTTTGGGAGAATCGGAAGAAGTGTTTTTAAGGTCGCAATTGACCATCATGCTGGTGAGGCCGAGATTGTCGGAATCAATGATCTTACAGATACAAAAACTCTTGCCCATTTATTAAAATATGATACCGCTTACGGTATTTATCAGAAACAAATTTCTCACGATCCCCAAAATATAATTGTCGAAGGTAAAAAATATCCGGTATTTGCTGAGAAAGATCCTGCTTTATTGCCATGGAAGGACCTGAATGTTGATGTTGTGATTGAATCCACTGGCCGTTTCACTGACAAAGAAGGTTCAATGAATCACATCAAAGCTGGCGCAAAGAGAGTTGTCATCTCCGCGCCGGCGAAAGGTAGTGGAGTCGGCACTTACCTTATCGGGGTAAACGCTGACAAAGATGACGGTAGCGATCCAGTGATTAACAACGCTTCTTGTACTACCAACTGCATCGCGCCGGTAGCGGCAATTATGCATTCCAAGTTTGGTGTGGCAAAGGCGATGATGACAACGATTCATAGTTACACCGCCGACCAGAATTTGCAGGATGGACCGCACAAAGATTTGCGGAGAGCCCGGGCGGCAGCGGAAAATATTGTGCCGACGAGCACCGGGGCGGCGACTGCTACCACCGAGGTAATACCGGAGCTGAAAGGCCTTTTTGACGGTGTGGCGATCCGTGTACCTGTGCCAGTGGGATCAATATCCGATCTCACGTTTTTACTAAAAAGAAAAGCAACGGTTGAAGAAGTAAACCAAGCATTGAAAGAAGCAGCGGCCGGTTCTTACAAAAATATCGTCGCCGTAACAGAAGAGCCATTGGTTTCTTCTGATATTGTTGGCCGGGCAGAAAGCGCAATTGTTGATCTTTCTCTGACTCAAGTAGTAGATGGGGACATGGTCAAAGTCTTTGCCTGGTACGATAATGAACTTGGTTACTCACACCGCCTGATTGAGCAAGTAATTAGAGCCGGAGAGCAGACTAAAGGTTAGGGTACAGGCAGCAGGGTACAGGGCGCAGAAAGTTTTAAAACTGAACCCTATCCCCTTTACCCTACACCCTTATGATATATCTAGCTTCCGATCACGCCGGGTTTGAATTAAAAGAAAAGATTGAGGCCTTTTTGCGCTCGAGCGGTTATGATGTCGAAGATTTAGGTCCGCACGAACTTGATCCTGATGATGATTATCCTGACCTGGTTTATCCGGCGGCCAAAAAGGCAGCTACAACCGCCGGTGCTCGGGCGATAATTTTTGGCAAAAGCGGCCAAGGTGAAGCAATGGTGGCCAATAAAGTCCGGGGTATCCGGGCAGTGGTCTATTATGGTGGTCCTTCGACAGGATCAGGATTGGAAATAATCGAACTTTCCCGCAAACACAATAACGCCAATGTCCTTTCGATAGCCGCTGGGTTTGTACCAGAAGAAGAAGCCAAAGAGGTGGTGGAAAAATGGCTCAATACAGAGTTTTCTTTGGAGGAGAGGCACGTGAGGAGAATCAAGAAGATTAGAAGATTAGAGAATTAGCGAATTAGAAGGTCAGAACTAATTAACTAATCTCTAATCAACTATTTAACTTGCAATAATGGTTGAAATAATTCCGGCGATTTTGAGTAGAACAACTGGCGATTACCACAAAAAATTTAAAGCGGTCGAGCCTTTCACCGAGTGGATCCAGGTCGATATTGTCGATGGTCGGTTTGCGCCCAATAAGACAATTGGGTCAAAGATCGTCAAGGACTTTCGAACATTGAAAAAACTCGAGATCCATTTGATGGTCCAGTTTATCGAGGATTGGGTGGATCAATTTATTAAAATTCAAGCGGTTAAGAAAATAATTTTTCCAGTTGAAACTGCCCTTGATCCTCTCGGTATAATAAACCATTTAAAAAGACACAAAGTCCAAATAGGAGCGGCTCTCAACCCCCAAACTAAGGTGGAAAGACTCCAGCATATAATTAGCTATTTGGATAGCGTTTTGCTACTTTCTGTTTATCCAGGGTTTCAGGGTCAGCATTTTGTCCATGGGGTATTGGAAAAGATTGGGCAGTTGCGGGAGATGCGTCCGGATATTATGATTGAAATCGATGGCGGAATCGCACCAGGTACGGCCCGCAAATGCGCGGAAGTTGGCGCGAATATTTTGATAGCTGGAAGTTTTGTTTGGGAAAATGATAGAATAGAGGGTGAGACATACAACGAGAGGGTAAAAAACGCTTTAGGTGCTCTTCGCGAAGATGTCGAAGGGATCGTACCGATACTTGAGGGTTAAGGCTGCCTTATGGACAAAGTTGAACCGAGCGACCATTTAAATAGAGCTCACACCGAGGTTCTGGAAAAAACCGCTTGTGATATCCGGCAAGACATCATTAAGATGTTGCTTGAAGCGAAAAGCGGCCACTCGGCCGGCCCTTTGGGTATGGCCGATGTTTTTACCGCCTTGTATTTTGCCGTTTTAAATCATAATCCCCAAAATCCAAGTTGGGAAGATCGAGATCGATTAGTTTTATCCAACGGCCACATTTGCCCAGTCCATTATGCCACTTTAGCTCATGCCGGTTATTTTCCGCGGGAGGAGCTGGCCACTTTAAGAAAATTTGGTAGCCGGTTGCAGGGCCACCCCCATTATGGAACGCTGCCCGGGGTTGATAACACTTCCGGCCCTTTGGGTCAAGGTCTTTCCCAAGCAATCGGTATGGTTCTGGCGTCTCGGCTGGATAAAAAACGCTACTTTGTATTTTGCCTAATGGGTGATGGGGAACTTGATGAAGGCCAGAATTGGGAAGCAGCGATGTTTGCCGGGAAAAATGAGCTGGGGAATTTGATTGGCATCATTGACCGCAATAATATCCAGATTGATGGTTTCACAGAAACTGTGATGCCGCTTGAGCCTCTGAAAGAAAAATTTGAATCTTTTGGTTGGCATGTCCAGGAGGTGGATGGACACAATATCGAGGCGATAATTGATGCCTGCGGCCAGGCAAAAGCGATTTTCAATAAGCCGTCTATGATAATTGCCCATACTATTCCCGGCAAAGGCGTTGATTTCATGGAATGGGATCCAGCTTGGCACGGCAAACCGCCGGACCCCGAACAAGCCAAAAAGGCTTTGCATGAGCTAAGAACTTTGAAAGGGAGAATTGTTGGAGAACACGAATGAAGCTGTTCTTAATAAGGAAGAGATTGGAGGAGAGATCAACAGAGGGAGTGAGTCAGGTATTTTTTCGATAATTAAAGCATTTAATAAAGTCGTTGGCACCGTTTTTTTGTTAGGGTTCGCCGGTTTGCTGGTCGGTTTACATAATTGGGTAAATTTAACAACACCGACGTCAAGTTATTGGGGCTATCTTAGATCAGGCGTAGCAAGTAACAGTTCTGAACTTGAGAGGGTAATTAGTGAGGGAATAAGAGCTACTGCCTGGATGAATATAATAGAGATTGGTATTTGGATCTTATTACCAAGCTTGGCCATAACAGGAGTAGTTGCTATCTGGGTGAGAGGGAAAGCCGTTAAAATAGCTGGGCTTTTGGTTTTTGCTGCAATTTTTGCAACGGCTCAAGTTACTAACGTACTTGGGGCGAATGAAAGAGCTGATAGAGAAGTTAAAGAATGGAGTCTTATGTTCAAGTCTATAGAATACCCAGGTGTAGATCATTATAACCTCCGTACAGATAGTTCTCATGGTGGGGAGGGTAGTTTAGATAGATTAATAGAATTTGAAACT
>Ga0315274_10012054_pt1 | contig 12362 bp, 8 predicted proteins | sample YL17G02_20_MG_FD_203700 | JGI IMG/M metagenome (GOLD analysis project Ga0315274, IMG submission 203700) | Sediment microbial communities from Yellowstone Lake, YNP, Wyoming, USA - YL17G02_20 | ecosystem: Environmental > Aquatic > Freshwater > Lake > Sediment | place: USA: Wyoming | collected... | reverse complement strand
CGCCCCGGCCGCGCGGTCTGGGTATTGCCACGCCCGGACGCGGCACGGCTGGCACGCCTCGCCCTACCGAATGTGCAGATCTCAACCAAGCGTACGAGCTTCATGTGGCCCTCGTTTGTGCGGGCAGGACCCCCGACCCGGCTCGGTCAAACCACCGTTTCCACCCGCTGGCGGGCAACGGTTGATACCGGTCCATCGCGACCAGTCGAAAGTCCCGGCGCAGCCGTCGTCGAGCCCACACCCAACCTAGAAGAGCATCCATCCCCAGGCCGGTGACGAACCAGGCCACCGATCGGAGTTCAAACGGGGACCAGTTGCCGAGACTTTCCGGCCAGCGAAACCTCAGGCTTTCTTCGAGGAGCCACGCCACGGGAAAGAGAAACACCCACGGCAGCAGGAGCACGCCAAGCAAGGTCTTCAACATGGCCTGGGTGAGGTGCTTGGTCGTCAGCGCCAGCCACTGGCCCACCCAGCCCAGCGCCACGAAGTCCGCCGCGAGCACCACGCCGCACATCAGCCCGAGCCCGGTCGTGAAGGCCTGCCGCACCAGGAGAAACTCGATGACCATGAGCACGAGCAGCGGTTTGAGGAACTGCCGCCGCAGCGCCAGCCATTGGCCGCGCAGAATCTGATCGGGCGTCAACGGCGTGGACAACAGCAGCTCGAGCGCGCCGTGGCGGCGGTCCTCTGCCAGCCGGGTGCAGGCTTCGGAGACCACCCAGACCTTGAAGAACGAATGCACCAGGAGCAACGAGGGAACGACGGTGTTACGGTCGAGCATGACGTCGCCCTGGCTGAACCGGCCCCAGAGCCACGTCCCGGTCACGGCCGCCAGATACCCCCAGACGTAGAGCGGTTTGCCCCGCTCCCGTTGCGCGAGCCAGAGGAAGGGATTCACGTCCAGCAATCGATGGCGGAACCGCCGGCGTTGCACGCCCTCGCCGTAGAGCCGCTGTTCGAGCCGCTCCTGGAGCCGCTCCGCCCGGGTTTTCTTCGCCCGCACCTGCCAGAGTCGCGGCAGGATCAGACACGTCAGTCCCAACAGCGCCCAGGTCAGCAGGTGCACCCAGAACACCGACATCCAGAAAGGCCACATCGGCACGCGCATCGCCGGCCCGAAATCGGTCAAGAGATAGCCCAGCCCGAACACGGGGCTGAAGGCCAGCAAGCCCATGATCCATTGCTCCGGGCCACTGAAAGGCCCCACGAACGCGGCCAGCACGAACCCGCAGACCGCCGGGGCCACCGTCACCAGGAACAACACGAATACGGTGGCGAACATCGCCTTCCGCTCGTCGCGGCTCAAGGCGGACACGAACAGCCCGGTGGCCAGTGAGAAGAACAGCGTGTTGAGCAACACCAGCGCCGACCGGGCCAGCTCGCCGGGCGTCACGCCGCCGAGTTGGAGGCTGAGCGCCTGCACCGGCAGGATCGCCACCAACCCGTAGATCGAGTTCAACGAACTGGCCGCGAGCTTGCCCAGCACCACGTCGTAACCCTTCAGGTCCGTGAGAAAGAGCAGGCCCAGCGTGCCCTCCCGCTTCTCCTCGCTCAGACAATCCGCCGTCGCCCGCGCCCCCGCCAGCAGGCAGTAGGTGAAACCAACGACCAGCAGGGCTCGGAACAGGAACCGGCCGTGTTGCGCTGACGGCGTGCCCCGACTGGTCAGAAACCCGAGCGTGCCGGCGAGGACCAGGATGGCGGCCAGCGCCACCAGCACCCGGACGGTGTAAGTCCCGCGCCGCCGCGCCGCCACGCGCAGCTCCCGCTCGACGATGGGCAGGACAATCATGGCCGAGCCGTATCAATTCCATCGAAACCACAGATGGACTCAGATGGACACAGATAAGACGCGAGGAATCGCGATGGGGGACGATCTTTCGGAACGTCACTGTTGCGTGACCCGGATCGGCCGGAGAGAAAGCGCCTTTCCCTCCGGAATCTGTGTCGATCTGCGTCCATCTGTGGTTTTCCTACTGCATGGCTACGGCTCAGGCCGCCACAGCGCGGCTGGGACGGCGGCTGACTCCGGAGCCGGACGGGCCCCGGATCCGGCGAGCTGACCCCCCACACTCGATGGGAGCGGCCTGATTCTTCGACCAGGTCGATCGGCCTGCGTCACGACCTCCCGCATACGAACCCGCAGTTGGGCACGGGCGAAGAGGATGAAGAACACGTCCAAGCCTCCCGCAAGAACGCCCAACAGAACGGCCGGAATCCAGGATGGCCACTGGGCCAAAGCGATGGTCATCATCAGCAGTCCTTGCCCGAAAGCGAACACGAACCACGGCAGGATCTTCACAAACACCACTGTCTTGATGACCGCCACCGGCACCTTGCGCGACGTCAGCCCCATCCACATCCCGAACCACGCCAACGCCAGCAGACTCGTGACGAACAGGACGAGCCCAAACCCCACCGACACCATCTGGTAGGTGAAGAAGTCGAAGGGAAGATTGGCCCCGGCAGTCTGGTTCCGGCTCATCTGCCAGAATTCATAGATCTGGAGTGCCCCCGCGCAGCCTTTCATCACCAGCAGGATCACCGCCGGGAACAGAAAAGCGCGCCGCAGCCCGGCCCAATGCCCTTGCAGGATGGCCTCAACGCTCACGGGTGTCACGAGGATCCGCTCCAAGGCGCGCGTCTGGACGCCCTCGACGAAGAACCGGCTGGCTTGGACGACCACCCACAGCGCCAGTGCCAGGCTCAGCACTCCGCTCACGATCTGGATCACCACCGCCCACTCCGAGAATCCGGCCGCCCCCACCACGCGAGCGATGAGGATGGGCATAACCATGCTGAGGGCAAATCCCAGCACGATCACCCAGCCCACCACCCGTCTGAGCCACAAATCACGGCTCGCCAACCAGGCAATTGGGTTGCAGTCGAGCAACCGGCGCCGCCACGCCTCGCGCCAGGCCGGAGCGCCGTATCGCCAGCGTCGGGCGAAGGACCGCGGGGCCGCCGACCAGACCGCGCCGCTCTCGTCCAAGCGCCGTCGGACGTGGCGGCAACTCCACGCCAGGAATCCCCAACTCACCGCGTGCAGCACGGCCAGGCTGCCCCAGTAAGCGCTGCGGCCGGAGTTCGCCTCGAGGCACGCCTCGAGCGGGCTGGCCAGGCTGAATCGCGGCACAAATTTGCGGATATCCCAACCGGCGATGGACCAGTCGATCAGCGGCAAACCAAGGGTGAATACCAGACACACCAGCAGCGCCCCGCTCATCGCCTTCTGCGACTCGCGGCTCATGGAGGAGACCCAGAGCCCGACCGCCAGCGAGAAGAACAGGGTGTTGCCCACCGCCAGCACATGCCGCCAGAAGTACCCGCCGCTGATACCGCCGAGCAGGAAGCTCAACGCCAGCACGGGGAACACCGCCAGCAGGCCGTACGCGGCCCACAAGGAGGTGGCGAGGAGCTTGCCGAGCACGACGTCGTGGCCACGTAGGTCCGTCAGGAACAGCAGGCCGAGCGTGCCTTCGCGCCGTTCTTCGCTCAGGCAATCGGCGGTCAGCACAATCCCGGCGCTGGCGGCGAAGACGAAGCACAGCCAACCGAGAATCTGAAACAGGGCGAGCCCGAACGATGTGCCGCCACCTCGCCTACCGAGCTGCGCCAACAGCAGGACGCCGCTGGCGATCACCAGGGCCAGCACCGCCGCAATGATGCGCGTCCAGAACGTGCCGCGCCGCCGCGCCGCCACGCGCAGTTCGCGCTCGACAATCGGGAGGAAGGTCACAGGGCACTCCTCGCCGTGCCGACCGCCCCGGTTATCACCGGCGGGACCAACAGTCGCACGGCTTCCGGCGTCACTTTGCGGTCGTTGCTGGCCCATCGCCGCAGCCGTCCCAGCAATTCGCCCCGGGCCCAGGCCGCCTGCGCGAGACTGAACAGGAAACCGGCCACAAACCAAACCAAGGCATAGCCGGGCAGATCGTCATCCCGAACCCCGCCCCCGGCTGCGCCCACGAGGAAGAAGAGCACGACGCCCAGCCAGGGTAGCAACAGGATGCGCGCCAGCGTGGCCAACACCGCCCGGTTGTGGCGGCGGGAGCGCAGTCCCAACAGCATCCCCACCCACGACAGAGCATGGAAATCCACCAGCAGGGCCACCGCGCCGAGCAGGAACGCCTGACCGAGAAACACCCGCCCGCTCGTGGGAAGCCTGACCACATTCGCGATCGCCACGGTTGAAAACAGCACCGCGTTGACCGCCAGGAGCGCGAGCATCGGGCCGCGGAAGTGCCGGCGCAGGGCCTGCCACTGGCCTTGCACGATCGCCCGCGGTGACAACGGCGTCACCAGGAGCAGTTCCAACGCACCGCTCTGCTTGTCCTCGCTGAACCGCCGGCCCGCTTCGAGCGCCACCACCACCTTGAAACCGACATGAAGAAAGAACGCGACGATCATGCTGATAGCATAGGCCACTTCGAAGTGGCCTCGCGGTCCAATCCAACCCACGGCGAAGAAGCAGAACCAGAGGGCGCCCAGGAAAGTGACCACGGCCCACCCGAGCACGCGGGCGAGGCGATCCCGGCAACACAGCCAGAGGAATGGACTGCCCTCCATTCCGGACCGCGTGCCCGGGCGGGTCGGGGGGGTTGCCCAACGAAGCCGCTGCCAGAACGCGCGTACGCCGGTCCGGGGAGCAGGGGCCGCTTTCTCCTGGTGAGCGCGTTTGATCGCCAGGCTGGCGACCCCTAGCACACCGATTACCAGTCCCCAGAACACTCCGGACGAAATCCAGAACGGCAGGCGGTAGCCGCGCGTGTAGGAGCCGTCGTAGGCCCAGATCAGGGTTCCCACCGGCGTGGCGAGCAGCCACGCCTCGGCAGGCGAGCCATGTCCCGTCAGCACCATCTGCAGAAACATGAGCAGCGGGCTGAAACCCCCGAGGATCACCAGGACGCCGAGCGCGACCAGGAGCGTGGTGCGAGATTCGCGACCGAGGGCGGAGACAACCATGCCCACCGCCAGGGAAAGGAAGAGCGTCATCAGCAGCACGTCCACGACGCGGGCGACCTCGCTGCCGGTGACTCCGCCCATCAACACGGGCATCGCCAGCATGGGGAACATGGCCGCCAGGGCGTACACCGCTTGCACGGACGTGGCCGTCAGTTTGCCCAACACGAGGTCGTAGCCGCGCAGGTCGGTGAGGAAGAGCAGGCCGAGCGTGCCTTCTCGCTTCTCGAAGCTGAGGCAGTCGGCGGTGAGGAACGCGCCGGCAAACAGGCAGAACGCAAACGCCAGCACGGATTCCCAGTAGAAGAGTTGCCGGCCCAACACGTGGGACGGAAGCCCGGAGGGGATGACCAGGGTCAGCAGCAGCACGAGGCCCATGCCCGCGGCGGCGGTCAGGCTCCGCAGCCAGAAGGTGGAACGCCGTCGCGCCGCCACGCGCAGCTCCCGCTCGACGATGGGGAGAAAGGTCATGCAGGCGGAGGACCGAGGCCGGAGGACAGAGGTCCGAGGACGGAAGGCGGAGGTCGGACGACCACGGCCCGGGGAATGAAGGTCTCCGGTTTTGACATCATGGCTCCCAGCCCCTTGCCAATGGAATTCAGACGACCCTGTAGCTCCTTGACCTCGGCAGCGGACAAGTACCCGCAGGCTTCAGCGGTAGCCAACCAGTGTGCCGTTTCCTGCAATTCGCCGTCGGCATCCGAGAGCTTGCTGACGAAGTTCATGGGGTAACGGCGTTTGGCCCAGGCTTCAGCCAAATTCGCCCCCACCGAACGAGCAGATCGTCGGATCTGGTTGGTCAGGGCGTATCGCTCCTCGGCTGGCCAGCGTTTGGTGGCTGAAAAGATTTCTTGCTGCGCGGCAAACGCCTCTTGGTAAACATGAAGTTCCTGAAACGACCGTATCTGTTCACTCATGTCTGGTCCGTCCTCCAGTTTCCATCCTCCGCCCTCTGACTTCCGTCCTCTCTTCCGACCTTCGGCATCCGTCCTCTGGCATCCGGCTTCCGCCCCTATTGTGTCTCGCCCTTGGTCACCCGCAGGAAGACCTCCTCGAGCCCCAGCTCCTCTTCCTCGAGCCCGACCAGCTTCACGCCGCCGCGCACCAACGTTTCCGCCACGCAACCCGGATCGATGTCGTGATCGTTCAAGGTGACCTTGAGCCGCCCTTCCAGGAATTCCACCTGGTTGACCTCCGTCCGCGCCCGCAAGAGCCCCGCCGCCTGCTCGGGGTCACCCACCACCTTCACCCAGAACACCCGGCCGGTGGCCATCTGGTCGCGCACGCCCTGGACGGGGCCGGTGTAGATCAGCTTGCCCTTCTCGATGATGGCGACGCGATTGCAGAGGGTTTCCAGCTCGCTGAGGATATGCGAGGAGATGATGATGGTCTTGCCCAGACGCTGGAGCTCCTGAAGGACGGCCATCATTTCGATCCGCGCCCGCGGATCCAGGCCGCTGGCCGGTTCATCGAGGAGCAGCACCTGGGGATCGTGAATAAGCACGCGGGCCAGGCCGAGCCGCTGTTGCATGCCGCGGCTCAGCGCGCCGATCAGCGCGCCCTTCTTCTCGCTCAAGCCCACCAGTTCGAGCACATCGTTGACCGTCTTCTCGCGCTGGGCCGACGGAATCTTGTAGCACGCGCCGAAGAAATCCAGGTACTCGGTCACCTCCATGTCCTTGTACACGCCGAAGAAGTCCGGCATGTAACCGATGACATGGCGGACGGCATCGGCGTCGCGGACGACGTCATGGCCCAGCACGTGGGCCGAGCCGCCCGACGGCGCGAGGAACGTGGCCAGAATGCGGAGGGTGGTGGTCTTGCCGGCGCCATTCGAGCCGATGAAGCCGAAGAGGTCGCCCTGGTTGACAGTGAGATTCAGCGCGTTGAGGGCGATGATCGGGCCGTAGAGGCGGGTGAGGGCGAACGTCTGCACCGCGGTCGTGTTCGGGATGACAGGAGGAGGGGTCAGCATAGTTCAGTTGGCGCCGCCGGCACCGAGCGGAATCGCCAGGCGGTACATCGTGTTCTGTTGGCTGCGGACGGTCTTGAACCGTTTCATTGATGGCACCGGCGCGTGGCCCGCGTCCCACGCCAGGAGCACGGCCTGCCCGCGTTCGACAAGCGGCGACAGCTCCAGACCGGCGGGATAAACGAAGAGTCGCTGGTTGTTGCCGGGTGGCGGGAGCTGGCCCACGAACGTCGCCACGGTCACGTTGGTCGAGTCCAGATTCAGCCGGCCCGACTCGGCACCGCCAACCACGCTCTTGCGTTGCTGTACGATGCTTTGCCAGTGACCGGCGCGCTGCTGAACGAACTGGTTGAGTGCCTCGCTCTTCTCCGGGTCCAGCGTGAACTCCGCGGTACCCTGCGCTTTGACCTCACCGAGCGGGTAGATCCGGTCCTGCATGACGAGGCGCAGGTCCGCCAACGGCCGGTCCAGTTCGTTACGTACACGGACCTTGAGGTTGGGCCCCTGCGGCACGACGCTGGCGCTGAGCGGCGGCGTGTCGGTCTGAATCCAGTCGCTCGCCAGCAATTGGCTGGTCCACACTGGCACGAACACCTCCGCCTTGAAGCCTTCACCGAGTTGCTCGACGGCCAGCCGCCCGCCCTCCTGGCCGCCGCCCCACATGCCGAGGAATTCGCCGCGCACCGTCGCCCGTGGCAGGGCGCTGGTGAGCGGGTAGCTCTCGTTCACCGGCGAGTAGATCGACGCGTAGGTGCGCCCCCGCCAGTCGGCCTCCGCGCCCCGCGGCAGCAAGTCCACCAGATGCAGTTCGTTCCACTCGGTTTCGCCGGCGCGCAGCCGGTAGCCGATGTAGTAGATGAGCAGCGAGAAGATCACCACGTAGGCGGGAAACGTCAGCCAGGTCAACATCTGGCGGTTGATCTTCTTGAGCCAGTACTGATCCAGCGGCCCGATGACGACGAGGTACACCACGAGCAACAGCAGCAGCCACGACACCGGCGGCTTGCGCACCTGACGGCTGTCAATCATCGCGCCGAACACGCCGTCCATACTCCACCCGCCGTACGGATTGAGCGGCGGCGACGTGAACCAGCCCGCCGGCACTTCGAGCAACCTGACCCAAAACCATTCGCGCTGCTTCCACGACCGGAACGGCTCACGTTCCGGGCTGAACGTCAACACCGTGACCAGCCCGCGCCCGCGCGCGCCCCGGATGATCAACGGCGTGTCCTGCACGGACACCAGCACCTGGCCGTCCCGCACCCTGCCCGTTGCTACGGCGAATTCGGTGGCGAGGAACTCCCCGTCGAGGGTTATGTCCGGCATCGGGTCCGCCTCGTTGGGGGAAGACCGCGCCGGTCCCAAGCCCGGTGGCTGATATTTCGGGATGACACCGCTGGGTCCGGTCCGGCGTGGGCTGTCGGTGGCGGTGGTCTCGCTGCGGCGACTGTGCAGCCACTGCTCGAGTTCGCGCGTGGGTTTGCGCGTAGCCGTCTCCCGCAACAGACACGGAAGCAGCGCCTGGAGCCAGGGAGCCGCGTTGAGGTCGGAAGGTTGCTCGATGGCGACGATCAAATGGCCGCCGCCGTGCACCCAGGTTCGCAGGGCTTCCGCCTGCGGCTCCTTCAACTCGCTCGCCTTCTCGGAGTTCAGGTAGAGCGCGTCCAGGCCCTCGAGCGCCAATGGATTGTCCGGGAGTTGTTCGACCGGCAACCGCGCCACGAGCGGTTGAGCGGGCGAACGGTTGTTCTCCCCTTTCAACTCCGGGAGCTTCGGCAGGCCGGCAAACGTGCGCGGCACCGCGCCCAGCAGCAGGGTCTCCCACGCCAGGCTGCGCGGCTTCAGGCTAAGCTTCTCGGCCCGGACCCGACCACGCTCATCCAACAACCGCGCGTCCCAGGCCGGGTACTGGCCGGTGCCGACAAACACCGGGAGGACGAATCGCTTGCGCGTGTTCGTGGGCAGTTCCACGGCAAACTGCCGCGTCTGGGCCCCGCCGCTCTGCGCCGGGCTGAGCTCGAACACCGCGTTGAACGACGGGCCATCGTTGTGCACTTCGCAGGCCACGGAAAACCAGTTCGCCTCGCGCACGATGCCGTCGGCGCCGGTCGGCTGGCCGCCGTAACCGAGGAACACATCGAATTGGGTTGCCGCCTGCGCCATCAGGCCGAGGCTGGCGGCCAGCGCCAGCGCAGCCCAGCGCGCCCAGGTCCGCACGGCGCGCGCACCCGGCCGGGCCCCACGGGAAACGCTCCGCGCCTCAGAGCCTGTTTGGGAGCCGCGCACTTGGTAGGAGGCGTCCCTGCCGAGCCGGTTTTGGATCTGGTCCACCGCGGACGGCTCATCGGGACGATTCGCCCTACCGTTCTCAAGCAGGCTCTCCAAGTTCGTCGAGTTCCGGATGAGGTCCATACCTGGTTGATGTTGCCCGTGCGTATAGTCTGCCGTGGCGGCAGACGCAATGTCGAAGTGAACCAGGGTCCCCATAAGCGGGCTGTTGTTTTCGACCCGCGCCGCCGCGGATTTGCTCAAACTGAACGCCGGGCTTCAGCCTGGCCCAGGCACCCTCACCCTTCCGCCCTCCGGCATCCAGTATCCGGTATCCGGTATCCGGTATCCAGTATCCGTGTGGCATCCTTTCTCGTTGGACAGTCCGGACTCGGTCGGCTCACGGGGCAGTTCTGCGGAGGTTCATCACGGAATTCGGGGATGCGGATGAGAACGAGCAACGGGTCATGGCTTGGGGAATCCCGAAGGGATTCAACCTGAATAGCCGTGGGTGCAACCACGGAACCCAGCGACGATCATAATCGTCCCGGCCCTGGCAGGGCCGAACGGGCTCAGCCAGCGTGGTACGACCCCTCCAGGGTCAATAACCGGTAGGCCCCTGCTTTCTCCGGGTTCCACCCGGAGCTATTCAAGTTCTGCCCCTGCGGGGCAGGTATCGGCGCTGCCCCGTTTCGTTTCCTTGATCGGACCCGGCAGGGCTGCCATGATCCGCGCATGACTAGTCCCTACCGAATCCTCGTTTCATTGACAGCATTGGCTTTGGCTTCGTTGTTACCGGCCCGGTCTGCCGAGGACGGCTTCGTCCGGATCTTCGACGGCCAGACGCTCAAGGGCTGGCACGTGAGCGCCCAGACCGGGCACAGCAAGACCAGCACGAACCGAAGCGGCGGCAAATGGGTCGTCGAGAACGGCGCCATCATCGGGAGCCAGGACATTCCCGGCAACGGCGGGATCGTCATCACCGACGAGAAGTTCGGTGACTTCGAAGTGGTCCTGGAGATGAACAACGATTTCGGACCGGACAGCGGGCTGTTCCTCCGCAGCACCGAGGACGGCAAGGCCTACCAGGCCATGATCGACTATCATGGCCGGGGCAACGTGATGGGCATTTACGGCGAGGGCCTGGGCGGATTCGGGGCCAGCACCTACAACTTCGATGGTTCGCCGGATCGCATCCGCGTCCGGGCGGGCGTGACGAACTTCCCGGTGTTGCCGGAATCGTGGCCGTCTTTCTGGCGGCACGGCCAATGGAACGAGATTCGCGCCCGCATCGTCGGCAACCCGCCCACCATCGCCACCTGGATCAACGGCGTGAAGTTCATGGAGTGGACGGACAAGGAGAAACGGCACCCGGACACGGGCGGGATCGCGCTCCAGGTCCACGGCGGCGGCGATCTGACGAAGCAGTTCGTCCGGTACCGCAACATCCGGGTGAAGAAGCTGGCGGCGGGGACGGAGCGTTGAACAAGGTTGGCTTCGTGACTGATCTCACGAGCAGCCGGAATCTGGTCGAAGCGGTTCTTTGGTTTCTGTTCGCCGGTGCATTCAGCTTCCTGGCCTGGCGAGCATGCGGTCGCAAACGCCGCCTCTTCACGGTGCTCGCCGCGGCCTTCGTGTTGTTCGGATGCTCGGATTTGATCGAGGCACGGACCGGGGCGTGGTGGCGGCCATTTTGGCTGTTGCTGCTCAAAGCCGGATGCGTTGGAGTCATTGTGTATGGGATCTGGGAATATCTTCGGATTCAAAAGCTCAAGTGACACGCGAGCAGTTCCGCGGATCCACCGCCAGCCAACTTGGACGCCAGCCCTGCTGCCGGCAGCCAGCTGCGGGTAGAGATCAGGAGACTCGGCGTCGGTCCCCGTCATAGCCCATGGACACGCTCCCGAAGACGCGACACCATTGGCTCAAGCTGATCGCTCTGCCATTCAAAGCGTACTCCCTTTGTGCGTACTGGTTCCTCTTGCTCTACGCGCGACTGGCACCCCGCGGTTATGTCGATGGCGATGAGGTTGTCTGTGTTATCCTGGGATATCTGGCGTCGTTTTGGGCACTGGTCTGCGTCGGCGTGATCCAGAGATGCAGCGGCGCCCGAGACGATGCGCAGTCAACGTGGTTGGTTGCGCTGCTGGCTCCGCTGTTCATCTGGCTCTTGCTGCCCGGCTTGGCTGGGTGATGAGATGAACAACGCGCCTGACAACCCGGTCCGTCGGAGAGTTCCCTGCCGCGCTGGGAAGCTCGCCATGGCAGATGCCAGATTTCGGACCTCGTGTCGGCCCTCGGTCTCGGTGGCAGTCGGCCTGCTGAGCATCTTCGGTACGGTACGAACGCCTGGGCCGCGAGCGGCATCGCCGGATCGGGCTCGCTGGAGGAGTGGATCGTGCTGATCGGCTACGGGTGCATTTCCCTGGTGGTGACCTCCCTGATTGAATCGGCGGTGTACGGCCGGGCGCTGCGCCTGGGCCTTGGCAAAGCCATTCAGTTGAGCGGGATGGTCAACCTAGCCTCGGCCGTGGGGTGCATTCCGCTGGGAATCCTGATGGGCGGAAGCGAACACTAACCAGAGCCATCCCACAGGAATTGCCATTTCGGGACCCGCGAATCATCGATTTCGTTGGGGATTTGAGTCGAATGGACATCAACAGACCTGAAATGAACTTAGTTCTGCAATAGTGCTCCTGTGTAACGTGTTGTAAGGCAGTCATTTGCTATGGGATGGCTGTGAACACTAACTGGTCCCGCTGGCGGCGTATTGGAGGTGGAGCACTCTCGCGCTGATGCTCGGAGCCTGTGTCATCGAGGTATTCGTTGCGCGCTGGCGGCTGCCGGACCGGCCCCTTCGCTCCCTGGCGATGCCGATCTTTTTAGGTTCTTCACGGAGTTTCGGGAGCACCCAAAACCGTCGCTTCGGAGTGGCCGATCAGAAGTCGCGCTAGCGTGTGGACTGCGTGTGCTTGAAGCACCGCTTTCCGTCTGTCGCGACCTGGCAGCGCTGGCCGGACGCCGGCCTGGGTCCCCCGCCAAAGCGCCGGTGAAACCGCTGATCGTTGCCTGGAAAATATTGTGCTAGACTTCCCACCCGCCTCCCGCCATCCTTCGCCCCGTGATCGGGGCCATTCGACTTTGCGGACGATGGATCGAC
>Ga0315274_10012053_pt1 | contig 12362 bp, 9 predicted proteins | sample YL17G02_20_MG_FD_203700 | JGI IMG/M metagenome (GOLD analysis project Ga0315274, IMG submission 203700) | Sediment microbial communities from Yellowstone Lake, YNP, Wyoming, USA - YL17G02_20 | ecosystem: Environmental > Aquatic > Freshwater > Lake > Sediment | place: USA: Wyoming | collected... | reverse complement strand
AAGTATTTTAATAACGATTACGATTCATTTAATTCTCAGCTTTATAAGAAAGCTAAAATAGTTTACCGGATATTAAAATTAAAAGCTAAGACCTTGAATTATTTTAAGAATAAACGAAGTTTCGAAATCTGTAATGTGGCAGACCCGATTTTTCGTCCAAAAGAATATAAAGCGCCGTATAAAAATCGATATGGCTATACCGCTCCCTTTACTTATCCAAAACCTTGCTCATTATTTGCTTTAGGAACAAGGGCCAGTGCTTATATTTTCAATTCTCTTCAATATCATGATGCGGCAATCGGCAGCGAAATCGCGGATTTTAACCCAAATGAAAAAAATTATTGGTCGTTGGGGTTCGATTTGAGGGACGAAATGAGATATTTCATTCTTCAGCAATTATCAAGCAGATTATGTTTCTCCCGGAAAGAATTTGAAAATTATTTCGGCTCGTGTTTCGAAGATAATTTCAAACCAGCAATTAATTCTTTGAAAGAATTAAAGAAGATCAAATTTAACAAAGATTTAGTATTCTTGCCTTCTGATCCTATTGAGCGATATACCTGTGCTTTATTTTTTCTTGATGAGAAAAAAGCTATTAAGAAAATCAAAGGCTTTCTTTTTGAAAAATTTTTCTCATAAGAAACTATAATTTTTCAGTGGTAAAGAAAATGAGGAGAAGACAGTAAGGATATTTTTTTATTGGATTGCATTCGGCATTGATTTATGATAGGGCAAACGGTGGACCTGGTAGAAAAAATGTAGATTTGAATAGATAAATTAAAATTAAGATAAATGCTGCAGAAAATAGACTTTATAGCTACGAAGTATTCGCTGAAGCCGTTAATGAGGGGGCATGCTGCTTCTCAGGAAGAATTTAGGAAAATTGAGTTATTTTGCCAGGGCCACGGTTTATTTGCCGTTCGCAATAAAATTAAAATAAGAAATCCTGCATTGGGCGAAAAAGGGGAATACTGTGTTTATATCTCAAAAGATAAAAGGATAGCGCAAAAATGCGCCAATGAAGACCCGGAGTATGGCTATTCTCCTTCCTTGTCCAAGCTAAAATATTTTTCCAAAGCGCTTGGATATCCCGAATGTTGTATAGATTCATACATAAATTTAAGCCTTAGCAATTTGAGTGAGAAAAGAAAAAAAGAAATTCTTTTTCAAAAAATTATCCAGAAGAGGAAGCCCTTTTTTTTGAATAATTTTCTTTATGGACCTGGTTTAAGTCTAAGTTTTTATGAGCCCTGTTCATATCATTGCAAGAAAGCATTAGAGTACAATAAGAAAATCTTTGAGGCTGTAAGAAAAGAAGACCCGTATTTTGCTGCAAAAATTAGAATATATTTGCAGTTTCCAATATTAATTTGGCTTGACTCTTCCTTGGATAGTAAAGTAAACAGTTTTTTTCATAATAGAATCCAGCTATTTTTTGAAGGGCATATAGATAATTCTAAGGCAATTTATTATAATAAAGCAAACCTTTATAGAAAATATCCGCATTGTAATCGGTCGTTTGAAGAAGGCCAATTAAGAGAAATCTTCTTAGGGAACATTTGTAAGGTTTACAATAACAAAATTATCATTTTCTACAACAATACTATTCTAAAAGAGATAAAGGCGAATAATAAATATCACGCGTTAATAGTAAAATTTAATTGAAGAAATTTTACCTTAAACTAATTTTGTGTTTTGTCAAAAGAAAAAGGTATGTTTAAATTTATGACTCATATTGAGATACCAATCTGGAATAAATGTAATAATAAGTGCGTTATGTGCACTAATAGGAAGTCTATGAGAGAGTCGAATGATTTTAAATACGATACGGTGATTAAGTATTTAGATGAACAAGTACGTAAAATTAAGGGGAAATTCCCTCAGGATATAAGTTTAACAGGGGGAGAGACCACTATCTGCCCGTATTTTTTCCAAGTGGCCAATTATATTCAAAAGAAGTTTCCTCAATGCACAATGAATATTTTAACGAACGGCAGGCTGTTTATTTATAATAGTTTTAGGAAAAGATGTCTAAGCTTAAGAAAAACAGGTTTTATTATACCATTGCACGCTCACCATGCCGAGTTACATGATCGGATAACTCAAACAGAGCGTAGTTTCGACCAGACTTGGGAAGGCCTGAAAAAACTCGTTCTTGAAAAGAATTTCGACCAAAAAGTAGAAATCAGAATTATAATAACCCGTCTGAATTTTGAGAAGATCCCGGAAATTCTTAAGTTAATTAAAAAAAATCTAAAAAGGGTTGACAGGGTAGTTTTGGTATTTCAGGAATTTGAAGGAATGGCTGACTTGAATAAGAATAGTATCGGTGTTACCTATGAAGAGGTAAAGCCTATTTTAAGAAAAATAAAAGGGTATTTTAAAACATTGGATTTAAGGTTATACCATTTCCCTCTTTGTTTTTTAGAGCCGGTTTTCTGGCCTTATGTTTGGAGGACCTTGCCGGAAGGTGAAATTACCTTTTTGCCGATTTGCCAAAATTGTACTATAAAAAAATACTGCTTGGGTATTCATAAAAGCTATCTTAATTTTACCGAAAAGCCAGAAGTTAATCCTTATTTGTCTTTAATGGGGATAAGAATCGCCGAAAGCGGCAATATTTATAATCCGATAAAGTCGGCAAAGATAGACAAAGTTCTTAACCATCTTGATGCGCTTAATATCCTGACAGACAATTTAATGTCTAAAAATACCGAACCGACAAAATACTTTTTCACTTCTATGTTTTTTAAATTAAATCAACAGCTATCCTATAATGCCAAAAGCATTAAACAGTGCTGGAGAGCGGCGGTTAGAGAAATCAAAGAAGGAAAAAGGCTGGAACTGCTGAATTTATATGTCCATATACCATTTTGTGATTCAAAATGTAATTATTGCATGTATCCTTCGATCGTTCCAGCAACGCAAAAAGAAATAGATAATTATTTAAAAAGGATTGCGCAGGAGTTTAGTTTTTATAAAGACGTATTCAGCGGGATAAAATTCACGAATATTTATATAGGAGGAGGTAGTCCTAGTAGTTTAAGTGAGAAGCAGTTGACATTTCTTTTGTCAAATCTGACCAAAAATTTTAAATTCCTAGAGTCGGGCGAGAGGAATTTTGAATGCAATCCCAGCAGCACAACACTGAATAAACTAAAAATTATTGAGAAATTCAATTTTAACCGGATTAGCTTCGGGGTTCAGTCTTTAGATGGGGGCGTATTGCTGCATGCCAACCGCGGTTACCAGAATTATAAAGCCGTTGAGGAATCAATTCGTCATGCGCAATCGTTAGGTTTTAGAGTAAATGTCGACCTCATGATAGGTTTACACAAAGATACGCCTGAGACAGTAAGGAAAAGCTTTCATAAAATTATTAAACTCAGGCCGGATTGCGTCTCTCTCTATCCGCTTAAACCCTCGGTTACTTATTTGGAGAAGTTTTGCAGAGTAAAAGAAAGCGTATTTTATGACCGGCTTAATAACAAAGTTAATGAATTCCTGAAACTTGCCATGCCGCTTGCCGAAGAATCCAATTATACATGCGCTGATGCTATTTTCTTGAGTGAAGGTTACTGTGGAAATTTTGTTAACCGTGATAAGATAGATAGGGATGATAGAGCCAAGCTTACCTATTATAATTCAACAATACCGTATTCGTTTTTTGGCGTAGGATACTCCTCTGTTTCAAAAATCATTGGTCTCTTACGATACTATAACCAGTTATCGATTCATGATGAGTTCGACCCCTCAGAATGTTGCTATAAAGGAAACCCCTCACAGATGAAGGAAGATATGAGGGAGTATATTTTAAATTTCTTCTCTAAGGGGCTGCCTGTATCACAAAAGAATTTTAAGGAGGCATTCGGCTGTAATTTAACGGATAATTTTCCATACACATTCTCTCTGCTCAAAAGATTTAAAAAGATAAAAATCGATAAGGATTTAGTTTATTTCTTGCCCCGCAGCGTAAAAGAGATGTTTATGTACGGACTTTTTTTCTGGGATAAACAGGAGATTTTAGCCAAATTAATTGCTAATAGATAATTAAATTTATGAATAAAGTTTTGAGTCATATAGAATTAACAAAGATTTTTGCTGATCTTTTGACTAATCAAAAAGTAGAAGCAACAAAGTATTTTCTTCCCAACATATTTTATCGAGTTAACCATTCTATTATGTATAATGCGTGGGAGCTTAAACAAGCTTGGATAGGCACAGTTAGAGATATTAAAAAAAGGAAAAACAAAAATCCTTTAAAATTTTATATTCACATACCGTTTTGTAGAAAAAAATGTAATTTTTGCTTTTATTATTCTGCTACTTCTTTTCCGAAATCCGAAATAATAAATCATTATATTAAAAGGACTTGCAATGAAATGAATTTTTATAAGGATGTTTTTTCAGATGTAGAATTTAAAAGTTTTGAAATCAGAGGTGGTAGTCCAAGTATCTTAAGCGAAGGGCAGTTAAATGGACTTTTGGCCAATTTGTTTAAAAATTTTCATTTTTCTCAAGAGGTTGGGGAAAGAAGTTTTGAATGTAATCCTCATGAAATGACACCTCAAAAATTTAAAATTCTAAAGAAATTTGGGTTTACAGATCTCAGTTTTGGTGTCCAATCTTTAGACCCTAAAATATTGAAATATGCAAATCGAGGGTATCAGACCTATGACTTAGTAAAAAGGTCCATACTTAATGCTCAGTATTATGGATTTAAGATAAAAGTTGATTTGATGGTAGGTCTTTATAAAGATAATGCTAAGAGTTTTGTAAGAAGTTTTGGTAAGATTGCAAAATTTGGGCCAAAAATAATTGCTATGAATCCATTGCATCCCACAGGTATGTATTTGAAGAGATATTTCGGAAATAATGAGAGTCTCTTTTATTCAGAACTTGAGAAGAAAATTTCTCAAGTAATGAAATTCATTAAACCCATAGCTGATAAGTTTGGTTATGCTTACGATGACAAGATATATTTACATAGATGGCAATGTGTGGGATTTAGAAAAGAGGAAAAGGAAGCTAGAAATATACCTGTTGAGAGCAGTACTGGTTTTGATTCTTTTTCTTCGGTTTTTGGAATTGGCTATAATTCAGTTTCAAAAATAATTGGTTTCGCAAGGTATCAAAATACTTCAACATTCTTGAATGATTTTTCACCCCAAGAGAAATATTATAATTTTTTCTTTTGCGGCCTAAAAGATGATATGCGAGATTATATTTTGGAACATTTTGCCAAAAGAGAATACATTTCACAGAAAGATTTTAAGAGGATTTTTAAGAAAAATTTATTAGATGCTTTTTCTTATCCATTTTTTGCTCTAAAAAAATTAAAGAAAATAAAAATTGAAAAAGATAAAATCTATTTCTTGCCAAAAGATTCAAAAGAAATGTTTATCTATAGTCTTTTCTTTTGGGATAAAGATGAATTGGCAAAAACAATTAGGGAGTTAATTAACATACGAGCGAATTATCAATTCAATAAATGAGATGAATGTAATTCTTCCTATAACAGATCAATGTAATCAGAATTGTCTTTTTTGTTCAGCTAAAGGTAGAAAAGACCGATTAGGAAAGAGATGTTTTCAGCGAATAATTAATCAAGCTAAAGATAGTTTAGTTATTAGCGGCGGAGAGCCAACCTTATCGCCAGATCTTTTTTGGGTAATTAAAGAAGCCAAGAGGAAAAATCTCTTTATTGAACTTCAGACTAACGGCACCACTCTTTATTATAAAGATCTATCAATTAAGCTTGTTAATTTAGGAGTAGATTTATTTAACATTAACTTTCCAAGCCATGTGGAGCAACTTTGCGACCAGATTACTCAAACCAAAGGATTTTTTATTAGGAGATTGGAAGGGATTTCGAATTTAGAAAAGCTTAATGCTGGGATAAGGCTTACCCATAACGTTAATTCTTTGAGTTATCTTTATTTGAGCGAGCTTGTTGATTTTATAAAAAATAAGTTTAAAACAATCGTTTATATTCAGTTTAGTTTTATTAAAATTTTAGGTAATGCCAAGAAAAATTATTGGATTGTTCCCAGATACGAAGCTGTTAAAGAACCCTTAGTAAAAGCCTTAAAAAAATGCCAAAGATACAAGATTGATTTTCTAATCGACCATATGCCCGTATGTCTTATAAGCGAGTTTAAAGAACATCATGCAGATTTCATAAAGCTTAAAAGTGGCCAAGGTTCAATATTTTCATTAAAGGAAAAGGTTAAAATAAAACAATGTAAGGGTTGCAGATTGTCTGATTATTGTTATGGTGTAAGAAAAGATTATCTTGAGTTGTTTGGACAGAGTAATATTAAAATAGCGCCTTTAAAATGATCACGCCATGAAGCTATTTAATATCGATGATTTCTTTGGCTTAAGGACGATTGATGTATTTGGATTAATGTATGGTTACAAAAAGATAATCTCCTCATATATAACAGAGACGTTCTTGCAAAAACTTACAGATGCTTTCTCACGGCATGGATTAAAATATGTTGTTTTAGATAAATCATATGACTATAAGCATAGTAGTTTAACTTATCTTATCTCCAAAAAGACAAAGTATCTGCTGGATGCGAAAAGTGCTTATAAATCAGGCCAGTTTGACGTTATCGGTAAGTATTTAGGGTATCCCTCATGCTGCGTGGATTTTTATTGCAAGAATTTTATTAAGAATGATTATGCTTCGGTAGATTACATAGCTAAGATTTACCACAATTCTAGTAGATTTTATTGGAAATTAAATAATATTTTAAATTTTGACGGAAGAATCAAAAAGTGCATAGGGTATAGTAAGGAGTTGGCACCTTTTATTTCTCTGATCTCTCATTGCCCCTGTTCCTATAATTGCAAAAAAAGCCTTAAGATAGCAAATATAAACTATAAATATTATTTACTCTATAAGAGCCTGGGGCTTAAATATTATTCTATTCTGAAAATGCCGGTTTTATATATAGACGATTTCCACTTTGTTATTTTTTACGGCGCATCTGATAACAATAGCATCCAGTATAGAACCATGCTATATTGCCTTGGCGAAAGAAAAATAATACCCTATTTATTAAACGCCGATAGGCTGACCATATATAATAATTCGGTAATTATCTATAAAGGGACTAAGATGATTAAAAATTTTGATTATGGTAAGCAAATACTTGTATTGCCTTTTGATAGAAATGGATAGGTCTTTGCCACTATGAAAAAGAACTTATTGACTAATCTAATCGTTTTATTGGTCAGCAGCGTTATCACTATTATTATATCGATATATATCTTGAACCTAATCGCGCGAAGCGATAATTCGGTTAATACGCAGTATTACTCAAATCTTGATTGGGAAGGCAGGTCAATTAATAACGTCCCTTTCAAAAGCAATATGTCCTATAAAAATCATGTAAGGGCAACTGATATAGTATATACGGTAAAAATAAATAGTCAGGGGTTTCGCGATTACGAATATAGCATAAATAAACCCGCTAATACTCTGCGTATAGCTGTTGTCGGCGATTCAATCACTTATGGCGCGGGGGTAAACTTAGAAGATTCATATGTCAAGCAACTGGAGAGATTGCTTAATAATCGTTGTAGTAAAAAAATAGAGGCGCTTAATTTTGGCGCTGCAGGAGCAAGCACTATTAATGAGTTGGAGCTCATTCAGAAAAAAGTCCTTTTCTATGAACCGGATATCCTTATGCTTCAGATGGACCCCAATGATTCTAACGTAATCAAACAGATTAAGAAAGTTGATCCCTTTTTAGATAAGATTATTTTACAATTAAAAAAAGGCAATTTAGATATTAGCCGTTGGTTAAAATGCAAGCTTGAGTTTTATAAATATTACCGATACCGCAAGCAGCTTACTCTGGATGATGAATATAATAATGTAGTTATTCCCTTGAAGACGATAATGGATATTTGTAAAGAGCGTAACATTTTACTGGTCATTATAAGCTATGACCCAGTATATCGCGGCCAATATTATACAAAAGTTCTTGAGTTCATAGAAAGGCAGAGTATACCTTTGCTATTTGGGAGATTTCAAAGAATACCACATCGATTATCAGAAAATTATCCGAGGAGAAAAATTAGAATATTCTTTGAGAGAGAAAATGAAATTGAAGGAGTGCGAAAATTGCAAATGGTCTTCTTGTTGTTGTGGAATAAGAAGGGATTATCTTAAATTTTTTGGTCAAGAGGCTAAAGTCAAACCGATAAGTAATAGATTTTAATAATGAGTATTATATTTCCAAAATTTGCAGATATTCTTCATTATTTTATAGCTAAAAATATTATAGCTATAACTGTAACGCAAATAGTTTTAACGTTAATTTTAAGTATTAGTTTGTATCGAAAGATATTTAAAGTATTTTCGGCAATACAGAAAAGAACCTGGTGGTCGTTAGCTTTTATAATTTTTTTGGCAGCTTTAATCTCTATATTCTTTATGGCTCCATTTTGTTTCGGTCCTTTTTTGGAAGATACTGCCTGCTTGGCTAAAGAAATAGCAGGAGGCAATAGCTCCGGATACGCGAGTTATAGATATGGCATTGTTTACCCTTATATGCTAAGCCTACTCTTTAAATTCTTCGGAGTAAATTTATCTTTAATAACGATTCTTAATTCAATATTATTTCTGGTTAATGTTGTATTAATATTTCTTTTTTCTTATTTATACCTCGAGGATGAATTCGCCTCTATATTGTCCTCAATCATTTATGCGGTAAACCCTTTAGTATTAAAATATGTATTATGTTTAAGGAATGAATCCACTGCTACTTCTACCTTTCTTTTGTTTTTTCTAATTTCAATATTCCTGTTAAAACGAGTTAAGAATCCTGAGATGATATTATTATCTTTGCTTTTATTATCTTTACTGGTTAATTTAAGAGCACAGATGATAGTTTTTATTGTTCCTTTTGTATGCTTTGCTTATAAACGAATTTACCCGTTAAGAAGATTAAAAGATTTGCATTTGATTGTTTTTGTAATTATTACATTGCTCTTATTATTAACTTTTTTAGAGAAAAGCAGTTTTATAGCATCAAAGTCATATAGCCTTGATTTTGATAGACCTACTGGCGAGAATATAAATATAGTTTTACTGCAGACCGGACTTTTTAGTAAGTTATATCCAGAGTTATCCCTATATTTTGTTAAGAATAATTTTAAATCTCTTCTTGAAAATTTCCCTTTATTTTGGTTATTTCTATTTCAGTTTTTTTTACTAATGAATTCTAAAAGGAGAAAAGAGTTGTGGTATTTGTTGATACTACAGATATTACTTACTTTTGGCTATCTTCTCCACGGCGCTTATTATTCAAGAGATGATTATCAAGATTTGAATGTTCTGGTTCTATTAATTTTATTTATTCCTTGGGTGGGATATGGTTTAAATTTGTTGATAAACAAGATGTATAAAAAGCCGGCTTATTTTGTTAAAATATTATGTATATTTATTGTAGCGGGAATATTTTTTAGTCTATACACTTATCCTATTTTAAAAGAATTCAGGCTTTCAAGAAAGATGGATAAAGATGACATTTCATTCATAGAAAGGATAAGGTCATATTTACCAAAAAGTAAGCAGACTTATTGTATTATAACTTTAGATTGGTTGAAAATCCAGCGGTGGAAATTGCTATCTAAAGACGATACTCATTTTTTGTATCTTGTTAATCTGTGCAGCGATCTAAAAGCATTTGAATTATACTTTAAAGGGCTACCCGAAGATAAATCAAGATATTACGACAATGGTTTCTTTGATATAACTAAAACTAATTTATGGAGATCGGATAAAAGACCTATCTTTTTATTACTCTTTTCCCAAGGTGGGATTTATAAAAAGGGTGGTGGGTTTTCCGTTGCACAAAAAGAATTTATGGTAAAAAGCACTCTTTTCCAAAATAACGCGCATTTTTTGTTTGATTTTGAAGGGTATTATGTTTATCGCTTGAATCCGTCTTTAAAAGATAATGGACTTTAGTAAAATTAAAAAAGAATTTCCTATTTTTAAAAAGAGAATCGATGGTAAAAAACTAATCTATTTTGATAATGCCTGCACTGTTCTAAAACCCAAATCGGTCATTAAAGCAGTTAATGATTATTATCAGAATTTAGGAGCTTGTAGTGGTGATCGCTCAAGCCATCGTTTAAGTTGGAGAGTCCAGGAATTAACTGAGCAGAGCAGGGAAAGCGTAAAAAAGTTTATTAATGCCTCTTCGTCTAAAGAAATAATCTGGGTAAAAAACACTACGGAGGGAATTAATTTAATTGCTGCTTCCTACCCATTTAAAAAATCAAAAAATGAAGTAATTTTAACTTTATTAGAGCATCATAGTAATCTTTTACCATTTTATGAACAAAGCAAGCGTCGAAATTTTAAGATAAAAATAGTTGCTCCGAATAAAGATGGAACTTTAGACCTAAATTTATTAAAAAATGCGATTACTCAGAAAACTGCTTTAGTAGCAATCACTCATTTGTCTAATGTTACTGGTTTAATCTACCCAATAAAAGAAATCGCCTCTTTAGCTCATAACCGGGGAGCAAAGATTTTAGTCGATGATGCTCAATATGTAGCTACTCACAAGGAAAATGTTCAAGAAAATCAAATTGATTTTTTGGTCTTTTCTGGCCATAAAATCGGCGGACCTACTGGAATAGGAGTGCTTTATGCCAAGGAATATCTCCTTAAAAGTTTATTACCTTACAATGTTGGTGGTGGAACAGTCCAATCAGTGAAAATCCAAGGTAATAAAATCAAAGTTAAGTATCTTGCTTCGCCTTCTCGATTTGAGGCAGGTATTCAAGATTACGCCGGTATAATTGGTTTAAAATCTGCTATAGGTTTTTTAGAAAGCCAGTATCAAAATAAAATTAGCCATTGGGTTGAGGGTTTAAGTCAATATACGTTTCAACAATTAAGAAGATTTGAAGAAATAGAATTTTTAGCTAACTACCAAATCCAAAAACCAAATTCTTTAATTTCATTTTATTTTAATCAAAAAAGAATTTCCCTTTACGACTTTAATCTTTTTTTAAATCATGAATTAAAAGATTATTTTATAGCTGTTCGTTGTGGCCATCATTGCGCTCAACCTCTCCATAAATTTTTAGGCTCCGATATCTCAATGAGGCTGTCTTTTTTTATCTATAACTCTAAAAAAGAGATCGATATTTTTGTTTTAGCATTAAAGGATTTCTTGAAACGTAGAAAATAAAATGTTTCCGCAAAAGACCTTACTGTTAGTTAAAACCTCTGCCGGCAAAAGGCCGCTGACTGACTTAGAAAAATGCATGCTTTTGATTCTAAAAAACAAAAACAATATTTGTAGCCAGGAAATTTTAAAATTGGCCAAGAGGTTTAAAATTTGTGCTACTTGCAGTGATCGAAGCGAGGTTTTTTCGATAGGCGAAAGGCTAATAAAGAAAAAATTAATAAAACGAAGATTCAAAAATAATAAGTATCTTTGGAGTCTAACAAAGATCGGGATGGTTTATTCAGAGTCGATTTAAATTCATGCCAGTTAGTTACGCAGATAAACTTAAAAGAAAAGAAAGGCAGCTTTTTGAATTATTGCCAGGTTATGCCTGCAATTCTAATTGCAGGTTTTGTTCTATTAACCCGGCCAACAGGGTGATTAATGGTACAACTAAAGACCTTTTGCAGACTATTTTTCAGGCCAAAAGAGACGGATTTAAATATCTAGGCATTGGCGGAGGAGAACCGACTATTAGGAAGGATTTGTTAACTTTAATTAGTTTTGCTAAGCGATTAGAATTCGATGTTATCAGGATCGAAACTAACGGTATCGCTTTGGCCTATCCGGATTATTGCCAGCGTTTAGTAGATGCGGGGTTAGATTTTGTTAAGATTTCCATACATAGCCATAAAGCCAAAATCCATGATTTTTTGACTCGGGTCCCGGGAAGTTTTGGTAATATTTTAAAGGCCATTGAGAATCTTCAGAGACTTAAGGTTAGGATAGAAATTAATACCATAGTGAATAAAGTTAATTACAGATCGTACCCTCAATTTATTAATTTTTTTACTAAGATGGGAATTGGAAGTTTCGTCATCATCTATCCTTTATATACAGGAAGGATGATCCAGCAGTGGCGAAAGATTGGCGTAAGCATCAAGGAATCCATCCCTTATATTAAAAGAGCCCTTGATTTAGTCGATGCCCTTGAGTTAGATAAGGGGATAGTTCTTAATATCCCTCCATGTTCTTTGCCCGGATACGAAAATAAAATAGCGGAACTCAATCCTTTTAATACTAAAGTTGGGGCGCCAGATATAACTATTGAAAGCGTTGATTATAATCGAATAAAAGCTAAGACAAAATTTAAAA
>Ga0315274_10012052_pt1 | contig 12362 bp, 10 predicted proteins | sample YL17G02_20_MG_FD_203700 | JGI IMG/M metagenome (GOLD analysis project Ga0315274, IMG submission 203700) | Sediment microbial communities from Yellowstone Lake, YNP, Wyoming, USA - YL17G02_20 | ecosystem: Environmental > Aquatic > Freshwater > Lake > Sediment | place: USA: Wyoming | collected... | reverse complement strand
GATGAGAGTTGACATTCTCACACTTTTTCCGGAGATGTTTCAGTCGCCGCTCGGCTGCTCGACGATAAAAAGGGCACAAGAGGCGCACATAGTCGAAATCGTTCTTACCAACATAAGGGATTTTGCCCAGGACAAATACAGAAAAGTTGACGACAAACCTTACGGCGGCGGGCCTGGTATGGTGATGATGCCAGGCCCGGTTTTCGACTGCTTCGAGCACGTCCAGAATCTCTCGCCCGAAAAAGGCCGGGTCATCCTGCTCACGCCTCAGGGGCAAAAGTTCGACCAGAAAAAGGCTGCCGAGCTGAGCAAAGAAGATAGGCTCATTTTGATTTCCGGCAAATACGAAGGGTTCGATGAGCGGATTCGCATTGGTCTGGAGGCCGAGCAAATCTCAATCGGCGATTATGTTTTGAGCGGCGGCGAATTAGCCGCTATGGTGATTATCGATGCGGTGATTAGATTGCTGCCCGGCGTGCTCGGCGATGAGAATTCGGCAAAAGACGATTCATTTAGCGAATCCGCCGGTGGCGGACTGGAGTATCCGCAATATACCAGGCCGGAGGTTTTTCGCGGCTTAAAAGTTCCCGAGGTTCTTTTAAGCGGCGACCACAAGAAAATCGCCGACTGGCGTCGTCAGCAGGCCCTGGAACGCACCCAAAAATGGCGTCCAGATTTGCTAAAAGAGGACAACAAAGTGTAGGGCATGCTCTGCATACCGCTTCCCCTCGACTCCCAAATACCACTGTCAGAACTATCAGCGTTTATTGCAGTTCATACCAGACGTAAACCCCGCGCTCCAAAGATAATCTATACTCTCCCCATCGACTAAAATCAGATGGAGGGATATCCATGTCCTCCATCCCTATCTCAACGCCCCAATGCGCAAGCGCTCCGCCCCAGGTTAGCCTTACCTTGGGATTTCCATTCTCATCAAGATCAACCCTGACATAATGAGGATTAAATGCTTTCAATGATTTCGGCCAATCGATGGACTCAGGCCACTGACTCTTGAAAGGAAACGAATCGGAGAGTATATCAATGTCCTGGCCAGTACAGTCTTCTCGGCTAAGCGTTCGCAACCAATCCCGTATGGCGTCAATATCAGCCTTACTCCTTATTCGTTCTCTAAAACCATAAGTGTATGGTTTGTATCCGGGCTGAGCTATGCAAGTTCCAATAGGGGTAACTACCGCTATAGCGAATGATGCGATAAAAACAATCGGAATGCCAATTTGCACGATTGTGATAAGTCTTTTTCTCCTTGTGCATCTCTTCCAATCAAGCAGCAATCGCCGACTACCTACAACGATGAATAAAAGAAGCCAACCAGCTATGACTGGATACACAAACCAGACAACAGCAAATATTAGATAAGGGCTGAAGCGACCGCACAAATAGAAAAAACCTCCCACCGGCACAAGAATGACACATACAATTATGATTACAAGTAAAGCCCCATCCCATTTATTCCAGTCTCGGCGGGCTTCCCCATTTTTGAGCTTTGTTGCGTCTTGTTTGTTCATCTTCGGTGACCCTTTTGCTTGTTGATATGTCCACCGGTTGTTTGTATATCTATATTATATCGGTGAACTAGACCCAAGACCAGTATGGTATGTCGAAAGCAGTAGGAAGCGCTAAAATGAAAAATCTAAACCGACGCGAATTTCTCAAAGCAGTGGCCGGGGCTGGCGTTACCACAGCTATTCCCTTGGGTGGTTGTGAAAGCCAGCTTATCAGACTCGGTGCGGCGGCAAAGAGGGCCAACATCGTTTTTCTGCTGACCGATGATCACCGCTGGGATGCCATCGGCTGTGCGGGCAATCCGAATATCTATACGCCGAACATCGACAATATGGCAAAAAACGGCGTCAAGTTTACAAACGCCTTCGTCACGACCTCTATATGTGCATGCAGTCGCGCCAGCATTTTTTCCGGCCAGTGGGTAAGCCGGCATGGAATCAACGACTTTGCGACCAGCTTCTCGCCGGAGGCGCTGGCACAAACCTATCCGATGCTGCTCCGCCAAGCGGGATACAGGACCGGATTTGTCGGGAAATATGGCGTGGGCAGAGGACAAGATTTCCCCGGCGATAAATTCGACTTCTGGCGTGGTTGTCCCGGGCAATGCGACCCATACGAACGCAAAGACGAGGACGGCAACTACAAACACCTGACCCAGCTTATGGGCGAGCAGGCGATTGATTTCTTGCGAGGCTGCTCAAAGGACCAGCCCTTCTGCCTGTCGGTAAGTTTCAAGGCCCCTCACGTTCAGGACGCCGACCCGCGACAATTTGTGTACGACCGTGCCCACGCGAATCTGTATAAAGATGCCGCTATGCCCGTTCCCGAAACGGCTGACCCTAAGTATTTCGAGGCTCTGCCGGAATTCCTGCAAAACTCCGAGGCTCGAAGGCGCTGGCAGATACGCTTTGCCACGCCGGAGAAATACCAGGAATCGGTTAGGAGCTATTATCGCCTGATTACCGGCATGGATTTCGTGATTGGTGGAGTCCGCCAGGAGCTTAACCGGCTTAATTTTGACGATAACACCGTCATCATATTTACTGGCGACAACGGTTTCTATCTCGGCGAGCACGGCCTGGCCGGCAAATGGTTTCCTCACGAAGAATCAATCCGTGTGCCGCTGATTGTTTTTGATCCGAGGCTGCCGAAGCCCAGGCGTGGTATCACTGTGGAGCAGTTCGCGCTCAATGTAGATATTGCGCCGACGATACTTCAGCTTGCCGGTGTCCCTGTGCCGCAGCAAATGCAGGGCCGCAGCTTAGTGCCGCTGCTGAGGGGCGAAAGACCCACGTGGCGAAGCGAATTCTTTTACGAGCATCCATTCGAGCACAAAACCATTGCCAAGAGCGAGGCTCTCCGCACGCAGCGCTACAAATACGCCCGCTATGTTGACTTCGGCTACGAAGAGCTTTATGATTTGAAAAACGACCACCACGAGATAGTCAACCTGGCTAAAGACGAAAAATACCGGCAGCTCTTGGAGTCTTTGCGAAATCGCTGCGACGAGCTGGGACAAAAAGCCAAGGGTACGTAGCCAGACGTAGATGCAGAGTATGCTGCGGGTTCCCACGGCGCGAGCGCCCTGCGCGTACCATTTGCCTGAATTGGCACTCTTTACCTTTGGGCAGAGGGTTCCAGGACTCTCTGCTGCGTCTTACGGTTTCCGACGCCCGGCCAACGCCAGAGCACCGAGACCCAAAAGAACCATCGTCGCGGGCTCCGGGACAGAGAGGAACTGCGACGGGTCCAGTGCGGTATCGGAAATACGCACTTCGTCAATGAACCCATAGACACGGTCAACATGACCGCCGTTCCACAATCCACGGGCAAGCGTCCAGGTTCCGGCTTGCCAGTCAGCGCCCGATCCATTGCCGATAGCTAAGCGCGGGTCGGTGCTGCTGAAGCTGGTCTGACCGACCAGAATGTTGTTGAGGTACAGCGACAAAGTCGAACCGTCACTGACGCCGACCACGTTGTACCACTGGCCCGTCTCGATCGCAGCGGCAGCGGATACAGCCTGATGGTTAAGTCCAGCCATATCAGTGAACTCGATAGCCACCGCAGCACCCGGACGAGTCGAGAAGTATAGCGGCGCCTTAGTGCCGTCACCGATAGCCACATCCCTGCCGTCGCGGCCGACGATCGTATGGTATCCATTCGCTACATCGTAGGTAGGTTTGAACGAAACCTCTATAGTAAATGCCGCAGGCGTAATGGTCTCAATATTTATTCCGCCCGGGAGGCTTTGGGCCGACCAGGTCATTGCAGCAGGACAACAACCGCCTGTGCTGGCCATACTCAGATTGTTCGCAACGCCGGTCAAAGGCACCTGCGCCGCGGGAACGTCCGAAGACCAGTTGAAACCGGCCCAGGAATATTCCCACGTTGTCAGGTTGTTACCATTGCCGCTCCAATCGTGCGCCGCTTCTCGCCATACTGTCCGACCATCTGAGTCCGGCATGGGATTGCCCGCGGCAACAGTACCGGCAGGATTGTCGATCACGGGATTACCGATGTCATCAAACCGCCAGTAGGCAACCGTGGTTGCCGACCCCACAGAAGCAAAACCTACTATGACCACCAACGGCAGAAGTAAGGTTAGTCTTTTCATGTACCACTCCTCCCTTCAATATCAAACGGCTCCGAAGAGCACTTACACAGTCAATCGGGCAGGCAGTCAGACTAAGTTGCGCAAATCGCACGCCGTCTTTTACCTATTTATACTATTCTCCCTATATTGTTGTCAACATCTTTTCTCGTGTGTCGAAAAGAAATTTTGTGCCTTGGATCGGACATGGCATCTGCCGTTTAGCTTACCTAAGTACTTATTTTCAAGAAAGATACGGAAACGAAAGTCGAGGATTTCTGCCCTGGCCGGCCAAAGCCGTAGCTGATTTTGGCAAAGGTCTCCCCGCTGTTCAAGCGCAAATCGGCAGGCATCGGATGGATGGTGCCTGATGCAGCAGCGGATGCCTGGGAATCTGTTCCGGCGCAAAAATGGTTGATTTTGGGTAAAAGCCACGGTAGCATATCCCGCGGGTTCCCACTCCGTGTGGGCCCCTGTGCATACCAGTTGCGGTTTCATTGAGCGGAGAGCATAAAATGCTCTGTCCAAAATGCGGCAAAGAAAATCCAGACAATGTTGAGACGTGTACTGCCTGCAATTATGAGCTGCCGGCAGTCTCGGCTGAGGGCAAAAGAGTCGATGTCCGAATAAGCAAACCGGCGATGGCGTCGCTTGTACTTATAATTCTAAGCATTCTCGCTTTTGCTCTGGCCGTAGCACTGCGGGATGGGGTCATCGCTTACGCTGGCCTTATCCTGGCGATCTCTGCTGTGATCGTTGGTATTGTCAGCCTTGTCCAAATCGAGCTAAGTGCCGGCCGGTTAGTAGGCAGGGGCTTTGCGATAGTAGGGATCGCCATTCCCGTCGTCTTACTTTGCCTGCTATTCCTGCCGCGAATTTTCCTCAGGCCAAGAAGTACGGCCTACCGAATGGTCTGCGGCTCGAACCTCTCGCGCATCGGCAAGGCAATGTTGATTTATGCCAAGGATTACGAGGACAAACTGCCACGGGCCGGCGGACGTGCCAGCACTTGGCGGCCGAGGATAAACAACTGGCAGGCGAGCGACCGAATCTCTGCCTATAACTTGCAGCCGGACGGCTCCGGCGGCGCGGCAAGTATCTCTGCCAGCTTTTATCTTTTGATAAAGTATAGTGAGATTTCGGCAAAAACGTTTGTTTGCACCCATGACAAAGGGACAACGGAGTTTAAGGCCGCCGAATATGGCGTGCGGGACAAAGAGCTTATTGATCTCTGGGATTTTGGCCCTGAGCCCTGGAAGCATTGTAGTTATGCCTATCATACACCCTACGGGTTATACGCCTTGACGACATCGAGCGAACCGGGCATGGCAGTGGCGGCTGACCGCAATCCCTGGATTGCCACCGGCAAACTAAAGGCGAGGAATTTCTCGCTTTTCAAACCCGATGGCGACATAAAACAGCAGAAGGCTGGAAACTCTTTGGTGCATAAGGAAGACGGCCAAAACGTGTTGTTTGTGGATAGTCACGTATACTTTGAGAAACGGGCCTATTGCGCCATCAATGATGACAATATCTACACCTTCTGGAATGGCGGGGATATAAGACGAGGCGGCGCACCCGTAGTTGGCAGCAGCCAACCTATGGATAGAAAAGACTCGTTCCTGGTACACGACCCGCCGGTAGCGGGCCGCAAATAAGCTTTAAGTCAACGTTTATCATAGGAGGCAAGAAATGTACTGTCCAAAATGCGGCAAAGAAAACCCGGAAGACGCTGGAGTTTGCAGCGGTTGCGGTTCACCATTACCTGGACCTTCCGCACCTGCTGAGCAACCCATCACCAAGATCAGCGGCCTGGCTATCGCGGCCTTTGTACTGGGCGTTTTGAGTCCTTTCACTTGCGCCATTACGGCGATACCAGCCATAGTGCTTGGCATTATCAGCATAGTCAGAATCGACAAAAGTGGCGGCAGATTGACCGGCGCAAATTTTGGTGTGCTAGGGATTGTCGTTCCTGTAATTGCAATTCTTATGTTAGGCATTCTGCTGCCGGCTCTGGCCAGGGTCAGGCAAATTGACTTGCGGACGACCTGCGGGTCGAACCTCGCCGGCATCGGCAAGGCAATGACCATCTATGCCAACGACTACCAGGATCAGTTTCCCCGCGCTGGCGGCAGAAACAGCCTTTGGGGCGGCCCCGGTACTTGGAATGCCCGTGACCCCTTTAGGGCATACGATTTGCACACAGATGGCTCGGGCGGCTACGCAACCATTAGTTCCTGTTTCTATCTGTTGGTAAAGTATAAGGGGGTTACACCCAAGTCCTTTGTCTGCAAGGGTGATCGTGGAACCAAAGAGTTCAAGCCGGATAAATACCTGCGCGACAAAGGGCTTGTTGATTTCTGGGACTTCGGCCCTGAGCCGTGGAAACACTGTAGCTACGCCTATCACATGCCCTTTAGTCTGTATGCCCTGACCACCTCCAGCGAACCGGGTATGGCCGTCGCCGCTGACCGTAATCCGTGGATTGCTTCACCCGCTGCGTCGGCCAAGACTATGGCGCAGTTCAATCCCACCGGCACCAACATAGACCAGCAGAAGTACGGAAACTCGATCTCTCATCAGGAAGATGGCCAGAACGTGCTGTTTATGGACGGGCACGTGTACTTTGAGAAACGCTCTTACTGTGCCATCAAAGACGATAACATCTACACCTTCTGGGATGGCGGGGATATAAGACGAGGCGGCGCACCCGTAGTTGGCAGCAGCCAACCTATGGATAGAAAAGACTCGTTCCTGGTGCACGACCCGCCACCGGGCGCCAGATGAAAGCACCGTCCGCCCTATCCTGAAAAAGGCCAAGTTTCTGCAAAAAAGGCTTGTTCTTTGAGCAAGAAGTAGATAGAATACCGCGATTACTGCGGCGAGCGGCTGGCGGCCTATCCAATGCTGCGTTCTGCAGAGCGGTTTGCAGCCGAGCAGCCTCGAATCGCCAAGTAGACAGGAGATAGACCGATGATAACGAAGCTATTGGATGCCGTTGAAAGCAAAAGCCTAAAGAAAAAGGTCCCCTACTTCGAGATAGGTGATGTCGTAGACGTGCGCTGCAAAATTAAAGAAGGTGACAAAGAACGGATTCAAGTGTTCACCGGCACGGTCATTGCCCGCAAAGGCCGGGGAATCAATGAAATGTTCACCGTCCGGCGAATGGTGGGCAGCGAGGGCGTGGAAAGAATCTTCCCGCTTCATTCGCCAAACGTGATGGACATCAAGGCGACTCGAAGCGGCAAGACCAGGCGAGCCAAACTATATTATCTCCGCGAGCGAACCGGCAAGGCCGTCCGACTGATTCACCGCCACAGTGAGCACACCGTCACGAAATAAAAAGTTGAATCCGAAATACTAAGAAACTATCTCAGAACTGTCACCCTGAGCGAAGCGAAGGGTCTGGCTGGCGGAAATAAGAGATTCTTCGCTCCGCTCAGAATGACAGCCTATGGTTCGAGATAATTTCTAAATATGAAGCACGAAACAATATCAAAATTCAAATTTCAAATGTTCAAAACGTTTGGAATTTTGAATTTTTGTCATTTGGATTTGTTTCGGATTTCGATATTCGAAATTCGGATTTATCAGTAATGGGCTATGCTGCTTAACCGGCGCAAATTGTTGGCGGACCGCAAACGGCTCGGCCGATGGGGCGAAAAACGCAGCGAGAAGTTTCTAAAGAGCGAAGGTTTGAAAACGCTCGCCCGCAACTTTTCCTGCAAGACAGGAGAGATCGACCTGATCATGGTCGATGGCGATGGGTCAATTGTTTTTGTCGAGGTAAGAACCAAAGCGGATGAGAGTTTTAGCCCGCCCGAGGAATCCATCACACAGCCCAAGAGAGCAAGACTAAAGCGGGCCGCCCGTTATTTTCTTGCCGTTCACAAGATTGAGGACCGTCCCCTTCGCTTTGACGTTGTGACCGTCGTGCTGGGCCAGGTCGGCCGGCCCCAGATAAAACATTACCAAAACGCCTTTGTGCCATAACTGGTTGCTTGGCCGTCGCCGTGCCGGCGATGGCTAAACAATTTATTTCGCGGAGTCTAACATGCGAAAGAGAATCTTGTTTGTTTTGTTGGGCTCGTTTTTGGGGAGCCTGTTCCTGGGCGGCTGCCAGGCGCCCCAGCCCGAGATCAGTTCTACTCCACAAGTTTTGGCTGAATTCAGTTTTCCAAGGGATGCAAAGTTCATATTGCTTCCGGTCACATTCCAAGCACAAGAATACACCTTCTGCCTCGACACAGGTTGTACGGACGTGGTATTTGATGTTTCCCTGAAAGACAAACTTGGAAAGCGGGTCCTATGGCCGAAAAAGGGCCGGGCCGCCTATGGAGAGTCCATCAAGGTGGAGTACTTTCCTGCGCGGGAGGCTCAGCTCGGTCCCTTGAGTCTGAAAGGTTCTGTGCTGGTGGCAGTCGCAGATCTCAAGCGGTTAAGTCCGCGTCTGGCAGAGAAGGCTCAAGGCATCATTGGAATGGATTTCTTAAAGAAATATGTGGTGCAGATCGATTTTGACCAGGGCAAGGTCTTGTTTCTGAGCGCCAGGCAAGATTTTGACCTATTCTCTTTCTTTCGGGCCAAAAAGAGCGAACATCCCGAGTGGGGAGAGCCTGTGCCTATACAATACGAGCTCTTCTGCGACCAGCCTTATATCAAAGGCAGAATTCTCGACCATATCCCGGTGAAATTTATGGTTGATACCGCCTGGATGAATGTTCATGGAGCGTTGGAGAGTAAGATATTCAAGGCAGTCAGCCTTAAAAAGTGCGAAGAACGTGTGCAGGCCTTGGCCGCGGCGGGTAAGGAACCGACTTTTGATGTCAAAAAACTGACGGTGGTGGACCATCTTACTGTTGGGTCGTTTGAGTACCAAGACCTTGCTTTTGCCAAAAGTAATAAGTCCATCCTGGGCTGGCGGTTCTTATCTCGTCACGTAGTAACGTTTGATTTTCCGCACGACAAAGTCTACTTGAAAAAGGGCAAGCTTTTCGACGAACCCAGTGATTTTCATCTGAGCGTTGAGAACTTGGGCTTCGTCCTGCACAGAAAAGGTAACCATATTCTTGTTTTTTCGGTTGATCCGGATGGCCCTGCACAGGCCAAAGGAATCAGGCCAGACGATGTGCTTCTAAGAATTGACGATCACGACTTAGGATCATATACGCTGGGCGAACTGATTGAGTTCATTTGCCAACTGCCTAAGGAAGAGCACGAAGTTATCACCTTTTCGTTCAGGCGTGGTGACGACATAAAGCAGATATCCTTCGGGAAAGGCGATGTGGTGTCTGAAGAAAATGGAACTGATTGATACGCATTGTCATTTGACGTTTGATGATTTGGCGCGGGACATAGATGGCGTAATCGCCCGCAGCAGAGCTGCGGGTGTCACCGAGTGGATAACCGTCGGCACCGACCCGCAGGAAAACCGAAAGGCCATAGAATTTGCGGAGCGGTTCGAGAATATGTATGCTGCCATCGGCATTCATCCGCACGATGCTAAAACTGCGACCGCAGATGCAATCCAAGAACTGAAAAACCTTGCCCAGCACGAAAAGGTCGTTGCGATCGGCGAAACAGGGCTGGACTATCATTACGATTTCTCGCCGCGTCAGCAGCAAAAAGAGGTTTTCGCCGAGCACCTAAAAATTGCCGCTGAATTGAGTCTGCCGGTTATTATCCATTGCAGAGAGGCCTTCGATGAAACGATGGGAATCCTGGAGGAGCACCAAAGCACTGTTAAGAAAGTCGTTTTTCATTGTTTTAGCGGCTCGCCTGAGCAGGCAAAGGTCGTTCTGGACAAAGGCTTTTATATTTCTTATACCGGCGTAGTGACATTCAAGAACGCCCGTATAAAGCAGGAGGCCGCCAGGATTGTGCCGCTGGATAGATTGATGCTGGAGACGGACTCGCCCTATATGTCGCCTGAGCCGATGCGAAGGCAGAAGGTAAATGAGCCGGCCCTTATGATTCACACCGCCAGGTTCTTAGCCGAGCTAAAGCAGATGGACTTAGAAGATTTCGCCCAGGCGGTCACCGCCACCAGCAAAGATTTTTTTGCCTTAACAACGTAGGGTATGCCGTGCACACCATACAAGGCCTATGCCCTTATGTTCTTCTGTACTTTTTCCTTGCCTTTCCTGATAATCCCGACCATAACAATGCCGCTGCACGGGCTCGTTGCCAGACTCTATTGGACGGCAGAATGATTAGGTATGGGACATGATTAGAATGTGAGGTAACTGCATTGAACCGAATATTTGAAATCAATTCGTGGTTGAACGACAACTTGATCTGGGGCCCGCCGATGATTGTCGCCATTGTGGGTATAGGAATCTACCTGACGCTGGGCACGGGCCTTGTTCAATTCCGCAGGTTCTCAACGATGCTCAAAGAAACCCTTGCCTGGAAAAAAAGAAAGGGTGCAGAAGGTGACATCAGTCCATTTGCCGCATTAAGTACGGCCCTGGCCGGCACGGTGGGCGTCGGAAATATAGCTGGCGTCGCTACCGCTATCGCCTTGGGAGGGCCGGGGGCAATATTCTGGATGTGGGTGTCGGGATTGCTCGGGATGGCGACAAAGTTCGCCGAGGTGGTCTTAGGAATAGCATATCGCACACGCCAGGGCGACGGCCCGATGGTTGGCGGACCGATGATGTACATCGAACGCGGACTGGGCAAAAACTTCAAGTTTCTCGCTGTGATGTTCGCGGTTTCAGGCGGATTAGCAGCATTTGGTGCCGGCAATATGGCCCAGGCCAACTCCGTGGCCATAGGATTGGCGGAATTCAATATCCCGAGGTTTTTGACCGGAATACTCCTTATCCTGGCGGTTGGTTTGGTTACCGTCGGCGGAATAAAACGCATCGCCAATGTGGCTATGGTTTGTGTGCCCTTTATGTGTATCATCTATTTTTTTGCCGCGCTTATCATCATATTTCTGAATATTTATAGATTGCCTGAGACTCTAATTTTAATTTTTCGGTCGGCGTTTACGCCGCTCGCTGCGACCGGCGGATTTGCAGGCGCCGGCGTCAGAACGGCGATTCGCTGGGGTATTGCCAGAGGCGTATTTAGTAATGAAGCGGGATTGGGCTCAGCCTCGATCGCTCATGCTACCGCCCAGACGGACCATCCGGTACGACAAGGGCTGTGGGGCATATTTGAGGTATTTATCGATACAATTATCATCTGTTCCGCCACCGCTTTGGCTATCTTGATTACAGGCGTATGGAATTCCGGCTCTACCGGCTCAGTGCTCACCATGTCGGCGTTCGAGACGGTATTTGGCACGAAGGTTGGCTTTTCTATTGTTGTTCTATGTATGGTGCTGACTGCTTATGATACCATACTTGCGTGGGGGTTTTATGGAGAGACCTGCTCGGCTTATCTTTTTGGTCCAAGGGCAAGGGGGGTTTATAGGCTTCTGTGGCTTGTGCCGATTATGCTCGGCTCGCTAGGTAAGCTGGAGGCCGTCTGGACCCTTGCCGACACATTAAATGGACTAATGGCCATACCCAACTTGATCGCCCTACTACTCTTAGGCCCGGTCGTCTTTGGCTTGACTAAGGAATTCTTTAAGAAAGACCAAAACACGTAACCAAAGCCCTTAAAACTCTGCGCGAGATATTTTGGTATGCACAGGGACCCCGGCGAAGGCGGGAACCCATAGCATACCCTACATCTACTACTACATGACTTTGGATAATCCAGATTCGGCCTCCCGACAAACCACGCGAGGCGAATGTGCAGGGATCTTATGCTTCAGCAGGCACTGGGATGGGCAGAGTATGTCCATGCCGCACTCAGGTCAGCGACGCCGCATCATCGTGGACAGGCGCGCTGCAACGTATCCCCAGGCGATACCCAGACCCGCACCAACAGCATGGGCCGTATTTGCTATGGGCCCCATTAAGCCTGACAGACACACAAAGAACCAAACGATCATCAGCGTAACCGTCTGCTTCTGCAGAGATAGGTTGGAGGCGCGGTTGAACTTGCCCTGCATCCAGATATATCCAAGTAGGCCGTACACAACACCGGACATGCCTCCGAATGTGGGGCCGCTGACCAGATATTGAGCGACATTGGATACAGCGGCAATGACGAGTACCAATATAAGCAGCATCCAGGAGCCCTTGTGTGCCTCGATCATGCTGCCCAGGTCCCTAAGCCAGAGCATGTTGAATAGCAGGTGCAGGACCCCGAAGTGTAGGAACATGGGTGTAAAGAGCCGCCACACCTG
>Ga0315274_10012050_pt1 | contig 12364 bp, 8 predicted proteins | sample YL17G02_20_MG_FD_203700 | JGI IMG/M metagenome (GOLD analysis project Ga0315274, IMG submission 203700) | Sediment microbial communities from Yellowstone Lake, YNP, Wyoming, USA - YL17G02_20 | ecosystem: Environmental > Aquatic > Freshwater > Lake > Sediment | place: USA: Wyoming | collected... | reverse complement strand
TGTCGCGGCAGATGTCCGCGCCGTGGGACACGAGATAGGCGTGCAGCCACAGGGCCCCGGTCAGGTCCGGCCCGAGGTCCAGGGCCATTGATCCGCGGCCCTGCTTCAGGTCCACGGCCTTGGTCAGGATGGTCTGGTTGTCCTTGATCACGTCCAGATATACGGTCCCGGTCTGCTTGGTCGCGACCACAGTCAGGTGAGCCGTCTCGCCGACTTTGTAGAGCGAGAGCGCGGGACGCAGCGCGATGAAGGCCTCGCCCTGCTCGGGAGAGAGGCTGGCCGTGGCGGTGCCGCTATTGCCCTGCTTGTCCGTGGCCTTGGCCGTGAGCGTGACGTATTCCTTCTTGCCCGTGACCTTGAACCGGGCGATGCCGAACTTGTCGGTCCGCTCGGTGAAGGTGGACTTGCTGTGCGAGTCCTGCAGGACGACCACGCACTCCGCCGGGCTTCCGTCCGGATAGGTGGAGATCACGTTCACGAAGTTCTCCAGGCCTACTTTCTGACCCTTTCCCTCGGGAACTATTTTCACGAGGACCGGGTCCTTGGCCACGGAGCGGGTTTCTTCTTTCCGTTCCTGGTGATCGGCTTTATCCGTTACAGCGATCTCGAATTTCACGAAGGCATTGCCCTGCTCCAGAGGCAGTCCGGCAAAGAACTTGGGCAGCTCGGCGTCGAAGGTGGCATGCCCTTTGGCATCGGTCTTGGCGTGAATGGTCTGGAAGGCGTGGAACCCGGCGTCGAAGGTGGAGAGGATGACCTCCACTTCGCCATTGGCCACGGGCTTGCCGAAGAAGTAGTCCGCCTGGACCTCGCCCTTTACCTTCTCCCCGGGCATGTAGTACGGCTTGTCCGTGGTGAAGGCGAGCTTGAACTTGGGCAGGACGTAGCGCTGGACCGTGACCGTTTTCTCCTGGGACTCACTTCCGATGAGCGCGCGGATGACGTAACGGCCCATGTTCACTTCATCGGCCACCTCGAAGTCACAGCCCACGATTCCGAAGTCGTTGGTCTTGTAGGTCTTCTTGTAGACCTTGTTCCCCTTGCCGTCCTCGACCTCGATCACGAGATCGCTCTTGGCCAGGGGCTTCTTGTCGGCTTGTTTTAAAGCCAGGGCCCGGATATGCATGACCTGCCCGGGCTGGTAGATGGGCTTGTCGGTAGTGACCAGGATCTTGTGGGTCTTCTTGATGGTGATGCTCTGCTCTACCTTCTGTTCGCCGACCGCGCTGGTGACCGTGATCGTGACCTTCTTGTCGCCCTCCTTGTCTTCGGGGATATTGAAGGAGGTCTCGGCCGTGCCCAGCTCATTGGTCTTTCCTGCATACAACAGAGTGCCGTCATCCAGGGCAATGCGCACCGTGGCGTTCTTCACCCCGGACCCGGTGCTGCGGTCCCAGGCGATGACCCGCAGTCCGCCCTTGCTTCCGGCCAGGTATTCTGTCTGGCCTAAAACAGAAAGCTCCAGCTTGCCGAGCAGTTTGGACACTGCCACGATCCCGGAGACCTTCTCTCCGGCGAAAGCGACGTCGTATCCGATGCGGGCGGTGGCCGCGTCCACCTTGTCCAAACTGATGGGCAGGTCAATGGTCGCGTTGGTCGATCCCCCGGACCACTGGAACGAGCTGGACCCTTTGGCCTGGGCGTTATCCGAGGGGTCTAAGAGGCTGACGCTGATCTTGGCCTGGCCGCCCCCGCTCCCTGAGATGGGCAGGCTCACCCGGATGACCTTGCCCAGGCTCTGGAGGGAGACCTTGTTGTCGTTCACGGAAAGGGTCTTGGAAAAGCGGATCGGCCAGGAGAAGCCCATGGCGTTGTCTGACCGATTAAGCTCTGAAAGAACTCCCAGCCCCACGGCAAGGACCGCCAGGGGTAGAAGGTACCAGAGCATCTTGGGGTGTTGATACCGAGTGTTCATTTGAAACCTCCTCTTGTTATGCTGTCCTACTGCCGTTTTTGGCTAAAAGCCAAAAGCTGATAGCCAATTGCCGTCGTCTTCTGGGAAATGATACCAGATAGGACGCGGGATTATTCCCAAGGCCCTCCCGTGTCATTGGGCTAAGAGCCTTTAGTATAAGGCGGTTAGACTGGTTTTGTCAAGGGTAGCCCCGCCGTCCTTATACCCTCTTGTTGCCATTTTCCATAGTCCCGGCCTGAAGGCCGGGGTAAGCTTTTTCTAACGTCTAATCCCTAATCCCTGATCCCTGTTCTCCCGCGGGCGGTTTTGCTGTAATGAATTGAAGGCTTGCGTTAAATAGCCCAGACCTTCAGGTCTGGGTAAGGATTTGGCGTTTTTCTCCCCTGTTCCTTGTCTGTCTTTACTGAAGTGGGGTAGGGATGCTTCTGGCCCTCCGCGCATAGCTGATCTGCCCGGATTTTTCCTTGCTTTTTTCTTTCCTTTGTGGTATGCTTCTTTTACCCCAGTCCGAAAGGAGGTTTGCCATGAAGGTTTTCTGTCTTTCACCCCTAAGTTATCCTCCAAAGATTAATAATCAAAAACACCTTTCGCCTTACTTCTCCCCTGCACCCCCGCACCTCTGCTCCCTGCTTCTTCTTTTTTTCTTTCTCCCTGCCTTTTCTCAGCAGACGTGGGAGAGGACCTACGGAGGGACGAGCGACGATAGAGGTTACTCCATCCGACAGACCTCTGACAGTGGCTACATCGCCGTAGGATTTAGTAATTCCTTTGGAGGCGACCAAGTTTACCTCATTAAGATCAACGCTTCCGGAGATACACTTTGGACCAAAACGTATGGGTCAGCCCCAAGTAGCTGTGGTTATTCCGTCCGGCAGACGTCTGACGGAGGCTACATCATCTCCGGATCCTTTGGCGGCGATGTCTGCCTGATCAAAACCGATGTCTACGGGGATAGTTTCTGGACCAGAATCTACGGGGGAGCCGGCAATGATAATGGTGAGTCCGTCCAGCAGACCTCTGACGGAGGATATATCATCGCCGGATATACCGACTCATTTGGGGAAAGCTTGCAGGTCTATCTGATAAAAACCAACGCCTCCGGGGATACCCTCTGGACGAAATCCTTTGGGGGGGGCGGGTTGCGATTTCGGTTGTTCCGTCCAGCAGACCTCAGACCAGGGGTACATCATCGCAGGTCGAACAAGTTCTTTCGGAAACGGCTTTCAGATATACCTCGTTAAGACCGACGCTTCTGGTGATACACTCTGGACGAGGACCTATGGGGATTCGCTCGATGAGTGCGCTTTCTCCGTCCAGCAGACCTCAGATGGTGGCTACATTCTTACGGGAGTAACCCTGTCTTTCGGAAATGGCTCCCAAGCCTACCTGATCAAGACCGATGCCTCCGGGGATACATTATGGACAAGGACTTTCGGGGGGGCTGGTAGTGAAGACGGTCACTCGGTTCAACAGAACTTTGACGGCGGGTACATCGTCGCGGGATATACCTTGTCTTTTGGAGACAGCGTTCAGTTATGGCTCCTCAAGACCAACGCCTCCGGGGATACCCTTTGGGCCAAAACGTTCGGAGGGGTGGGCAGGGATTATGGCACGTCTGTCCAGCAAACAATAGATGGCGGATACATCATTGCAGGTTTTACCACTTCCTTCGGTAATGGTTACCAGGTTTATCTCCTCAAGTCGGATGCGAATGGGAACGTGGGAGCGGAAGATAATACCTATCCCCGTTCCTCGCCTTACGCTTCACGCCTCACGGTCTCCCCCAATCCTTTCGTCACCTTCGCTACTGTTTCCGGCCACTCCTCCGAGCGTTTCGCCCTCTACGACGTTTCCGGCCGTCTAGTCGGTACATTTAAGGGCGACCGTATCGGGGAGGGGCTGGCGCCGGGGGTGTACTTCATCCAGGCGATGGAAAGGAAGGACGGGCTGGCGAGGATCGTGAAAATAAGATAGGAAAGGAGGAAGCGATGCGTCATGTGAGGTTCGTCTTGGTCCCAGCCGTGCTGTTTTTATCGCTGGGTGTCATAGCCCCGATTTATGGAAACTCTGAGTTCTTCCCTCTGGGGAATCAAAACCCCTCCCAGTTGCCATATCTGCTTAGTCCTCAGAGCCTCTATCACCCTGGCCATATTCATAAGCGTCCTGGGCATTACAGCAAAAAGGACTGGCGACAAGCGATCGATTCTTGCTGGGGGCCGGGACTGCCGACTAACGTGAAGTTGCAGATCTTCGATCAATTCTGGGGGACGCTCGACTCCAACTACGCCTGCTTCAACAATATCACGGTAAACTGGGACTCGCTGCGACAGGTCTATCGAGACGAGATATCACGCTCGGTCAGCCGGGGCCGATTCGCAGCCATCATGAACTACTTGGCGATGGCTTTGCAAGACATTCATACCGTAGCGATAGACACCTTGGTCAATTTACATACTTCTCCCGATCCGGGCGTCCCGTTGTTGGCCATAAGTGGCTGGATTAACACCCGGCACTTCGGTGCAGGGCTGACTCCTTTGCCGGACAGCTCACTTCTGGTCTACCGGGTCGTCCCTAATCATCCCTTGGGTTTGGAGCGAGGCGATGTTGTTTTGGGCTATGATCGGATCCCCTGGAAGATACTGTACAAAGAGCTCCTGGCTGCCCAACTCCCTTGGCTCGCGTTTGGGTGTTGGGGGAGTTCTGACAGCTCGTTCACACACGCCTGCCTGATGGGTGCAGGAATGAACTGGCACCTCTTCGATACCATCGACGTAGTGAAGTATGCCACGGGCGACACCCTTCATTTTCCGACCGCTCTCCTTGCCAGTTGCACCACAAGTCTTTTTTGCACCGAACAGATGGACATCCCGGGGGTCCCAATGCCGAATTGGGGCAACAGTCAATCTGTCAGTTTCGGGATCATCAGCGGGACCCGAGTCGGTTATATCTATGGTTGGCGGTGGTTTTACCATGCTGATGATGAGTTCTATCACGCTTTGGATACATTGATCAGCATCCCCACCCTCAAAGGGATGGTCGTCGATTTCCGCTTTAATGCCGGTGGCGGCATCCCTTTTAGCGATAGCGGGTTACAGCTCATCTTCCGGGATTCGGTCTATACTATTGGTTTTGCCATAAGAAGCGATCCTTCCAATCATTATGCGATGAAAACGCGCTATCCACCCGATTTATATATTATCCCAGGCAACGGCGTGAGCTGGTATAACAAGCCCATCGCCGTCCTGACCGGACCCGGGGCTTTGAGCGCAGGCGATCAAGTAGCCTTACGAATGAAATTCCACCCCAGAGTCCGAACCTTCGGGAAATCTACCAATACGGCATTCAACAGCCCTTTATGGCTCGACCTTCATCCGCAATGGTGGGCCCATTATGCCATTAGAGATGCCTATTTGGCGAGCGATACCACCCATTATCTTACACACATCTATCAATCCGTTGATGTTCCTGTATGGTTGACTCAGGCTGATGTGGCCCGGGGCTATGACACGGTGGTACGGGCAGCCCTGGCGTGGATCGACAGCGTGGCGCAAGGGGTCAACGAGCCCCTCGGTCCGGTGAGTCCCCCGGAAGACTTTGCTCTCCGAACCTTTCCCAATCCGATCACCGGCCGTGCAACCATCGAGCTGACTTTAGCGTGTCCGACGAACATTTCCATCAAGATCTATAATGTTGCAGGTCAGGAGGTTGCGACGCTGGCTAACCTGCTTTCCGATGCCGGCCGGCAGACCTTTTACTGGGATGCAAAGAAGGCAACCAACGGGGTCTATTTCTGCAGGGTCGTGGTCGGCCCTAAGACACGGGTGGTCAAGTTGTTGGTGCTGAAATGATGATAAAAGTTGAAAGGATCCTTTAAGAAAGCGAAAAGGAAACGATGAAACTAATAAGATGTTTCTTGATCGCGGTCATACAGTTTTATTTATCGACCTGCCTTGCCCAGGCAGGCAGCTTGGCCCCCGACCTTAAAGCGAGGCTGGAAAGGGTAAGTCCTTCGGAGAGGCTGAGGGTCATTGTGCGCATGGATAAGGAGGCTGATATCTCCGTCTTCCCGCGGGGTCAGCGGGAGGTCATGGTCAAATATCTCCAGAATTTCGCTGCGGCGAGCCAGCGGGACCTTTTAGCGTCCCTTCCCCGGTACGGGGATAAGGTATCGAGGGTCAGCAGGTTTTGGATTTACAACGGGATCTCCCTGGTGGCCACTAAGGACGTCATTTTGGACCTCGTCCTGCGTCCCGATGTCGGCTCTATCGAGGAGAGCAAGACCATCTCCTTGGAGCCCCTTACAGCAGAAGATGCTCCGGCCATCACAGGCGTGGAATGGAACATCTCCCGGATTCAGGCCGACCGGGTTTGGCGGGAATTGGGTTATACCGGTCAGGGGATCGTGATCGGGAACATCGATTCTGGCGTGATGGCGACCCACGAGACTTTCGGGGGTCGCTGGCGCGGAGGAAACAACTCCTGGTTCGACGCCGTGAACGATTCAACGCATCCTTATGATGATTATGGTCATGGGACATGGACCATGGGCATTGCCTGCGGCGGGAGCACAGCGGACAGTATCGGCGTGGCCCCCGGCGCCCGGTTTGTGGCTGCGAAGGCCATTGATTCGAACGGGATCTTCACTTATGAGTGGATGGATTCCTGTTTCCAATGGTATGCTAGCCTTGGTGCGGAGGCTCCACACGTGATCAACAATTCATATGGGTGGGGTGTAGGAGGCACGTTTTTCTGGCAGCAAACTAGGAATCTCCAGATCATGGGCATTCACCAGGTTTGCGCGAATGGGAATTTGGGGCCCAATCCAGGAACTGTTACCTCTCCCGCCGGCTATCCTCACCTGTTTGGTGTGGGTGCGTCGACGTTCGAAGACACCGTCCCGACGCGGTCCTCACGAGGGCCGTCTCCGCAGTTCGGAGCGATGGAAAGCACGGTGAATTACTTGGATACTAACTGGGCTCTGTCCAGGCGTAAGCCCGATCTTGTAGCTCCTGGATTATACATTCGTTCTTCCGATACCACTGGAGGCTATTCGGTCGGGAGCGGCACCAGTGCATCGGCTCCTCACGTTGCCGGAGTCATCGCCTTGATGCTCCAGAAGAATCCGGATCTTACCGATAAGCAGATATGGAAGATACTTACCTCCACTTGCGACACGTTCTCCTGGGGCGGTCCCTACCCCAACCAGAACTACGGCTGGGGCCGCTTGAACGCCTACCGCGCAGTCCTGGCCACACCGCCCTCCGGAGTGTCTGAGGAAGCAGCTCAGTCTCCAGTCTCCCGTCTTCTGTTTTCCGTTTTCCCCAATCCCTTCGTATCTTTTACCGCGATCCCCGGCCACGCCTCCGAGCGGTTCGCGCTCTACGATATTACGGGCCGGAAGGTCGGGATGTACAAGGGCGACCGGGTCGGGGAAGGGCTTTCTGCCGGGGTTTACTTCCTTCGTCCGGAGGGCAAGAACGCCAAACCCCTGAGGATCGTTAAGGTCAGGTAATTTTTATCCAAAATCCGCAATCTAATATTCCAAATGACAAGGCGGCCTTTTCAGGCCGCCTTTATTCTTGTTGTGCTTTTGGGAAGGGCTACTACTGATTGTGGCCCGCTGAGTATTTCCAAAAATCTTCGGTTCAAAAAACGGGGAATCGGGAGGGGAGGGCGTGAATACCGCGTGAATACGGCGTGAATACCTCGGAAACCCCTTGGGATTTCATAGGCTTTTCGGAGGTCCCCCTTCCCGGGGGCTTTTTCGTTCAGGGCACGTAACTGCGCCTTGTCGGCCCTGGTTACGTGAAAAAGTGGAAAAAGGGCCCTCATCCGGGGGTACTTACTGGATGTAGGGGGTATGGGGGAAAGGTTCCCCCATGTCCGGGGGGTGCTCAGCGAGTCTTGAGTTTTTTCCAAGACGAGTGCCGAAGGGGGGCTTGCCCCCATAGCGGAAGACGGGGGAGAGAGCAAGAAAAGCACTTTGAATAACTTACAAAAACGCATAAAATCCCGGCCCGCTTGTTCCTTGTTACCAGTTAAAAAAATAATGACTTAGAAGGGGTGGCTGTCTTGACAGAAATGAATGCACAATGTTATAATTGTGATTCATATCACATTTCTGGGAAGCATCATCCTGTCAGGCCTATTCTTTCTCTGAGACGAATCCATGAACGTTCTTTTGCTCATCCTGGGCGCGGCGGTCCTGTTCCCCCTGGCCTTTGGGATTTACAGCCGGATCCTGGCCCGGAACTTCGGGGAGGACCCCCAGCGCACCACGCCGGCCGTGTTCATGACCGTAACCACGCTCGCGGCCCTGATCTTCCTGTTCCAGAAGTACCTATCCAGCCACAACTACATCCTGCTCGCGGCGGACGTCATCCTGTTCGCTTTCGCCCTCGGGCTGGTGGTCATCGCCCTCCGGGTGGGGCTCAGATTGAAGGGCTTGAGCAGACAGCCGGCTCTGGCCTCCTAACGAAGGTGAGGCTCAAAGTCCCCTACGGGGACTCTCTGATTGAGGTGGAGGTCCCCGGGACGCACCCAGTCGTCGTCCTCGAACCGAAGCGAAGCAAAGGGATCGGCTCGTTGGAAGAGGAGCTCAGAAAGGCAGATATGGAGAGACTTCTGAGGCAGTTCCGACGGGTGACGCTCATCATCAATGATGCCACGAGGCCCACGCCCACCGCGGAGGTCCTGACGGGCCTCAGGCCCGTCCTGGCCCACAAGGAAGTGAAAATCCTGGTGGGGACCGGGGCGCACCGGAGGTCGTCGGAAGGGGAGTATCAGAGGCTCCTAGGCGAAGGGCATGATGAGCTGAGGCCTGCGACCTTCGCCCACGACTGGCGGGATGAGAGGCTCCTGGATTCGATTGGGAGGACCACCCGGGGGACGCCGGTCATCCTCAATAAGCGGGCCTTGGAAGCCGAAGCCGTTTTGGCGATCGGCTCGGTGGAACCGCACTGGTTCGCGGGATATACCGGCGGCCGGAAGTCCCTGCTTCCAGCCATCGCCGGAGAGCAAAGCATTCTGGCAAATCACAAACTGGTCTTGAAGGGGGAGTCTGACAGCCTGAAGCTTACAGGGAACCCGGTTCACGAGGACATGGAGGAGGCCCTGGATCTCTTCCCCAAGCCGTGCTTCGGGGTCATGACCGTGCAGGATGCGGATGGAAAAGTAGCCGCCGTCTACGCCGGAACGCTGAAGGAAGCTTTTCTCGCGGCGATCCCAAGGGCGGATGAGGTCTATGTCGTCGAGCTGCCGGAGAAGGCGGACATCGCCATCGCGGTCGCGGCCCCGCCGATGGACTCGGACTTCTTCCAGGCCAGGAAGGCCTACGACAACGGGTTCCGGGTCGTGAAGCCGGGAGGGATTGTGATCCTGGTCGCCCAGTGCGGGATGGGCCTGGGGAATCCGGACTTCATCGGGCTCCTGCGCTCCAGCCGCGATCCGGACGTCATCTGGCAGAAGATCGAGAACGAATACGCCCTGGGGTATCACACGGCCAAACACCACCTGGACATGGCCGAAAAAGTTGAGCTCTGGGCGGTTACGGACATGGAGTCCGGGGTTGCGGAAGAACTCTTTGTGAAACCCTATCCCTCCCTGGATTCGGCGCTCAAGGAGGCGTTCCGATGGAAGGGCAAGGATGCCCGCGTGGCGGTTCTGCCCCAGGCCAGCCTCACCGTGCCGAGAGTCCATACAGGTTAAACCTGGCGAAGCCATGCCAATCGTGAAGAAGTTTCGGATCAAGCTACAGGGCGATGCCGGAGGTCAAGGTTCCTCTCTAAACCCCTCGGGAGCTTTTCAAGGTGATTAATAAAATGAATTCAAGGATCATGCCAAGTTTAAAGATCGGCAAGCTTGAGGTCAAAATACCGATCATTCAGGGGGGAATGAGCGTTGGGATTTCTTTGTCAGGGTTAGCCTCAGCGGTAGCCAATGAGGGCGGTATCGGAGTCATTGGCACCGCTGGCATCGGTATGCTTGAACCCGATTTCCGCACCAATTTTAAAGAAGCGAACCGAAGAGCCCTGAGGAATGAAATAAGAAAAGCCAGGGCAATGACCGAGGGAGTCATCGGGATTAATATCCTGGTCGCTCTTACAGATTGCGATGAACTTGCGCTGGCTGCTGTGGATGAAGGAGTAGACTTGATTTTCCTTGGCGCAGGGCTTCCCCTACGGAATCCCAAGTCAATGCCTCCGGATAGAATGAGGGCGTTTTTACCCAAGGCGGTTCCCATAGTATCTTCTTCGAGAGCGGCTAACATCATATTTCAATATTGGGCGAAAGAATACAACTATGTTCCCGATGCGGTGGTGGTGGAGGGGCCTTTAGCGGGGGGACACCTCGGTTTTAAAAAAGAACAGATTGAGAATCCCGATTATGCATTGGACAAGATCCTGGTCGAAGTGATTTCCGCACTAAACCCCTTTGAGGAGCAATTCCAAAAACCCATCTCCGTTATCGCAGCGGGAGGTATATTTACAGGGGCGGACATTTATAAATTCATGCGGTTGGGAGCTCAGGGAGTTCAGATGGCAACCCGGTTTGTTGCAACTCACGAATGCGACGCCTCCATAAAATTCAAAGAAATTTATGTGGCCTGCAAAGAAGAGGATCTTGTAATCATTGACAGTCCTGTAGGGCTGCCGGGGAGAGCGATAAGAAATCGATTTCTTGAAGATGTTTCTTTGGGGCTTAGAAAACCGTTTAAATGTCCTTGGGTATGCTTGAAAACGTGTGAATTCAGGAAGGCACCCTACTGCATTGCTCTCGCGCTGACTAATGCCAAGGAAGGAAGGATCGAAGAGGGATTCGCTTTTGCGGGAGCCAATGCCTATCGTGTGGATCAAATCGTCTCTGTTAAAGAACTCATCCAAACGTTGATTGAAGAATATGAAAGGGCGGCATCTGAAGAAATGGCTTCGCCCAACCCGGAATCTTAGGCTCGTGCCACATAGCCCTGACCCAAATCCATGCCACCCAAAAGCTACTTGTATGCCGAAGCCTTTTTTGAGTAACCATTCACGGATTGAGAAAAATAACGCACGACTAAACTGGCAGGGAAACGGGGAGTTCCTCTGGGCCCGGGTTTCCATCCTCACGGGGTTCATTGGGTTCGTCGTTGACTATTTCGTCGGCCGATGCAAGCGGACACCTCTTAAACCTATGGATCAGGGTTTTGGCCATTCCCCAACGCCCCGGGGTATCGGCCGGCGAAGCATTGCCGGCACAGGGCTGAGAGAGAAGCCGTGCCCATAGGGAAGCGATTTAAGATCAAGCTTTTGGGCGATGAAGAAGGAGGCTCCGAGGTAAAAAGCATCATCGTGCCCTTCAGCGTGGAAAGGCCTTTCGGTAGCAAGGCACGGGTTTCCATGAAGGGGACCATCAACAACGTTCCCTTTCAGAGCTCGGTCTTTTCCCAATGAGCTGTGAATTTTCTTTGGTTCACTATCGAGAGATCCTCGCCTTCGTCGCTGAGCACTACGAGTCGCTTCCTTTCTCCCATCGCGAGCGTCCCCGCGGTGCGCGGCCACGTATCTTCATGCGTCACGATCTGGATCACTCGCTCGCGCTCGCGGTCCAGATGGCACGGATCGAAGCCGATGCGGGCGTTCGAGCAACGTACTTCGTCCAGCTGCACGCGGACTCTTACTGTGCGACATCGCTCGGGCAGGTCGCGCGTGTACGTGAGCTCATGGACCTGGGGCATGAAGTCGGACTGCACTACGACACCGGCTACTACGCGCGTTACGCAAAGGATGTTCGCCGAGCGTTTCAGAGGGATCTGGAGATGCTGAGCGACGTAGCAGGTGCTCCCATCGTGAGCGTCTCGCGTCACAACCCCCTCGACTCGGCGTCGCTCGGAGAGATCAGCGATTTGGCGCGCTTCGATGCGTATTCGAGCGCGTTCACGAAGGATCTGAAATACATCTCCGACTCCGTCATGTCTTGGCGCGAGGGCTGTGTCTGCGGTTTTCTACCGAAGAAGATCGACCTGCAGGTTCTCGTGCATCCGTTGTGGTGGTGTTCCGACGGCACCACGATGCGTGACAGGATTGCGAGCTGCGCTCGTGCCGAAGCCGGCGAGTTGGAGAGAGAAATAGAGCGCCTCGCAGCCTACTACCAGAGTTGCCTTGACCAGCGGCCCCTCCTTGACGCGCGCCTGCGCCAGAAGGGCGGGTAAGTGATGGCGGAGCCGCTGGCCCAGATTATTGCCAAGGACGTGTCGGTCGCTGCAGACGTCGCGATTGCCAAATCAGCGCAGATCCGGGCGTACAGCGTACGCATCGAGGAGGGCGCGGTGATCGGCGAGGGTGTCAGGCTGTGCGCCGGGAGCGTTCACCTCGGTCGAGGAACGCAAATTTGCGCTGACACTTCGGCGTTCTTCGTTGATTCGCTCGAGATCGGGCCCTTCGGTTTCGTCGACCGGGAGTGCTCGTTGCG
>Ga0315274_10012048_pt1 | contig 12365 bp, 9 predicted proteins | sample YL17G02_20_MG_FD_203700 | JGI IMG/M metagenome (GOLD analysis project Ga0315274, IMG submission 203700) | Sediment microbial communities from Yellowstone Lake, YNP, Wyoming, USA - YL17G02_20 | ecosystem: Environmental > Aquatic > Freshwater > Lake > Sediment | place: USA: Wyoming | collected... | reverse complement strand
GCACGACGCCCGAGGGCATCCGCCTCACCAAGAAACCCGCCCGCGAGATCGAGAAGGTCCACGCGAAGAAACACGCCTGGGCCGACAAGCCCCTCAAGCCGGGCGAGAACCTCCTGGCGGGCCTCGAGGGCGAGCTCTTCGACATCCGCGCCGAGATCGAGGTCGGCAAGGCCGCCGAGGTCGGTTTCGTCCTGCGCGGCCAGAAGGCCGCGTACGACGTGGCGAAGAAGACGGTCTCGTGCCTCGGCCACACGGCGCCCCTGGCGCCCGTCGAGGGCCGGATCCGCCTCCAGATCCTTCTGGACCGGACGAGCATCGAGGTCTACGGCAACGACGGTCTTATCTCGCTGCCAACATGTTTCCTGCCCGACCTGGCAAACCGGGAACTGGGCGTGTACGCCGAGGGCGGGGAGGCCCGGATCCGGTCGCTGGAGGTCTTCGCCCTGAAGTCCGCGTGGGAGTGAGCGCCGCGAGCCCCGCGCCGCGAGCCCCGCGCCGCGAGCGACGAGCCAAGGCCACGGCACCCCCGGCTGCCGCCGGGGGCTGGTTCAGGCGCGCCGGGCCGGGGGGCGGCCGGCTAGGGTGCCGCTTCGGCCGCGTCCGGCTTGCCCTCGGCGGCCGGCTCCGCCGGCTTCGCCTGCTGGACCTTGAGCATCCCCTGGACCATCGCGTCGGGCCACGACTGGCTCAGCACCTTCGCCCCGCGCGCCGACCACAGGACGATCTCCGGCCGGCCGGGCGAGCCGAGGCTCGAGCCCTCCGGGACGGCCAGGCACACCTCGTCGGCCGACCGCCAGACGGGCAGGCTCAGCAGGCCCCCCTGTTGGGCAGGGACGGTGTCCTCGACATTCCCACCCGCCAGGGCCAGCACCGACACGCCCTCCGGCGTCTGGACGAGCACGCGCTTCTGATCGGGACTGACCTCGAACCACGCGGCGGCGGGCAGCGCGTCCTGGTCGCCCTCGGGCCGGAGGCGGGTGACGGTGCCGCGGGTCGCCAGGTCCAGCAGGAACAGGTCCGCGCCGGCCGGCAGTTCGGCGGCCGTGCACGGCAGCCGGACCGCGCCGCCGTCGAAGACGATCCGGTCCCCGTCCAGGCACCGCACCTTGAGCCGGTCGTGAAAGAGGACGCCGGCCAGGTCCTCGGCGTCGGCGAACTTGTCCAGCAGCGTCCCATCGAGCCGGGCCACCTCGCGCCGGCTGAGGGTCCCGAGGCGCAGGTGCTGCTGCCCCTGGACGGCGGCGGCGGTGGCGGCGGCGTACACGAGGAACCGCCCGTCAACCGACCAGTCCGGAAAGCGCGACACGCGCTCGGCCACCTGGCGGAGCGCCCCGCCCTCGAGCGGCACGACCCAGAGCGCAAGGTCCTCCGACCGCACCGCGGCCGGCGTCCCCACGCAGGCGACCCGCCGGCCGTCGGGCGACACGCGCAGCGCCGCCAGGCCTTCGAACGTCCGCACCACCGGCGGCCGGAACCGGACGGTCAGGTCGTCCGCCACGTCGCCCACCTCGACGACCGCCAGGGGCACCGTAACCTTCTTCGCCTCCTCCCACTTGTCGCCCAGTTTCTCGGGCAGCCCCGCGGGCTCCACGTCGCGCAGGTACATGGTCGCCAGGGCGATGCGGGTGGGGGGGGCCCAGTCGAGGCACGTCGGCTTGAAGTCCTCGAGCGGCCCCTCGTGGGCGAGCGCCTCGGCCTTGGCCTGCCGGGCCAGGGCGATGACGGCCGCCACCTCCGGCACGTCCAGCAAGGCCTTCGCCTCGTCCCAGGTGGCGACCTGCTCCTGGTGGAGGACGACCAGCCGCTTGGAGTCGTAGGCCCATGCGACGCCCAGCACCTTCTCGGCCGCGCGGGCCGAGAGTTTCCCGTCCGCGTCGCACAGGCAGAGGTCGTCGGCGGCCAAGACCGCCGCCCGGCGGCCGTCCGGCGACCAGGCCACCTTGGCCTCGGGCACGCACCCCGCGGCCGCCAGCGATAGGACGATCAGCCACCACCCCACTCGGCGAGCCATGCGCGATCTCCTCTCAGGTTACCGCGGCCGCTGGGCCGCGAGCGCTGCTCCGCACCTGCGCCTCTACTCTAACGTTGCGGGCCGCGAAAGTTTACAGAATCCGGCGGGGGCGCGGGAGGGGCGGTGCGGGGGCCCCTGGCGGGTGCGCCCAAAGAAGAAGGCCCGGCGCGGGGCCGGGCCTTCGCGGTTCTTCAGATTCTCGTCGGAAGGCTGGGGGTCGGCGAAGACCCGCACTGGCGGACCCTCGGTACGGCGACGGGTCTCCGCTGCGCTTCGAGAAGCCGCCAGCGGTCGCCGCGGCGCCCAGCCAGGGTGGCACCCGGCGCGAGGGCCGCTCAGCGTTTCCGGAGGTCCTTGATCTGGTCCTCCAGCCGCTCGACGCGGTCCTCCAGGTCGTCCTTTTCCTTGTCGAGTTTCTTATTGTCCCGCTCCAGGCGGCCGACCTCCTGGCGCAGGCGGTCGTTCTCGGCGGTCAGGCGGAGGACCTCGTCCTCGAGGGCCTTCTTGTCCATGTTCTGGACCCGCTCGCGATCCTTGGCCGTCGGCTGAGACGAAGTGCCCGGCTCGCCCACAATGACCAGGGGCTGCTTCGGCGCTTGCACGTTGATGCAGCCCGCGACCAGGGCCAGCGCGGCCATGAGAATGGCCGCGGTCCACAGAATCCCGCGTTGCATGGGGTGGGCCTCCTTTCCAACTCGGCGCCCAAGATGATACCAGACGGGCCCGGCGGGGTGCAAGGGCGAACATCCTTGACTTGCGCGCCCGCGGGGTGCACCTTGGCGGCCATGGAGGCGGCGGCCATCCTGGTCATCACGGGCGAGACGGCCGGCGGCAAGGAACGCCTGGCCCTGGCGGTCGCGCGGCAGGTCGGCGGGGAGATCGTCTCGGCCGACTCGATGAAGGTCTACCGCGGCATGGACGTCGGCACGGCCAAGCCTTCGGCCGAGGAGCGCCGCGCAGTCCCCCACCACCTGATCGACGTGGCCGACCCGGGCGAGACCTTCTCGACGGCCCGCTGGCTGGCCCTGGCCGAGGCGGCCGTCGCCGACGCGGCCGGGCGGGGGCGCGTGCCCATCGTCTCGGGCGGGACGGCCCTCTACCTGAAGGCCCTCCTGGAGGGCCTGTTCAAGGGGCCGGGGGCCGACGCGGACCTGCGCGATCGCCTCAAGGCCGAGGCCCAGTCTCACGGGACGCCCGCGCTGCACGCGCGGCTGGCGCGGGTGGACCCGGCGGCGGCAGGGCGAATCCATCCGAACGACCTCCGGCGGATCGTCCGGGCCCTGGAGGTGTGGGAACGGACCGGCTCGCCCATCTCCGACCTCCAGACGCAGTGGGGCCGCGACCGGCCGTGCTACCGCCCGCTCCTGGTGGCGATTCGCCGCGCGGCCGCCGACCTCGACCGCCGCATCGCCGAGCGCGTCGGCCGCATGGCCAAGGCGGGCCTCCTGGACGAGGTGCGGCGCCTGGCCGCGCGGCCGGAGGGCCTGGCAATGGGCCCGCGCCAGGCCGTCGGATACGCCGAGGTCCTCGACCACCTGGCCGGCCGCCTGACGTGGGCGGAGGCGCTGGAGGCGATCGCCCTGCACACCCGCCAGTTCGCGAAGCGCCAGCGGACGTGGCTGCGGCGGTTCCACGGCCTCCAGTGGCTGGACGCGGAGGCCGACACGCCGGTCGAGACGCTGGCCGACCGCGTCGTCAACCGGTGGCGCGAGCACGCGGCCGAGGCGGCGGGTCGGGCCTGATCCTGGAACGCAACGCGTGCCTTGGCGCGGCGGGTGCGGAGACCCGCCGCGCAAAGTCGCGCTGCAGTGCCAATCGGGGAAGGGAGAAGCGATGCGCGCGACCGCGGCGGCGATCATCCTCGGGCTGGCGCTGGGCGGCGCGCCGAGCGGCGCGGCGGGCGCGGACGCCGCCGCGGCGCCCGGCGCGCCTTCGGGCGAAACGCGGGAGGCGAACGCGATGGTGTCCCTCGACGGCGACGGCTGGCTGCTGGCCCCGGATCCCAAGAACGTCGGTCGCCAGGAGCGGTGGTACGACGCGCCCCGCCCGGAGGCCCGGCCGACGCGGGTACCGTGGATCATCCAGGACGCGTTCCCCGGCTATCACGGCGTGGCGTGGTACTGGCGGGACGTGCCGGCGCCGCCGCACCCGCACGCGGGGGGCCGGTACCTGCTGCGGTTCTGGGCGGTCGATTACCTGGCCGAGGTCTGGCTCAACGGCGTCCGCGTCGGCGGGCACGAGGGCGGCGAGACGCCGTTCGTCCTCGACGTCACCGACGCCGTCCGGCCGGGCCAGGCCAACCGGCTGGCCGTCCGCGTGCTGAATCCCGTGCACGAGCGGATCGACGGCATCGCCCTCAACGAGACGCCGCACCGCAACAAGGCCCTGCCGTACGGGCCCGGCAGCGCGTGGGACCAGGGCGGCATCATCGACTCGGTCGACCTGGTCCTCGCGCCGGCCGTCCGCATCGACGATCTCTTTGTGCGGGCGGACTGGAAGACGGGGGTCCTGCGGATCGCGGCCGCCGTGCACAACGCGGGCGGTCGCGCAGTCCGCGGGCGGTTGGAGTTCTCCGTCGCCCCGGCCGCGGGCGGCCCGGTGCTGGCCTCCGCCGGTGTTGACCGCGACCTTGCGCCCGGCCAGATTCAGGTCGAGGCCCAACTGACCCTCGCCCAGCCGCACCTCTGGGACCTGAACGACCCGTACCTGTACCGCGTGACGGCTCGCCTGGCGCCGGACGGCGCGGCCGCCTCCGACGAGCAGTCGGTCCGGTGCGGGTTCCGCGACTTCCGGTTCGAGCGGGGGGCGTTTCGCCTCAACGGCCGCCGCATCTACCTGCGGTGCTCGCACACGGGGAACTGCTGCCCCGTGGGCCTCGAGTTGCCGCACGCCCCGGACCTCTTGCGGCGCGACCTCCTCTTGGCGAAGACGATGGGCTTCAACGCGATCCGGTTCATCGCCGGCATCGCCAAGCGGCATCAACTGGACCTGTGCGACGAGATCGGCCTGATGGTCTACGAGGAGTCGTACGCGGCGTGGTGCCTGGCCGATTCGCCCCAGATGGCCGAGCGGTACGACGCGTCGGTCCTCGGCATGGTCCGGCGCGACCGGAACCACCCGAGCGTGACGATCTGGGGCCTGCTGAACGAGACGCCCGACGGGCCGGTCTTCCGCCAGGCCGTCGGCGTCCTCCCGCGGCTGCGGGCCCTGGACGATTCGCGCCTCGTGATGCTCAACAGCGGCCGGTGGGACAGCCAGGGGGGCCAGGGCACCGCCGGCCTCGAGGCCTGGCGCCGCGCGGACCGCGTGGACCCGTGCATCGTGCGGAACCCGACCGGCCGCACGGTCAAGGCCCTCGGCATCACGTGGGAGCCCGGGCGGCTGTCGCTCCATCCCGGCCGGGGCGGCGAGTACGCCGCCCTCCGCTGGACTGCGCCCGAGGCGGGCCGGGTCGAGGCCGAGGCCGCCTTCCGGAGCATCGCCGAGCGCGCCACCACGGATGTCCACGTGTTGCACAACGGGCGGCCGCTCTTCGACGGGGCCGTCAACGTCGGGGGCGCGGGGCCCGAGGCGCGGTTCCAGGGCGCCGTCGAGGCCAAGCGCGGCGACACGCTCGACTTCGTCGTCGGCTTCGGCAACGGCGACTACGGGGCCGACACGACCGGCCTGGCCGCCACCGTGAAGGCGGCCGGCGGGAAGACCCACGACGCGGCCGCCGACTTCTCCGTCAAGGCCAACCCCGCGGGGCCCTGGAGTTACGGCCAACTCGCCCCCGGCCCGGCGCCGAAGGCCGACACGTTCGCCCCCTTCCCCCAGGGCGTGATCGAAGTGGCGATCGGCAGCCTGAGCAACCCCGGCTCCGGCGCGTGGGAGGACGTCCTGGCCGACAAGCATCCGTACCAGCGGGTGCCGCACACGGCGGAGGTGATCCGCACGCTGCGGACGATCGGCGGCGACGGCCGGCCGCTCTTCCTCTCGGAGTACGGCATCGGGAGCGCCGTGGACCTTCTGCGCGTCGTGCGGTGGTACGAGCAGATCGGTAGCCCCGACGCGGACGACGCGCGGCTCTACCGCGGCCTGCGCGACCGGTTCCTCGCCGACTGGGCCGCGTGGCGGATGGACGAGGCCTTCGACCGGCCCGAGGACTTCTTCGCCCAGTCGAATGCCCGCATGGCGGCCCAGCGGCTGCTGGGCCTGAGTGCCATCCGCTCGAATCCGAACGTCGTCGGCCACAGCCTCACGGGCACCGTGGACCAGGGCATGACCGGCGAGGGCCTGTGGACGACGTTCCGCGAGCCGAAGCCGGGGACGGCCGACGCCGTCTTCGACGGCCTCGCCCCGCTGCGATGGTGCCTCTTTGCCGAGCCGCCGAACGTCTACCGCAAGGCGCCCGTGCGGCTGGAGGCCGTCCTGGCGAACGAGGACGCCCTGCGGCCCGGCAAGTATCCCGTGCGGCTCCAGGTCGTCGGGCCGGGGCCGATGCGCGTGCTGGAGCGGACGGTCGAGGTCACGATCCCGCAGATCCGCGACGGCGCGGAGCCGCCGATGGTCCTGCCCGTCTTCGCGGAGGACGTGGTCATCGACGGGCCCGAGGGGACGTACCGGTTCCTGGCGACGTTCGAGCGCGGGGCGGCGGCCGCCGGCGAGGCCGTCGAGTTCCGCGTGTGGGACGCCCAGCGGATGCCGGCCGTCGCGGCCGAGGTCGCGCTCTGGGGCGACGACGCCGGCCTGGCCGCGTGGCTCCGCGCGCACGGCGTGCGCTCGCGGCCGTACGCGGCGGAGCCGCCCGCGGGGCGCGAGGTGATCCTGGCCTCGGGCAAGCCGCCGGAGGGCGGTGCCGCGGCGTTCGCGGAACTCGCCCGGCGGATCGTCCGCGGATCGACGGTCGTCTTCCTCACGCCCGCGACGCTCGCCCGGGGCGACCAGCCGACCGGCTGGGTGCCGCTCGAGAAGAAGGGGACGCTCGAGAACCTGCCCTCCTGGCTCTACCACAAGGACGAGTGGGCCAAGCGGCACCCGATCTTCGACGGCTTGCCCGCCGGGGGCCTGATGGACTACGCGGTCTACCGCGACGTCATCCCGGACCACGCCTGGTGCGGCCAGGCGCCGCCGGCCGAGGCGGCGGCCGGCGCGAACAACGCCGCCATCGGCTACTCGTCGGGCCTCCTCGTGGCGGTCCACCGGCTGGGGGCGGGGCGGTTCGTCCTCAGCACGCTCCGCGTCCGCGAGAACCTGGGGCCCGACCCCGTGGCCGAGCGGCTGCTTAGAAATATGTTGAACGATGCGGCCCGCGACGCCGCCAAGCCGCTCGCGGACCTGCCCCCCGATTTCGAGGACACGCTCAAGGCGCTCGGCTATCGCTAGCGCCGTTTCCGGAAAGGTACGGTGACTTCCTTGTGCCGGGTGCCACGGCTGCGCCGTTCGCAGCCGTGCTTGTTGCGGCACGAGGCACGGTTGCTGGACAGCGCAACCGCCGGCCACGGCACGGGCCGTAGCCGTGCCAGGGTGGCACCCGAAATCGGAGGTAGCGCGGCCCGGGAAAAAGAGGAGGACTCAGGATGGCGAGCCACATGCCGACGCGGGAAGAGGCCCTGGCGCTCCTCAAGGAGTTCAACCGCAGGGAGGGCCTGGTGAAGCACGCCCTGGCCGTCGAGGCCGCGATGCGCCATAGCGCCCGCAAGCGCGGCCAGGACGCGGACCTGTGGGGCCTCGTCGGTCTCGTCCACGACCTCGACTACGAGCGGTTCCCCGAGGAGCACTGCAAGAAGACCGCCGAGATCCTGCGCGAGCGCGGCTGGCCCGAGGAGATCATCCGGGCGGCCGTCTCGCACGGGTGGGGCGTCTGCTCCGACGTCGAGCCCCAGAGCGACCTCGAGAAGGTCCTCTTCGCGGTGGACGAACTGACGGGCCTCGTGGTGGCGACGGCGCTGGTGCGGCCGTCGAAGAGCCTGCTCGATCTGGAGGCCCGGAGCGTCCGCAAGAAGTGGAAGGACAAGGCGTTCGCGGCCGGCGTGGACCGCGCCCTCATCGAGCAGGGGGCCGCGCGCCTGGGCGTGGACCTGGGCGAGTTGATCACCGACACGATCCTGGGCATGCGCGAGGCGGCCGACGCCCTGGGCCTTCGCGGCACCGTCGGCGGCGCCTGAGCGGTCCCACATGGGGCAGGGCCTTTCACTTCTCATGTGGCACGCCCGCCCTCGGGCGTGAGAGGCTCGGCGCGTTGGCGGAAACGCCCTTCGTCCTCAGCCGGGGGCGGCTGAGCCACAGGCTCTGGCCCGAGAACTGAAAGGTCCTGCGGCGCGGCGCCCTTGTGCCCGCGCGGCCGGGGCGGTAGCATCGCGGGCTCGGCGGGCGAAGGAGCGCGGCATGGCGAGCGGCATGGGCAGGCGCAGGTTCCTGGCGGGGGCAGCGGCCGGGGCGGCCGCCATGGCGCTTGCGCAGCCCGCGGCGGCCGAGGAGGCCAAGACCGTCATGGAAGACGTCGGGTTCCCCCTCGTCGACTTTCACGTCCACCTGGACAACCTCGGCCTCGAGAAGGCCCTGGCCATCTCCGAGAAGCGCGGCGTCCGGTTCGGCATCGTCGAGCACGCCGGCCAGAAGGAGAACGAGTACCCCGTGGTCCTCTCGAGCGACGCGGACCTGCGGCGGCACCTCGCCGCGCTCGAGGGGAAGGGCGTGTACCGCGGCGTCCAGGCCGAGCGGCTCGACTGGGTGCCGTGCTTCTCGAAGGAGATGATCGCGCGGCTGGACTACGTGCTGACGGACGCCCTGACGTTCCTCGAGAAGGACGGGCGGTGGGTGGAACTCTGGAAGACCGAGAAGGTGCGGATCGGCGACAAGCAGGACTTCATGGACCGCTACGTGGCCCACCACCTGCGGGTCATCCGGGAGACGCCGATCGACATCCTGGCGAACGGGACGTTTTTGCCGCAGGCCCTCCAGGGCGAGTTCGACGCGCTCTGGACGGCCGAGCGGATGAAGCGGATCATCGACGCGGCGGTCGCGTGCGGCGTGGCGATCGAGATCAACTCGAGTTTCCGGCTGCCGCGCCCGGCCTTCCTCCGGATGGCGAAGGAGGCGGGGGTGCGGTTCTCGTTCGGCTCGAACTACCGCGGGCCGGACGTGGGGAAACTGGACTACTGCGTCGAGACGGCCAGGGCGCTCGGCCTGAAGCACGAGGATATGTTCACGCCTGCGCCGCCGGGCAAGAAGCCCGTCGAGGTCCGCACGTTCGCCTGAGGGGCGGACGGGCGCCCCCGCGCGCCGCGCTCACGCGGCGGCCGCCGCCCGCCCGGGGGCGTCGGGCGCCGCCGCCGGCCGCGCCAGGCCGGCGGCCGCAATCACGACGAGGACCCCGATGACGGGGATGTGATAGCGGCTCTGGACCTCGAGCACGAGGTGCACGGCGGCGGTGAAGAGCAGGAAGAGGACCAGCGGCCGCAGCCACCGGTTCCCCCAGACGTCGGTCGTCAGCGTGGCGGCGGCGCAGAGGACGAGCAGCGCCGCCCAGAAGACGTTGATGGCGCCCTTGATGGCGGCGGCCAGGGCGCCGCTCAGCCGCGGCGGCAGTGCGGGGTTCATCAGCGTGGCGATGTTGGTGCTCGACGTGCCCCACATGTAGGCCTGCTTGACGAGCACGAGGCGGCACCAGGCGGCGGGATGGGCGGCGATCCATCGCAGGGCGGCGTCTCGCAGGGCCCGGTCGTGGGCGACCTCGTCCACCCCCGCGGGGGGCGGCTCGCCGGGGGACCACATGCCGTCCGTCGCCGGGTTCGTGCCGTGATACAGGACAGACCCGCCGTTGGTGGAGACGGGCACGAACGCCCCCAGCAGGCGCCAGTTCCGCCACGTCCACGGCGCGATGACCGCGGCCATCAGCACCAGGCAGACGGTCGCCCGGAGGAGGGCCCGGCGTCCCTGGCCGAGCGCAAGCCACCCGGCCGCCAGCAAGAGGGGCACGGGCAGGAAGATGGGCTTGACGAGGGCCGCCATCCCCAGGAGCAGGCCGAGGCCGACGAGGGAGGCGCCGGCCCGCCAGCCGCGACCCGCCGCCACCAGCGCCAGATCGCCCATGGCAAGCACCGCGAAGGCGAGGGGAGTGGTGGTCTCGGTGCGTGCGGCCGTGAAGACCAGCGTCGGCATGACGGCCGTCAGCACGGCCGCCCACCGGGCGGCCAGGGGCCCGAGCGCGCGGCGGCCGACGTCCCACGCGAGGGCGATCGTCGCGGTGCCGAGGAGGGCCCCAAGCACGTAGCCCGCCAGCGGGTCGGGCGCCGTCAGCCGATACCAGCCCGCCAGGAGGAAGGGCAAGCCCGGCGGGTTGAACGCGGTGGGTCCGAATCCCCGCGCGGCCAGGATGTCGAGGGCCCGGGCGTGGTAGATGGCGGCGTCGGAGGCGGGGGCCTGGGGCCAGGCCGCCATGGCCGCCAGGCGCAGGCCCAGCCCGACGCCGAGCACCAGGATCCAGAACCACCGGCCGGACAGGGCGGCCAGGCGCCTGCTGAGGGCGCCCCGCACGCGGCCGTGCGCGAGCGCCAGGCCGACCAGGACGCCCGCCAGGACGGGCACGTAGCCGGACGGCATGTGCTTCTGCAGGGGGAAGAGCAGGACGGCCAGCGCCCAGAGGAGGCAGAAGGCCAGGCCGACCGCGCGCCAGGCGAAGGCGGCCGGGCGGCCGGGCGGCGGTGCGCATCCCGCCATGGCAAGTTCCCTCCTGTGCGGCGCGCCCGCTCCTCGCGCCGGGCGCGGGGCGCCTCAGGCATGGGGGCAGTATAACCCATGCGGCGGTGCGGGGCAACCGCGGGCACGAGGTTGCCTGGCGGGCAGGGCGGCGCTATAATCGCTCTCGGCGGAACCCAGCGACGGTGAAGGTGCCATGGCAGAGCCGGACTACTACGAGATTCTGGGCGTCTCGCGCGGCGCCGGCGAGGACGAGATCCGGAAGGCCTATCGGCGGCTGGCGCGGAAGTACCACCCCGACCTGAACCCCAACAACAAGGAGGCCGAGCGGAAGTTCAAGCAGTTGGGCGAGGCTTACGAGGTCCTCATCGACGCCGAGAAGCGGAAGGCGTACGACCAGTTCGGCGCGGCTGGGGTCCACATGGGGGCCGGCGGGGGCCCGGGGGCCGGCGGCGGGCCGGGGGGCGTCCGGTACACGTGGACGAGCGAAGGGTCGCCGTTCGAGGACGTGGCGTTCGAGGCGTTCGGCGGCGCCACGGGCCGGCCGGAGAGCCTGTTCGAGGAGATCTTCAGCCGCCTCGGCGGGGCCCCGCGCGGCCGCGCCCGCGCGCGGGCCGGGCCGAGGGGCGTGCGCGGCCGCGACGTCGAGACCGAGATCACCCTGGCGTTCGAGCAGGCGGTGCGCGGCGTGGAGACGAGCCTCAAGGCCCAGTATCCCACGGGTGACGGGCCCGCGCGGCCGCAGACGATCTCGGTGAAGGTCCCGCCGGGCGTCCGCGACGGCCAGCGGCTGCGCCTGCGCGGCAAAGGCGGGCCGGGCATCGGCGGCGGGCCGCCCGGCGACCTGTACCTGGTGGTTCGCGTCGCCGCGCACCCCTACTTCCGCCGCGAGGGCAGGGACGTCTACATCGACGTGCCGATCACCGTGTCGGAGGCGGCGCTCGGGGCCCAGGTCGACGTGCCCACCGTGCGGGGGCGCTCGGCGGTGCGGATTCCGCCGGGGACCGCCAGCGGCGCGCGCCTGCGCCTGCGGGGCCAGGGGGTGGCCGATGCGAAGACGGGCGCCGCCGGCGACCAGTACTGCGTCATCCGCATCGTGCCGCCCAAGACCCTCGACGACCGCCGCCGCAGCCTGTTCGAGGAACTCCGCGGCGCCGGCGAGGAGAACCCGCGCTGCGGACTTCCCTGGAGCACGCCATGACCGACGAAGAGCCGACCGTGTACTCGATCGCGGATGCGTCCGCGCGGCTGGGCGTGCCGGCCGAGGAGATCGCGCGCTACCTGGAGGAGGGGCTGGTCGTGTGCGACGCCGGCGCGGGGGGACAGGACGGCTTCTCGCGCGTCCAGATGCGCCGCCTCTGGAGCATCGTCTCGCTGCACCGCGACCTGGGGATCAACCTGCCGGGCGTCGGGGCGATCCTGCAACTGCGCGAGCAGTACGAGCAGATCCGCCGCGACCTGGCCATGCTCGTCGAGATCGTCGAGCGCGAACTGGGGGAGGACGCCTGGGACCGCCTCTGGCCGAAGGACCGGCCGCGCCCCTCGGTCGAGGTGGACGTGAAGGACACGCCGCCCGAGGGCGGCGCCGAGGCGGGCAGCGCGGCGCAGGAGGGCCCGGCATGATCGAGATCGCCCTGGGCCTCGAGCCGCTCGCACCCCGCGAGCAGGGATGGAT
>Ga0315274_10012047_pt1 | contig 12366 bp, 9 predicted proteins | sample YL17G02_20_MG_FD_203700 | JGI IMG/M metagenome (GOLD analysis project Ga0315274, IMG submission 203700) | Sediment microbial communities from Yellowstone Lake, YNP, Wyoming, USA - YL17G02_20 | ecosystem: Environmental > Aquatic > Freshwater > Lake > Sediment | place: USA: Wyoming | collected... | reverse complement strand
AATCCTTCAATATATTTCTTTTGAAGTAATCGCTCATCATAATTTTCCACATTTGCAACATTTTTGCCAGATAGCATGATTTTAGCTATCCCGGTTATATAAGCATCGCCACTAAATAAATTTGCAGGATCAACCGTAAAATTCACCACAACTATTATTAGTAAAATTGGGATAAATAAACAAAGGCGTAACAACAGTTTTTTCATAACAAATTGTCAGCATTCTTATATAAAACATAAAATAAATAATAATATTTATTAATAGAATCCAAGATCATTTCAAAAAATAAACCTTGTTACACTTTTTCAATCTCTATCAAAGCAAACATCGCCCATAACTCGATTTTACGGGCTATTAGTTTTTCCATCCAATTCCAAAAGCCAAAACTCCAGCCTGGCATGAAGGTTCGCAAAGATACACCCCCGCTCACCAGATAACGGAATGGCATCAGGGGTTGGACTTTTTTTATTGATAGTTCAGGAAATTCATTCTCAAACAACTCGCGGTCACGTTCGAATACAATCCAGGGCAATGCCTGGTTGGATCCAGAAAGCGGACCAGTGGAAGGGAATTCCCACTTTTTCACCTCCGGATCAAATGGCTCGTGATGAAAATGAGGATAAACCCAGCGCGACCATCGCGATACCCAAGGTTCAATCATAACCACCTTGCCGCCCTTGGACAATACGCGTATGACCTCATTCAGAAAATCCCTCGGTTTGGATAGATGATGAAATACGTCTGACATCACAATTGCAGAAATAGATTTATCCTTGAAAGGTAATTTGCCTGCATCCAGAATTGCATCCATATCCGCTAAATAAAATACTTCAGTTTTAATCAAATTGGGAATAAATTCATCGAGAAATCCTGCACCAGATCCAAGCTCGAGGACGGTACCTGTAGAAGAGCCCAATTCTGCACGAATCAGACCGTACCATTCCTGATAAATCTTCTCCAGGAATTTTTTTTGGCGGATGAGCTTTTTCCGAGCCTGAGTAGTTTGCGGATCATCCAGTGATCTTCCGCGCATGAGGGGATGAGTGAGTAAGTTTTTAATCATCGTACTGCATTTTCAAACAATAAACCATCTTCTATTCCGTCGATTAGTATTTTATTTTTGGCAAAGGGCAACCTGGTAAACTGAAAAGGATTTCAGTCCAAACACATTCAAATTTTCAATTTTAGCAATTGCGACAGGATCGTTTTTTTCTATGCCAAAAATCTGATGATACAAATTCACCAGATTGGGAAAGGTTAATCTGGAGCCAAAACCGACCTCCAGTATTATTTCGCCACCCGTGCATTCAGCGAGGCATTTTTTCAATCTCTCTCTATACAAGTTCTTGAACCCGGGCATAAAGTAGAACTTTAAGGGATCATGGCTATCAATAGGAGTATATTCATCCGAAGAATAAATTTGCAATTGAATGTTTTTTTTATTCATTGATGTTTTCCGGACCTGTGATTATTTTATACAGCACCCTGTTTCCGAATATTAGAATATCAAAATTCTTTCAAGCAACCTAATCGGCTGTTACAAAATCATTTGATTATATTTCAGCTTTAATGCATGGCAAGGTCAGAAAAATAGAGAAAGGAGGATTTTCCAACCACATTAACCAGCAATGCTTCAAATCCATCTTTATTCAGCCTTCCTACCACAATAACCTCAGATGCATTTGGGAAATATTGAGGGCTGTTTTGCATCGGGAGCATTATCTCACGACGGTCCTTTCCAATCAGAAAAAAGATAAACCGGGGATATAGACGGAATTGATAAGTTCCTGCACTCAGGCCTGGTTCACCATCATTGGCGGCATAGAAACGGGGGTAAAATGCCATACCTTTTTCAACGATGATTTGATCATCCGTCAACATATTTATCACCTCCGCTTTTATCTGAGGAACCAGAACCCAATTTTTATCAGCCAGCAACTCCTTGCTGAGGATCACCCTATCCTGAGACTCATAACGCGGGGGTATTATTTGCATAACCCCGGGTATTGCCAAGCCAATCAAACCCAATGCTAGAAAGCAGGAGATAATTCCTTTGAGAGGATTCCTCCCAATTTTTTCAGCCGTTTGCTTGAATTCTCCTTGAAATATGAAAGAAGATCGAATTTTCTCAAATGAAAATCCAAAGAATAACAACGACCAGACCAACAATTGGACCAATCCCACACAAAAATAAAACCCAACCACCCATTGAACCGGAAGAATAAAGCGCCATCCTGAAATGCGCGAGGCTGCATTGCTCAGGTTATAAGCAAGGTGAATGACCAATGGTATATATCCAATAATATTCCAACGAGTAAACGCAAAAGCCATTCCCAATGCAATGATGGCAAGATATATAAGCAGCAGGATTACCTGTGGTGTCTGAATAGAATTCTCTGGATTTAACCAGAACAAGTCCACTGGTTTGATGACATTCAACAACCCTGTGACAGGCAGGGAGCGAACTGGAAAAATGAAAACATCGAGAAGCTCATTATGAACAAAATTATTGGCTACAAAACCTGTGTATTCAAATGGGTTTTTTAACATGTATTGAATTGCTGACTCAAAAAGGTCGCTGTTACTTTCGTTGAGCGCTTCCTGTTGAGACAGCCCGCCTCTATCTACCTGGTTTTCAAAGCGTTGAATAATCGCATTTGCATAGCGCGGGTCTTCAAAAGTAATTTTTCCAATAAGCTGCCAATTACGGAACAACCAGGGAATGATGAGAAACCCTACTCCCAGTCCAAAAAGTAATGATGTGGATAGGAATGTTTTCCATTTTTTATTGACAATAAAAAATAGAGTAATCAGAATGAAGGGTATTAAAACCAGAGATTGGGAACGCAACAAAATCAATGCACCCAATAATCCCCCAACGATCAACGGGTATGACTTGCCACTTTCTTTCCTTCCAGCCCAGATCACCAGCAAAAAAACAAGTCCAACCATCAGCAGCATCGTAGGCCACTCGGTCATTAATATTTTCGTGTTGGAGGTAGTGGTTAATGATGCGACCTGTAGAGTGTTGAATTCAATCAATATAGTAAAAGATGCTAAAAGTAACCCAACTAACCGACTGCCTATTTTCTTTACCAGTAAATACATCAGTGCTGGAACAAATGCCATCACCAGGACCTGTAAAAGAATAATTGTCGTGTAACCCTGCCCACCCAGGGTATGTAATCCAGCCAAAAACAAAGCATAAATCGGTCTGCGAATAATACGCTGGCTGGAATTTACCTCACCCAGTAATATTCCCTGAGAATCTGAATCATGGATTCGTGCATCAGAATAAGGATAGACTTCATAATTAGGCGGGCGGACCCGCGGAGTGAAATAACTATTGGGGATGGGCTGCTGAATCCAGATCATAAAAGCAACAATCCAGATTAAAAGAAATATTGAAACATCCAACCAAATAAAAAACTGCCGGTTTCTGATATCCGCTTTTTTTCGAGAATAAATCCATTGAATTAATAAATTAATAAGGACTGCCAGAACACCTCCCAGGCAGACAAACACCAATTGACCTTCCAACAAGGGTACCGGGTGATGGTCATCCCAATAAGATGGATCAGGTGTTGCCCCGAGACCGGTTGCCCAAATTACCAACAACATTATCAATAGAAAGATAAGAATTATTAAGGCTAACTTAATAGTTTTTGAGTAATAAGAAACCGAGGTATTATCCTCTTGCGGGGAATAGAACGAAATAAACAGAGGTGAGATGATACTAAACCAAAACAGCCAAACCGCGAGGGGCTGTAAACGTTGATAATAAGGTAGGTAAGCTCCATTCTTATAAAGAGGGAAAAAGAGGGTGAAGAGTAGAGAGATAAATAATCCAATCAGGGATAGACCTCTAAGTAAGGTGAATATTCTTTTTTGATTAAGCGTCTTTTTCCACCAGGATTTCCATTGATGAGAATGAATACCTTTAAACGCCAGGAAAAAAGAAATCAGTATTGGAAAAAGCAAAACCCCAAATAAAAAGAGCCGAAAAGAAGAAAACCCAAATAACAAAGCTCCTTTTGAATCCGAAGGGATCAAAGCGAGCCAAATCAAACAAACCAGTCCGGCAAATGCTAAAGCCTGTAGGTAATACTGAATTATCCTTTCAGAATTCTTTTCTTTGCTGAATGCAGGAAAAAATCTCTTCAACATTTTACTGGCAGACTCTCACATCCAACAAAATACGCTCTCCGCCAAAATCATCCTTATAATCTGCCAGAACTTTGACACAAGGGCTCTCTAGTCTTTTCCCTACCGAAGGTGGCAGAGATTTGAGATAATTTCCGTCGGAATATAAATATCCAAAACCGGCCTTTTGCAAACTAGTGGGATCAGGATTGTTAAAGAATTCAATCCATTTTGGTTTATTGGTTAACCAATCGAATCCTACATCGCTTGGGTGGCCAAATAATACCGCTGAACGCATACGTCCAGGATCAAATACCATGTATAAGGGATCAAGTTTATTCCAATATTCACGCATGATCTTTGCGTCCAAGGGTTCAATAAAAGTGGTCAGGATTGGCTTTTGCAGTGCAGTCATTTCTAACCCAAAAATCACAACCCCACCAAACAAAGTTAAAGTTAATAGAAAATAAGTGATTATTTTGGTCATTTCTGAGCGTTTTGGTAACCAAACAAATAAAATAGGGATAGCAAAAATTTTTAATACGAGGAGGAAATAATCCTGAGCACGAGTAAAAGCGCCAATACTTGTAGCTTTAAATTCCATATTAAAAAAGACCAGGATTAAACTAATAATGATAATTACTGACAAAATAACTTCAAGCCACCGATTATCATTGAATGCTTTAACTCCCCAAGGTAATGCCAACCCTAATAACAATATCATAGGACCAACTTCAACTAACCAAACTAACATTTGAAAAGGATTAAATACAGACAAAACACCTAAATGAGCATCAATAAAGGCCGGCGGGAAAGCAAAAGAGATGGATTGATTGTGAAACGAACTGCCCGCTGAGGCAGTATTTTGAATTGTATTCATCCATGGATCAAATACACCAGAGATTACGCCCCCCTGAAAAAGGCTTATCACTCCGGCAATACTCAGTGCAACCAGAAAAAAAATCATTTCCTTTGGTAATTTAATTGTTTTATTCTTGAATAGGTATATTGCACTTACCAGAATAAAACCAAGTATCAACAGGACAAAGGTGATTTCGTGTGATAAAGCAAGAGAACTCAATAAGATGACATAAACAAGTAACGCTTTCCAATTTCGCCAAAGGTTAAATGTCAACAACAAGATTACTAAGAAAAGCAAAGCCAGGTTGGTATAACCCAAACCAATACTGTTGGCTGCATTAAAACCGTTAGCAAAAGCAAAAGGAATAGTGAATGGTCCAGTCCCCTGAGCTGCCCAGGGATTAGAAAGAGCCGCTTGAAGGGAGGATCCACTATTCAAACCACTCCCTATTCGATTGATATTGTGATCAATGATTTCCAAAAAGTTTTTAGGGAATAATAACAATAACCAACGAGTTCCACCGGAGAAAAAGTAAAAAATGCTGGCGGCGATGCTTGCCATCCGGTTTTGAGTGATGCGGTAAATCCATAACCCCAGTAATACTAAACCAAGACTTAGAAATAGAGCTTGCTCCAGATCCAACGCTGTCCATGGGAAAATATCTCCTAACCGCATGATTTGGGCGGAAAAAAGGTAAGGAAAATAGTGATAGTTATAAATAACTTTAGGGTCCAAGGGGAAATGCAGTGGTAAATCACCGGCCGCCATTTGCGAGATCAATGGTAAGGTTTGGAAATCATCCATAATTGCCATGCCACTTCCAATTCCCCAAAACAAGGCAACCAAAAGAAAAAACAAAACCCAAATACGAATATTAACCTTAAAGTTAAATAATTCCTTTAATTGATTTATTGATCTTGGAAAATTTAATAAAATACCTGTCGCTAGAATAATGAAACCACTAATTAAACAAGCATTGAAAAATGGAATGACTCTGCCTAGTAAGTTTACTAACCAAATTTCAGAGATCAACCCGATGGCAAAACCTACCCATACTTCCTCATCAGGATGCAAACGGAAAAGGGCGCGGGTTATCCAGAGTCCACCAATTCCGCAAAGAAAAATCCAGAGGATCAAGGGGGCAATTTTAATTACGCTAGTGATTAAGAAATTCATAAGTCAACCTCGTAATTTATTCTGTTAGTTAACCAATTTGTTTAACCAATAAGAAAACACCTGATCTTTTTCAGGTGTAATATTTTGATAGATTGAATACACAGAGTTACCCTCAGCAAAGCAACAACTAAACGGTTCAACAAACCCAGGTACTCTTCCTGGGTCAAAATTGATCAAATGAGATTTATTGTTCGAATAAAAATTGGAAAGAAAGTAATAATTCATGAATTTGCGCTCTTCTGTTCTTCATTCTGTTTGCGCAAGATGGAGGTCAGAAAAAAAGCCCCCGGCAGGCTGTTAATTACAAAAGCCATTCGAGTCAATACCGCCAGCGCCAGAGCGGCCTGCACGGATACCCCGCCAAAATGGGAATACAGAAAAGTAATTGACATTTCCTGAATGCCCAGCCCACCGATGGAAAGCGGGATTAATGTAGCCAGATAACTGAGACTATATATGAATGCAATCACCCAGAAAGGCACATCCTCACCCACCGAACGGAGGAAAAACCAGAGCATACCAAATAAGAGCGCTTCGTGAATAAGCGTGAAAAACAGGGAAAACAGCAGATTCTTGGGTCGTTTGAGCCAGAAAAGCAAGTCTTGGATAAGTTTACGGATAAAAGCCAGTAACTTTTGCCATATTTTATTCAGCCCGGGAATGAAACCACGAAGCAAAATAAAAAGAAAACCGATCGTAAAAAAGACAATCAAAAGCAACAGAATAAGCACACGATGAGACGAGAAGAACGTAAATGATGAAGAAATAGTTAAAGCATCAGATTGAATCAGATGTGAAAGCAGAAAAACCCCGCCTGGAACCATTAATGACATACCAGCCAGACCAACGATGCGGTCCATAATAAGAGAAGCCAATACAAGCGCGGAATCTACTCCTGATTGAATCATGCCAATGAAGCGCACCAGGTCACCCCCGATGGAGGTGGGCAGGAAATTGGTAGCCAACAAACCGGCATAGGTGAGTTTAAGGGTATCAAGGTAATTCACCGGTTTTTCAGATGTTTTTAGCAAGGCATACCAGCGGGCAGCAACGGCCTGGCGTGAAATGAATAATAATGCCAGTCCGCCCAGGGCATATCCAGGAGAGGCGGTCTGCATGGTATGGAGAAATTCATCTTTACTTTTGTAGATGACATAGATAAACAATCCGATAGCGATAATAGTAATTGCCCAGCGCCACCAGGGTTGGTTTTGTTTTTTTATCGCAGATGGGTCAGGTTGAGAATTCTGATTCTTTTTAATCATCAAATTAATTAGTGGCAAGGATATTTAGTGGCTTTATTTTAACGCCATAATCTTTATTGGATCGTCGATAGGTCACGCCGGGCATAGATTTCAATACCACTAGCCCGCAGCCACGTAATGGGCTGGTAATACTGCAGGATTGGGACTGTGATGTATTTTACCCAGGCGTTATTCTCCTCCGGGAAAGAAAAGGTCTCATCCTTGAAGACCACACCCTCCTTATCCATCACAATCAGGGCAAAACGCTGGTTTTTCAGATCATTGTAAAACTTGTTCAGATAATTTTGATTATGCGAGATGGCCATTTCCATAAGGGTCAGCAATTCATAATCTGGCACCAGCGGAACACTTTTTATATAATCAAAGGTCAACAACTGTCGTTCAGAGACAAACAACACTTCCTGATTGGCAGCTGCCACTTTTTGTAATGTGCCAGCTAACCTCTGCAAATCCTGATAACCCGCAGCCTTATCAAAGACCGGGAACGGTTCCCAATTCGCCAGCGCCCAGACAGGCGGCATAAATACCAAAACGATTAGAAATACAATGGGCAGCCATTGAGATGTAAGGCCAACCTTTTTTTCTTTTCCAACCTTGTCAAAGAGAAAGTAAGCGCCCATACATGATAACAGCAGTAAAAATGCATCCAGATTATGCAGGTTGCTGCCTCCGCCAATCTTCACGCTGACCATCAAACCGCCCAGAAAAAAGACCAATAAAATGGCAATGATTAATATTTTCCGAACCAAATGGAGAGGAGAATTCTTTTTGAGAAGGTGATGAGCAATAAAAATGATCAGAGGCGAGCAAAGGATCAGGATGCCGGTAAGAATCCCAATTGGAAAGGTGGGACTCGGAAACAATCGATACCAGAGCAAATCAGAAGTGAAACTGGAAGCGAAGAAGCTGGCATTCTGATTGCCTGAAATTGGAATATATACGGCCTGGGCGAACAGACTGGCAGCAATTCCAGTTACCCCAAATAAAACCGGTTTTCTAAGATAATCCCAAAACCCGTGAGATTGATCATAGGATTTTTCCAATAAAAATAACAGGATAGCCAAGGCTGCCGGCATCGGAAACCAATTGACCCGGCTGATACCCGCCCATAATGAAGCGAGAATAACAACAATCAGACTTTTTTTAATATCATCCTTATCAAAACCCCATAAGACCAGGCTAGCACAAATCATCAGATGATAATAGACCGGACCTTGCAATAAAAAGATGAAACACCAGGCAGCTAACGCAGCAGCCTTAAGCCAATTGCCCAGTCGCAGACGTCGGACAAGAGCAAAACTGCCCAGCCCCGTCATGAAAATCCACAGAAAAATCTGCCAGCCACGATGCATCCATAATGGTAGGCCATGAACCAGGAAGGGTAAAGACATGATCAAGTAGCGGCTGGGATGCAGGAAAGACCAGGGCAATTTCTGGCCATAAATGTGTTGGCTGAAGGGCAAGGATGCGTAATAAAAACGGCTGCCCTCTGACCAGGCTAACGAGAAAGGATAAGTGGTGAAATCCCGCAGAAAACTAGCCGATTGGTACACCGCTCCAATCAATAGGACGGAAAAAAAGAATAGGTGAACGATTCTCTTAGATGGAATTAAGGATTTCAGCGCTAAGGCCGCACCAATAGCCAGGAACCAGAGCACAGCCATGCGGAAAAATAAACTTTCAAAATGCTTGCCGGCCGAACTGAAGACCAGGTACGAAAAAGCCAGGACCAATAAGGAAAAGGTAAGAAGATTGATCCACTTAAGTAAACCCGCTTTCCTGGTCACAAAGGCAAACGCTATTTGAAGCTTTTTTATGTGGCGAGTGAAAGTGAGTATGGTTAAAACTGAACATATCAGAAAGAAAGCCAGCCAGAAAAAACCAATCAATTTCCATGAGGTAGAAAAGAAAAAGGTTCCATTCTGGTAGTTTTGAATCGCAGCTCCGCTGACTAAAACCAGGGTTAGGATTGCCAGTAATCGAACCAAGCTAACAGAATTATGATTATTATTAACTTTCATCAAATTTCACTATGATCTTAGGTCGGTTTATCGTAAGAGAAATAGCATTGTATAGGTAGGAAATCCATTTTCATCTTATAATTCGAGAGGAAATAGTTGTACGCACGACTGATTGTATTATAAAATCAATGAACCATTAAAAAATATGTCTTTCTAAGACCCGGAGAAGTAAAGGCATCACTGTTTGAAGCCAAGATCATACTGTAAAATATTTTTAGGAGTATTTGGATGAGTAAAAAGAACCGAAAGAAGTATCGCAATAAGATAGCAGCCGCAGCCAGGAATAATGCGGCAGTCCTTAATCCGGTGGCGCAGCGTACCAGTGAATTCAACCCTGACTATTCATATGTCATTAAAGACTTAAAACGCATTGGTACCCTGGCTATATTTTTCTTGACCGTGCTGGTAGTTCTGTCATTTATTCTGCGCTAGAAAATAAATCCAAGGAGAGGAAAATATGACCCGCATGTTTGTCCCCGGCCCTGTAGATGTCGCTCCCGAGGTGCTGCAAGCGATGACCAAACCCATGCTGCCCCATCGCAGCAAGGAATATGAAGAAATTCATCGGCGTGCAGCGGAAAAAGCACAAAAGCTTTTTTACACTCAATTCCGCGTCTTTCTGGGTACCCACTCCGGTTCAGGTATGCAAGAAGCCGGTATACGAAATTTTGCCAATAAAAGCATATTATGCTGCACCAATGGCGCATTCTCGGAACGCTGGTATCAATGTGCTGTCGCGAATGGGAAGCAAACCGATCGACTGGATGCTGAATGGGGTAAAGTCATCCTGCCTGACCAATTGCGGGATGCACTTAAGAAAAAACATTACGAAGCCATTACCATTGTTCATAATGAAACCTCCACCGGTGTTGAGAATCCGGTGGAAGAGCTTTGCAAAGTACTTAAAGAAGTCAGTCCGGACACCATCATCATGGTGGACGCAGTCTCATCGCTTGGCGGGGTCAAAATTGAAATGGATGCCTGGGGAATTGACTTCCTGCTGACTTCCTCACAAAAATGCATTGCCCTGCCGCCCGGCCTTTCCCTGGCTGGCACTTCAGACCGCGCTTTGAAAAAAGCGGAGAGTGTGGAAAACCGTGGCTGGTACTTTGACCTGCTGCTGATGGAAAAACACCGCCTTAAAGATTCCACTCCCATGACCCCTGTGCTGCCTCTCATTTATGCCCTGGATTTTCAATTGGATCGCATTTTTACCGAAGGGTTGGATGCCCGCTTTGCCCGCCACACCGCAATGTCGCAAAAAGTTTACGATTGGGCTCTGGCAAACGAGTTACAACCTTTCCCCGCGGATGGCTGCCGTTCCAAGACTGTGGTTACGGTAAAGAATGATAAAAAATGGGTGATTGGTGACTTGAATAAATTCCTGCTTCAACGAGGGATGCGCATCGCCAATGGTTATGGCGCCATCAAGGATGTCACTTTCCGTATTGCCACCATGGGCGAAACCAGCCTGAAAGATGTGGATAACCTGCTGGCAGGTCTGCAAGATTTCATGAAACAATAACTTAAAAAGAAAGAAAATGATTACTTTTTTAGGACGCATAAAGATGCGCCCTAATATTTTAATTATGCAAATATCTTCTTAAAAAGATTAAGATTTTTTGATAATAATCAATGATTGTCTCTGTCTTTCGAAATCCATGACCTTCCCCGGGATAAAGACGGATTAAATGGGGAGTTCCTTGCTGTTCTAAAATCTCGGCAATTTTCCGGGACTGATCCGGAGAAACCACATGATCATTTTCACCATGGAAAATCGCAACGGGGTCTCGAATCTTGTTCGCGTGCAAAAATGGTGATCTTTCCTGATACCGCTTAAGGTCCTTTTTCAAATCGCCAATCAGATACTCGTTGTAATGCCTTTCCAGTTTATGAGTTTGCTTGGCATCGGTCATCAGGTCACTCACCGGGTAGGCGCAAATTCCGGCTTTGAATAAACCAGGATGCTTGATCAAAGTATTTAATACTGTAAAACCGCCCGCACTTGTGCCCATGACCGCCATCCGTTTTCCATCTGCCAGCCCCTGTGCAACCATGGCTTTGGCGGCACCTACTGTATCCTCTACATCCACTATTCCCCATTGATGGTGAATGGCATCCTGGTAAGAGCTCCCATAACCGCTGCTGCCACGGTAATCCACTGCTACCAAGGCAAAACCGCGTGAGGTAAAAAAAGCGCGTTCAGGGACATATACCAACAAATTATTCATGGTCGGTCCGGCATGCACTTCCACAATTAAAGGCGGCTTATCCTGTGAAGAATATTGCGGATTTGAAGGTGGGTAATAGGTCCCGTGAATGGTTATCCCCTCAGCTGCCTGCCAGCGAACAGGCACCGGCTCCGGTAAAAATTCAGATGAAAAATCAAACGTGACCGGCTCAGTAAGGGATTTTATTCTTCCTCCCTGCACCTGTACCAATCGCTGGGGTTCGCGTGGAGAAGAGGTTCGGAATAAAACCTTATCGCTCTCAGGTGAAACATCCAACTGGCTAATCCATGTATAAGGTTCAATTGGAATCTGGTTACTTCTGCCATCCTTAACCCGCACTTCCCATAAAGAAGCTCGTCCCCCCTTGATCCGGCGGTAGAAGATACGCTGGCTGTCTGCGCTCCATCCGTAAGTGCGTTGACCCTGTACCCAGCCGGGGGTTCCAAAATAAATTCCTTCGCCTTCCACCAGAATGCGCTTTTTTTTGTCTTTGAGTTTCATTGACACCAATTGGTCCCAATCACCTACAGTTGTAATAAAACTCAGCCATTTGCCATCCGGGCTGAATTGGGGTTGTGAAGCAGGCTGGTTTTGACTACCTGCCACCCAATCCTCAGAAAATAACTTGATCTGCATCTCACCAACTTCACCAATTTTGACCCGGCTGG
>Ga0315274_10012046_pt1 | contig 12367 bp, 8 predicted proteins | sample YL17G02_20_MG_FD_203700 | JGI IMG/M metagenome (GOLD analysis project Ga0315274, IMG submission 203700) | Sediment microbial communities from Yellowstone Lake, YNP, Wyoming, USA - YL17G02_20 | ecosystem: Environmental > Aquatic > Freshwater > Lake > Sediment | place: USA: Wyoming | collected... | reverse complement strand
CTCCAGTTCCGCCGCCGATCCTTTGGTTCTCATACTCTATAGCATCGGCAAAGCGGCGCTCTTACTTTAGCAGTGCAAAGATCAATAGGCACAATGATAACCCCTTCCACCTCAAGACCTTAGGCGACCTGGCCTGCCGGGCGACGCCTCTTCGGGCGTTCCCAGACCACCATCTTACTTGACTTCGCACGAATATCGGTCATATTCTCCTGCCTGGGGAGGGCGAAGAAAGGTGCGTGCGGCTTCCGGTTCCCGCTGCGCAGTCGGTGTCCCCACGAAGCGTGCGACTCCGTGGGCATCTCGCACCCTTCTTGCTCTCGTTTCCTCTTGCTGCATCCTTGCCCTGCAGTCTTCCGCTGCTGCGGCCATGATCGGCATCAACTTCCACGGCGGCACATATGGAAGGAAAATCGCCACGAAAGAGGCCGGCGTCGAACCGCAAACGAACTGGAATGACGTTTCCTGGGCGGGAGGCTCAGACCTCCGCGACAGTGCCGCCCAGGCCACCGCCGTCTCGGTGACAACCGACACCACGAAACATACGTATAACTCCTATGTCTCCGTCGACCCTCCCTATGTCGGCAATGATTACCTCATGCGTGGCTACATCTACCGTTCCGGCGCCTCCATGACGGTCACGGTCGCGGGCCTGGGATCGCCGTTCACAACCCACGGCTACGACGTCATCGTGTACTTCGACGGCGACAATCCAACAGACTGGATCACCGCCTACACGCTGACGGTCGGCGGGAGCCACGTAGAGACCATCTACGGCAAGGACGCCAAGAGCGCCGGTTGGAGCGGCACCTTCGTAGAGGCGTTCGGCACTTCGATAAACGACGCCACAGCGGGCAACTATGTACGCTTCGACGGCCTGAAGGCGTCGGCGTTCACGCTCACCGCGACGCCTATCAGCGGAGACGGCCCCATCAACGCCATTCAGTTCGTCTGCGTGCCGGAGCCTGCCTCGGCCTCGCTTCTTGCGCTCGGTCTGGCATCGGTATTTGCAGCCCGCGTCCGACGCCGCGCGCTGCGCCGCCGATGCGAGCCGTAACCTGGGCGCTTTCCCCAACTGGAACCCCGCCCAAATTGCCGATTAAGGGGGTGGAACGCGCCGGCTTGGCGCGTATACTTCATGGTATCCCGGCTCCGGAGAGGTCGATGGCCGACGCAGTAACACGATTCGAGAAGGCGTTCGCCGACTGGCTCGGCTCGATGCACGCCTTCGCCTTCTGGAAAGGCCGCATCGCCCTCTACGCCATTCTTCGTGCTCTCGGCGTCGGCGAAGACGACGAGGTCATCCTGCCCGGCTACACGTGCGTCATGGACGTGAACCCCGTGAAGTATCTCGGCGCCACACCGATCTACGTGGACATCGAGCCGGTGACGTACAACGTCGACGTCGGCCTGCTGGACGCCAAGATCACACCCCACACGAAGGTCATCATCGCGCAGCACACGTACGGCTACCCGTGCGAGATGGACGCGATGCTCCAGATCGCCGGGCGCCACAACGTTCCGATCATTGAGGATTGCTGCCTCGCGATGGACTCGACGTACAAGGGCAAGCGGTGCGGGACGTTCGGCCTCGCGTCCTACTGGTCGTTCCAGTGGAACAAGCCGTTCACGACCGGCATCGGCGGAATGGTGACGACGGACGATTCAGGCTTGGCGGAGAAGATCGAGGCGCTGAATCGCACGGAACTCGAGCCACCGTCCTCCAAGGCCGCCCTGATGCTCTCGATCCAGCGGACAGTATACCGGCTGCTCATCTATCCGCGGACGACGGCGCTGGCGACGGCGCTGTTTCGGTGGCTGACGCGCCGAGGGGCGGTGGTCGGTTCGAGCGACTCCTGTGAGTTTGTGCCGGAAATGCCGACGGACTTCTTCCTGGGAATGAGCGCCGGCCAGGCGCGGGCAGGCCTCAGGGAAATGCGGCGCCTGGAGAAGAACCTCGCCCATCGGCGCCAGATGGGGCGCCTGTACGACCAACTCCTGCGCGAGGCCGGCTGGAACATCCCGAGGATTCCCGATTACATGGACCCGGTCCTGGTGCGGTATCCCGTGCGCGTGGCAGACAAGGCGCGGGCGGTGGCCGAGGCGCCGAAGCACTTCGTCGAACTGGGGACGTGGTTCGAGTGCCCCCTGCACCCGATGGAGACGCCGATGGAACTCTACGGGTACAAGAGCGGGATGTGCCCCGTGGCCGAACGGGCCTGCCGGGAAGTCGTGAATCTGCCGACCCATCCGCGCGCCGGCCGCGCGACGGCCGAACGGAGTTTGGCGCTCATCCAGAGATTTGGCCAGCCGTAAGAACGTACGGTTTCCTTACCCGTCGCCGATCCCATCGGCCTGGGCATCGGACTCCGGCCTACCGGCGAATTGCCTGCGATGAAGTTCCACGATCGCGGCACCCTTACGGACGGCGTAACTCTTCGGGAAGACCTTACGCAGAAGCCACAGGAAAGACGGGCGCGCGAAAGCGGCCGCCAGACGCGCCGTGCCCGAGAAAATCAATCGGTTCTTAATCGGAAGGACCGAGATCCCCATGTGCACCTTGAAGCGGTCGAGCGCGGGCGTAGGTTCGACCGATCCGAGACCGTAGCAGATCTTGTAGCCCGGCGCGCTGGCGAGCAATTGCCTGGTGGCCTCGTAGAACAAAACGTTGTTCGGACGTTTCTTGAGCAACTCGACCGACGAATGGACCAGGTGCCAGTTGGACCAGCCTTCCCAATCCAATTCGACCAGATAACTGGCCAACTGCCCTTCCGCAAAAACCCCCCAGGCGCGGGCCTTCTCGGTGGCCTTTCCGGCATCGCAGTAGCGGCGCCAATAGTCGGGGTCACAATAGATCGTCTTGCGGCCCTGGCGTTCCGCTGTGCCGCGGTTCAGCACAATCCCATGTTCACGGAGATAGTCGAAATCAATTCGTTGGAACGTGCATTGCTTCAAGCCCTGCCTGGTTTGCCGTCCGGCTTCTCGCTCCAGGCTGCTGAGGTCGAAGTTGGGGTCGGTCCGAACTTCCAGCGTATTCGGAAAGCCAAAGGCTTCGAGCGGGGTCGGGTACCGCACGAGGCGCATTTTGTGGTCGCGAATCAAGCGCTCAATCTCGGATCGGTCCGGCTGAATCAGATGATGATAGGGTAACGAAAACGCCGACCCCGGCCATACTTCGTACCACCACGAAGTCTCCGTGCGGAAGGTGCGATGCCCGGCGCGCTCGAAGAACTCTGCCATCGGGTTCGAATCTGTCGGCATAGAAAGTCTCTCCTCTGCGGGCCGGCCCGCCTCCGTCGCGACCTTGATCGGCTGGAGCCGGCGCTCGTCCGCGCCGATCCCATCCGACAAAGCCGGTCACGCCGCCGAGCAACCCGGGCGCCGCGGCACCGGCCCGGGAAGCCCCCCTGGGCCGGCGGGCACGCCGCCACCCCGCCCCTCCTCCAGAACCTAAGCGGGGTTACATAAGTTTTACGCGGTGGTTCGCCGCGGGGCTTGCCCCGCGTCCCGGCGCGCCGGGACCATCGCCCCGCCCGCCTTCGCCACAGGCTTCGGCGTGGCAAGCAAGCGGGGCGGCGAACCTGCCGTGCGGCAAGTTGACAGAATTTACCTCAAACCGCTTAGTTCCTATCCAGCCAAATGTAAAACGTCTGATCTTTGAGTGTTCGCATGTTCCAGCCCAGCCGCTTGTGGAGGTTTTGGCTTGCCACATTGCTGGCCACGATGGTTCCGGCCACCCGGGCAGCCCCCCGGCGGAACGCCTGCTCCGCAAAGTGTGTTACGAGCCGCTGCGCATTGCCACGGTGCCGAAAGTCCGGATGAACGGCCAGGTAGGTGTACCGCACCAAGGGCCCGTCGGGTGGTTCAATCCCCTCCTCCAAGGCGCCTGCCACATCGACGGCGTGGAAAAGACGTCGCACCAAACGAAGACTTCGCACCATCCCCTTCCATACCGCCCGACTGCGGAACAGGCCCGCCAACAAGGCCCACGCCGTGGTGAACGGCCCCGTTCGGACAACGCGGGCGTAGAAGCCGGGCTCCATCGTGCCGAGCGCAAACCCCACCACGTGCCCACTCACCGGGTCTTCAAGGACAGCGCAGAGCGTTTTGGAACCTTCGGCGACCTGCTCGTAAAAATGGCGAAGGAACCGCTCGCCCAAGCCCGTAAAGAAGGTATCAGGAAAGAGGGCCCGGTGAAGGCGGGCGACCTCGGCGGCGTCGGTGCGGCGGAGCAGTCGCGGCCGCGGAACGTCGGCTTCATCGCTCATCATGATTCTCCCACCCATCGGTTCGGTGTCTGCGGCGCGGCGTGAGGCGGAACGCGTCAAGCGTCATGGCGTGGCGGCATCCCCGGCGTGGGAGGAAGTCGCGGCGCACGCCGCCCCTTGATCTTTTCGGGTCCGAACCAGTTCGGCCAGCAGGTCGGCCACTTGGCGCGCCACCTCGTCCCAGGACTTGAACATCGTCTTAAGCCGGGCGCGACCTTTCGCGGCCAACTGCTCGGCCAGAGCGGGGTTCTGCTTGAGCCTCAGGACCGCATCCTTGACCGACGCAGGATTCCATGGGTCGAAGTAGATCGCCGCATCGCCGCAGACCTCGCGGGCGAAGTCCAGGTCGCTCGTCAGGATCGGCACGCCGAAGTGCATCGCCTCGAGGTACGGGAGGCCGAACGACTCCAGCAACGTCGGCATGAAGAGTGCGTGGACGTTCCGGTAGTAAGCCGCCAGGTGCTCCTGGGGCAGAGGGCCGACATTAAGGACATGGTCCTGGAGACCGAAGCGCCGGATCGCGCGAAGGAACCGCGGCGCGTGCCGGTGCTGCTCCGGCGCTACGGTCATGACGACGACGACGTCGCGCAGTTCGTCTCTGAAACGGCGAAACAGTTCTACCGCCGCTTCGAGGTTCTTGTGGCCGTAGTAGAAACTCGGGCAGAAGAGGCGAAAGCAGTCCGCGTAAGGCCGCAGCACCGGGGGCATTTCGAGGTGGACGTCGCCTTCGATGGCGAACCGGGAGACAGGGCTGGGAACGACGGCCGTCCGCCCCGCGTAGCCGTAGGTCTGGCGCAAACGGCGTTCGCCGACCGGCGTCTGGCACAGAAGCAGGTCGGTTCGGCGAAGCGCCTTGCGCAAATGGCGAGCGTGATAGTGAAACAGGGTCCTATTCTTCCACGTATCGGCGGCGTAGTGCTTCGGGGGATAGAACAGTTGCGCCCGATGGACCAGGATGGCCTGGGGACAGGGCGGGTCGGTCAGGCCCCGGTCGGCGAGAGCCAGAATGACATCCGGGCGGAAGGCCCGAACAGCCTTGGGCAGAACGAACGTCTCGTCAAACCACCGGCGAAACAAACCCCGCCGCTCATAGATGCAAGTCTGACGGTGGGGAATGTTCCGGCAGACTTGTTCAAATCCGAGTCCGGCCGGGAGGGTGATCAGGTACTCGTGCTGGGGGGCCATCCTCCCGAGGGCGGGGATCAGATTTTTCCCGACGGTTCGGCCCCCGCCGCTGGTAAGGCCGTGGCCGAGGATGCAAACGCGCAAGGGAGAAGATGCGGCGGCGTGCGGGGACGTCTTACCGTTCGACTCCGTCCCAGATGCCTTTCGGTCGTTCAGCATGTGCCAGGAATAACCCCAGGTCCGGGATGCCCCGCCGGGCCGCCTCCGAACCCCCTCAAAGTCGCCGGACACCCTCCGCCAGGGCCTGCGCCGGCCATTCCGGAGCAGCCGCCGCCGAAAGGGGCTCCAGGGCCCGCGCGCCGGCCTGCTCCGCCTTGACCAGGTGGCTAAGGCGGGAGGCAACGATGCTGACGGTCAGCAGGGCAAAGGCTGGGAGACTACTCGGGCTCCACACAGTCTCCTCCCCCACTCCGCTCGCCACGGACGCCAGGATCAGTCCCAGGAGGAGCCTGCCCATGTCCGCTATTTCACTGTCCGACCGGTACCGCATCAACCTGAACGCCTGAAAGGCCGAAAACACGGAGGCGCCGACATACAGCACCAAACCGATTAACCCGACGTCATACCAGGCCGCCAAATACGCCGAGTGAACCGACCCCCCCCCAAAAAAACCATGCCCGGGAGTCACGTGGGCCGGAACCGCCATAAACGAAGAACCGATACCCTCCCCCCAGAAGGGATGCCGCATGCACGCCTGCCACGCCACGCGCCAGATCTCCCATCGACCGCTCATCTCCGTGGTGAAGAACCGCTTCTCAACGAACTCGGCCCGTTCCGGCAGCATCAGAAACAGTCCTGCCACCACCGCGGCAATCACAGTCACAATGGCGGCGCCGACGAGCAATTTCCTGACCTGGATGCGCGTGAGGATGGGCAAGCATCCGATAACGCCGGCGATCGTCCCCGTACGCTGACCGCTTAGGGCCAGAAGGGCAAACAAGGCTATCACCGTCAGCGCACAGTAGCGTCTCCACCAGCCAAGTCTCACCTGAAAGGCGCCCCACAAAACGACGGGCAGAAGCATGCCTCCCGTCATCACGAAGAGGGGGGCCCCTTGGCCTCCCCCGAACCGCCTGCCCGGCACCATGTGTCCCATATTGGCCACGGCCGCGACGACATAAACCGCTGCCGCTATCATGAAAGTCTTGTAGAACTTGTCGACATCGGCTTTGCTGTTCAGGCTGTCCGCCAAGGCCCATGCCATCGGACCCGCAAACACCATGAGGAGAAACGACCGCTGGGCCGCATAGAACCAAATCCGACCTGAAAAACTCATCACAATCGCCGCGGCGCCCAAAACAAACAGAACGAACGCCAACGGCCCCGCCCATCGCATCCCCCATCCAACGGTGGCTGCAAGAAGAAAGATGACCACCCAGCGAAAAAGCGTACTTCCGGAATCCATCGCAGGAGCGACCACGAAACCGCTAAAGACCACCGCGATCATGAAAAGGCTGACCAAAGCAAGCCGCTTGCCCGCTACGGTCAGGTAGAGAAGCAAGAACAGTATCACGCCGACCGCAACAACACCGACCGCTCCGCCCGTTGCGAAGAACTGGGTGAGGCGGCCCAACAGGTCGCTTCCGAATCTTCCCTCCATGCCCTTACTCCCGGATACCTGACGACCCAGGTCGAAACTCGGCCGGCACCCTGCCCCTCAGCCACCCCCCCCCACAACCCGCCGGCCGGTGGCTTACACAAACATTTTACACAATCCCCCCGGTCTTTCCACCCTCTTTCGGTCCGCGGCCCCTGGGCACGGACTTTGGCACTCCAACCGCCGCACGATGCGTGGGCCGGAGTCAGCACCGAAGCAGCGCGCGGCCAACGAGGGACAGCCCGGGTTGGCGTCGGGCGGCATGCGCCAGTCCCGCCTGAACGGCTTTCCAAAGATGCTCCGCAAAGCGATCCAGTCCCCAGTCGGCAATGATCTGGCGGCCGCGCCGGCCCATGGCCTCGCGGCGGGTTTGCGGCAGCCGATGCATTCGCACAAGGCCCTCAGCCATTTCATCGGCACTCGTGGGGTCGAAGGTCCACCCGTTCTCGCCCTCGGCCACCAGGTCGGCCGCGCATCCGGCCGCTCGGCTGACCAGAACCGGAAGCCCGCAGGCCATCGCCTCGTTGACGACAAGCCCCCACGTCTCACTCTGGCTCGGAAGCCACAGGGCCTTGGCGAACGCGTAATACGGCGGAAGCCCGTCCAGTTGAACGAAACCAGGAAGACCAACGGCCGATTCCAGACCCAACACCTTCCGCTTTTCCTGAACGACACCCATCATCGGGCCGTCGCCGCAAATCACCCAGTTCCATGCCTCGGGGCCGACCTGCGCCCGATACCGGGCATAGGCTTCCAGCGCAAGCGGAAGATTCTTCTCCTCGATGAGCCGGGCCACGGTCAGCCAGTACCCCCCTCCGCATGCATCGGGCGCCGGCCCGAGCCGTTGGTTCGGGTCGCGCCAGCGGGCGGCTTCGCCAGCAAAAAACTGGTTGTCCACAACGTCCACACCATCCAAGGTCCGCTCCGGGGCCATCGAGAGTTGGACCACGTAGTCCCGCGAGGACTTCCCACCCACGAGGGCCGCGTCGAAAAGACGCACAATCCGTGCCTTAAGCATCTCCCGGTACCATACGCGAGGACGGTCGCCGTAGGTGCTGTCACTCATGACGATGGCCGCCCGCCCGTTGCGCCGGCACCAGGCCAGGGCGGCGTGCGAGTCAATGGGGCCCCATCCGGTGGTGGCCACGGCGTCGGGTTGGAGTTCGGCGAGTTTTCGGCCGACCGCGTCCCGAATCGCCGCACGCGCCAATCGCGTGTACTCGGCCTCCGGAAAGAGCGTGATTCGCTCAAACCCCTCGCTCTTCTCGACGACGTCCCAGGCGTAGATGGACTCCGTCCGGGCGGTTTCCAGGGCGATGACCCGCCCGCCGCGCTCCCGGAATAGCCGCTCCGCAGCCTGGAGCCGCGCAACGTGATACGGCCCCAGGCGCGGCCACATGACAACAGCCCTGGCCTCACGCATCATGAATTCCCAATTGCGGAATAAGAACCGCGAGGCGGGACCGAAGGAGGCGAAACGCAGCCGACCGTTCTGACTTGGCGAATCCCAACGTCAGGAGGAGAAGGCCCGCCCCCACGCTCATTGGAACACCCAGTACCAGCCCAATCACTTGTGTGGAATAGGCACCAACTACGCCTGCAAGAAGAAGTGCACCGACTGAAGCGATCAAGAGCCGCCACTCGGAGAATGCTATAGGAGCGTCCAAAAACTTCGCGCGGATAACAAGGGCCACGATCAGCTGGATTGCCCAGCCAACTACGTGGGATGTGGCCAGTCCCTCAGCGCCCCAGCGTCCCACGAACAGCCAAGCCGACAGAATTAACACCAGGGACGATATAAGGTTGACCAAAAAAAACAACCACATCTTGGCGCGCCCGATCATTGCCTGAATCACAGAAGTCGATATCGCCTGAAAACCTATCGCCCAAGCCATGAGCCCCAGGACATGGTGGCCCTCAACAAATCCTTGGCCATATACGAGGTATAGAACGCCCTTGGCCGCAACAACGAGGAAAACCGATACCGGGCAAACCAGAAGAACGTTCAGGCGCACGCTCATGGACACCACGCGATGAAAGGCGGTCGGATCTTTGCTCTCACCCGCAGTCTCCATCATCAAGGGCAACATCACGGGCGCGATTGCGCTAGGCAGAAAAAGCACCGCTCCCCGCAGGTAGTTGGAGGCACCAAAGATTCCCATTTGGGCAGGGCCCCCTGGCTCTCTCACGAGTAGGGCATTGGCACCCCAGAGTGCAGGCGCACTCACCGCGTAGGTCAAGAGGGAAGGCACCACGAAAGTCCCCAGAAGGGGGAGCAACACAGTCACCATACCCCAAGACCGACTTATGCCATTGGCTCGAGATAACTTGGCCCCGAAGTGATGAAGCAAAAAGACCTTGCACCCAGTGTAAAGAAGAAGCCCTATAATGCCGCCAAGCATGCCAAGACGCCAAGCCAGGACAACTGTAGCCGGAAAGGCGAAGATGCTGGAAAGGAACTCAGTCTCTGCCTGCTCCCGGAAGCCCCGAAATCCAACAAGAACACCGCTGCCGGCAGTAGCCAATGCCCCCAACAGTACATAGGGGGAAACCACACGTAAGTAACTCGCAACTCCAGGCTCCCTCAGAACCGTGTTCGCAAGCCATTCGCTACTCAGAAACATCGCCGCGGCAAAAACGGTGCCGGCGAGCCCCGACGTCAACATAACAAACGGGATTACACCACCGCACCGCTGCTTGTCTGTGATTTTCCAGAGGCCGATGTTCCTCGCCGCCAAACTGAATTGGCCGCCCGCAGCCAACGGTGTCAACAGCAAGACAGTCGACGTCACGATTGAATAGTACCCGAAGCCTTCCTTGCCGAGGATGCGACCAATAATGCCGATAGTCACAAGGGCCATGACGCGGGAAACGACTACCCCCACTGTCGTCCAGAATGTCCCGTGGAGGAGCTTCTGTCCTATTGACATCAGGGCTCGCCGCCTTCGGTCAATGCCAGAATCCGGCCGGTAAGAACACCTCCCATCCTATTGGAAACTAACTTCCAGTCAAGGAGGTTTGACGACCAGCCGTGACAGCCTGGAGGGCGCTGTTTGCCCATTGACCCGGTCTTGTCATCTCACTACAATGCGCCTGCCTCAGGAACTCTATCGGGCCACGCGCGGGCGAGAATTGATTGAAACTTGCCGCAGCGCTTTCCGAACAAGCCCTGCGGCTCTCAAGTTTAGGCGCCCTTGATGCCGAAAAGCCACTCGGTGGTCACGGCTCGGCGGCACGCTCTCTGCCTCGGGATCTAATACTACAACGCTACAAAGCGGCGCCGCCTGAGGTTGCAGTTGAGCCCGAAGGGCTCAAACAGGGCAGCCCGTTGGGCTGCTGTTGGACGATCAAGGCACCAGCGATGTGACACGCTTTGTAGCGTAGTAGTCCCAAGGAGCATGGAGGAATTGACGAGAACCATGGTCGCAACGGAAACTATGCTGGCAAACGGCCAACTGAAGTTGCGCGTTCAGAAGGCTCCTGAGACGGAAGGCCGGTTCTTGCCGCACGAGTTTGTCCTCACCCTGTACCGGGGCGATCCTCCAGCCGCGGGGTTCCACGCCCACCACCTCAGCGCCGGCGGAGATTGCGGATACACGCTCCTCAACGAGAACCGGACTGTGAGGTTCTCGGGCGTGGTCGGCCCGCTGGCCACCGGGCAAACCCACCCGACGGACGAACACACCCCCTGGTGGGCCGTCGAATTGGCGCTTCCTTTGGGCAGGGTGACGGTTTGCGGAGACCCCTTCAGGCGGTGCCGGCTCTACGTGGGCGTTGCCGGAACACGCGTCACCATAACCAACCGCCCTGAATGGGTGGCCACACACTCCGAAAGATGGAACGACGAGGCTTTGAGACTCCTCTTGATTCTGAAATACTTGCCCCCCCCTCTCTCGCTCTATCAGGGTTGGGCGGTGCTCCCCGTTTGTCACGATGCCGTTGTCGAACTTGCGGAGCCGGCACCCCAATTCCGGATGTCCTACCGGCTCCCGTCCCAACCTTCTCTCCGAGGCCCAGAGGTGAAGAAGGCTCTTTACGCACAACTCGTGACCCAGTCACGGTACCTCGACGAGGGGTTTCCCGGCCGGCCGGCGGGGACGCTGGTCTCAGGCGGAGTGGACTCGGCGCTGGTCACGCTGGCGGCGGCGGAGCATAAGCCACGAAAACCCGACAACTTCATCGGTCTGATGTTCACCCGCGGCGCGACAACAACCTCCGAGGAGATTCTCGATGCCAAGGCCCTGATGCGAGCCGTCGGCGGCCGTCTGGAACTGCTGAAGATCGAATCCGACAAGCAGGAGTACGTCGACCTATGGCTGGAATCGCTGCAGCAGGGCACCGACTACTTTCATCTCGGCAAGCCTGCGTTTCTCGCGGGCCTGCGCCGCCTCGCCAACCTCGGCGTTGCCGCCTCCCTGACCGGGCAAACGGCAGACACGGTTGCCGAGTTCAACGTCAACGTAGGCGGCTGGCGGGGGGTTCTGTTACGGTTCCTCTACTCGGAAGGACTTTTTCGCCACGTACGCCTTTGCCCGGGGTTGCCTTATCCCACCACATTGATGACGCGACTTTTCGCCTCGGCGGCCCGGCGTACGGTCACCAATAAACTCTGGAAAACCCTCGACAGACTCCTGTCCCTCTGCAGCGCCCTGGGGGCTCCTGAAAAATACTACTCCGGTGAAATCATCAACCCATCGGCCCTCCCGGGCCTGGAACTGGCTTGGCCCATCAAGATGTTCGGGCCGGATCGTCGGGCGATTGCCCAACTGACCTGTGCCTTGGATCGGATCCGGCACCAGTTCCTTGGAAGCCTGGACCGGGCCCCGCCTCAAGAAGTTCCCTCCCTTCTCCTTCACATGCTGTTCGATACGCTGATTACCGGCGCGGACGCCCGCGCCATTCAATCGGCGGGCGCAATCTGCAATGTCAAGATCATCATGCCCTTCCTCACAAAACAACTCGCTGGCCTCTTCACGCGCCTCAAATGGTCCGAGAGGAAATTTTGGCGGCCGGACAAGCGCCTCTTTCGAGAGTTACGCACGGAACTCTGGGAGCGAAGCGCTGGCCGCCTCCAAACGCCCCGCGAAAACACCCGCCCAGACTTGGACGCCTTCGAACTCAATGTGCCGCTCGCCAGGTGGCATCTTCGCGGCGAACTCCTCCAACGTGTGAAAGAAGACCTCCGCGGAAAGGAAATTCTCCACAGGCTCTCGAACCTCGGCATCCATATGCCTCTGCTTGATTGCGCCATCGACCAATTGGTTCGGGAGGAAGAACTCGGGGACCTCGCGTGGAGAATCCCCCTTCTTGAACTGTGGCA
>Ga0315274_10012044_pt1 | contig 12369 bp, 7 predicted proteins | sample YL17G02_20_MG_FD_203700 | JGI IMG/M metagenome (GOLD analysis project Ga0315274, IMG submission 203700) | Sediment microbial communities from Yellowstone Lake, YNP, Wyoming, USA - YL17G02_20 | ecosystem: Environmental > Aquatic > Freshwater > Lake > Sediment | place: USA: Wyoming | collected... | reverse complement strand
TTATGTTTCCACCTATATCCCCGAAAAATATATTATATCTATCATCGGTTCCCCCTGCAACATCCACACATGAGGCTTTAAAAGCATCTTGCTCTTCAAAGATTTCATACGATGGATCTTCAAGCGTTGAATCTTCTTCATTAAAATGGAATTTTATAATAATTCCGTACTCATCTTCTTCATCATTCTGAGTTGCTCCGCATACATAGATTGTAGTATCGCAAGGATTGTTAATTATTGAATAAATATATGGTTTACCAAGGTCATCTAAAGAATAATAACCTACATTATACAAGGAGCTTCCTGTGAACCCAAGTGTATGTATGAAGGTAACATCTCCGGTAAATGAAAAATCTATAACTGGCACAAATATATATTGACCTCTCACAAGAATATCCTGGACATCTTGTGGATAAAAACCAACATAATAAAAATCATCTATAAAGGTCAATTCGTCATCTTCAATAGCATATACCATGGCATGAAAATCAGAAACACAATAAAGATAATTTTCATCTACTACAAGTGATTGATAAACTCTCTCCCCCTCCTGATATGTATTTTCTAAAGTTATATTCAATTCCCCATAATTACGAAACCTTCGTACATCATCATAATATGTGTAATAGGTAGGATCAACCCAATCTTCATTCATATTATCTTCAACATCATCCTCGCTTAAAATTTTATGTTCCCACTCTCCGGGATTAGAATCGCTTCCCGAATACGTATAGTTTACATCAAAATAAGTGTTTGCTGAAATTGCAATCACAGAAAATTCATAATTATATAATGTTGTGCCAGAAACAACAATGTGATCCCCAATTTCAACGTCATATGTGCAAGCTGTGTAAACTCTTACTTTGCCGGATCCATTATGACCGCATGAAGTCACAACATATCCATCAGCATTTTCCTGAATAACATCATATACATCCTGCCATACAATGTCATCATTGTTTGGTACCCATTGAGAATAACAATAGATACCCCATGCAATCATCGAGATTAAAATAAATATTTTCTTCATTTTATTAAGATTTTAAATTAGTAACTGTTTAATTTTTACGGTGTATTAAGAACAAATGATTTAATTTTACCAGGACCAGTACCACATGCGTTTACTCCCTGTACCATTATCTGAGCATAATTATCATCTACACAATTAAAATGTACATAACATGAAGTTGTAGTACCTGTAGGACCATGATTAACATCTGCCGGATTTGATACCCACGTCCATGTATATGATGTCGCACCAGTTGATGCTGCACAGGTAAAGGTCTGATGAACTGTACAAGATGTTATGGGATTAGCACAAGTTATTGAAGCCGGAGCTGCTGGGACTCCTTTATTTCCATTATTACTTCCATAACTGGCAGATGTTCCATATTCATTAACTGCATAGACTTTATATGTGGTTGAAGTGCAAGAAGCACCTGCATCATCAAGTGTACATGCAGTAGGCGTTCCGATCTGTGTATCTCCTCTTTTTACAATATATGAAGTTGCATAATCAACGGCATTCCAGGTAATCACTACTTTATCTGCATAAGTACCATCTGTTGCTACTACCCCGGTTGGTGCTTCTGGAGCACAATTAGTTTTATATCCATAATTAGATCCATACGAATTAGAAGGTCCATTTACATCATCAACTGACCAAACTTTATATATTGTAGAAGACGTTGATGCGTTATTGTCAATATAACTCGTTGAAGTCGTTGAACCAACTAAAGAACTTCCTCTTACAACTATATAACTTTCTACTCCACTAACAGCATTCCATGTAATATCAACATGATTGCATGTACCATCAGTAGCAGAAACTCCCGTTGGAGCACTTGGAAAAGTTGAACCTTCTTTAACACAACGAACAGAATACCCAAATTGCCCTTCATTAATATTTTGTTCAATATCATTATTATCGTATGATAACTTAAAATAATTCCCAAAATCATCCCCGCAACTATCCTTCAACCAATAAAAACTATAATTACCTTTATTCTTAAATTGCCTTTCTGTTCTTTCTATATCCAGGTCACCACTTCGATAGCCATTTGGAATAGCGGTAAATCCAGTTGAATTCGTTGCTCCTGTATTAGGAGTAGTCCAATGACTCGTTCCTGTTTCTTTTAATGGACCACCAGCAGAACCATATCCACCAAGATAATCTGAAAGATCCTCAAGTTCAGTTTTTGTTATAACATGCCACCCAATAGGACATAATCCTCTTGAATCTTTAATAGCAAAAAAATTATATAATCTCCCATAAGTTAAATACTCTGTAGATACATTATTATAATAACACCAAGTACCAATCATATTTGCTAACCATTCTGTGCTATCGGTTACATAATCAAGATTACTTCCATTTCGATATTTTACTCCCCGGTAATTTTCTGACATTACATAATTTCCATAAATACTGACAACTGTATAAACTTGACCTGAGCGATCAACAACTTGAGAATAAATATTATTCACAAGAAAGATCAATGCGATTAAGAAAATTAATTTTTTCATGTTTTTAATTTTAAACTATTAAGTTATTGTCCTATATTATGATCATACATCCAGACTATCTCTGTGTCTACACCAGGAGCGACATCTACATTAACCCTGAAATTATTCGCAGGATAATCACTCGAGCTTGTCCAATCACACCAGATCCTATAAGCATTTCCACCGCTAACACCTTTGAAATAAAATTGAAACCTGTGAGGATCCGGATAAACAAAGTCCGCAGCATGAGTTGAGCCATACACTGATATTGAGGCTGACGGCATTGTTATTGTTCCGCATTCCTGTAATGTTAATCCCCTTCTGTTAAAACCAAATATAGGAAGCGTTTTAGCCATTTCATTAATTATTATGGGTGTCCGGTTTCATAAAGAGTGTCATTAAAATAATTATTCTCGAATGTCGCAGATCCATCAATAGGGCCAAGATTAGTATAATCATTAAACCTGCAATTCTTTATCACAATCCCTGTGGATCCTGTTTCTATCCAAAATAAATATTTGAAATTATTAACTTCCAATACTCCTCCTCCATCAATAACGATATTTATACAATCTGCAGTTATCCTTAACCAATAACCAAAAGCATGTGGTGGGGTAAGATTCCCAACGCAAAGTTTATTCTTTGCTGGTGCGGTAGCTTCCCAAATCAAATTAATATCTCTGTTAAACATAATTAAAATGCCATACGTTTGCTTGTCGGTGATAAACCCCAAATTGTAAATATTTTCATAACCTCCAATCGTAGCGATCTGACTTCTCAATTCCATTCCTGATTGATAATTTGGTACCTTATCATGATAACCACCTCCCTCGTAATATAAATTCCTCAATGTCAATATATCCGTTATACCTCCCCTATTACAACTAAAAGAATTACCACAATTATATGCCTCCAGGTTTTCTGCATAATTATTAAGGGAAGTCCATCTATTCCAGGCGAAACCATATCTCGGACAATTTCTTGCAATACAATTCCTTATTGTCAGATTATCCGCACTTGTATATCCAATAAAACCATCCTCATAATCTGATCCATCCGCATCACAATCCTCCCACATTCCCTGTATATCAGGATTATCTTCCTCGGAATTAACTATGAAAGCAATATTTTTATTGTGAGCATTTTTACTCTTTACATTCTTTAGCCACACCATCCCATCATAATACCAGGTCATGATATTATCCTTACCATTCTGTACCGTAATATCCTTCACGGTCAATGTTTTTCCTTGTCTTGAATTAATACATTCGATAAAATTGGCTCCTGATCCTGCATAATCCGGATACCCTTCTTCTCCACTAATCCAAACTGGATTTACATCAGCTGTATTTGCTCGATTTGCATCCAAGGTTCCATAACCTAAAATTGTAACATCCTCTTTGGCAGAAACCTCTAAAACATTATATAACACAGTAACTTTGGCATTCGCTGAAACTTTCAATATCCCCCCACAATAATTAGGCATAGCAGGAATATTATCTTTAACAGTAATATATTTACTTACCTTATTAATTGCTGTTAATCTTGATACCCACGAATTATGATGCACTTGACCTGTACCACCACCTTCAATAGTATAATCATCATCCCAGAAAGCAACATAATAATAGTAATCAGGGGCCTCGTTTATCAGGGATTCTAAAGAATTAAGTTGATCGGTTGTTGCATCTTCAATATAAATATTTTTCTGTCCCTCTGCAGCATTCTGGGTTACATCAAAGGTTATCCCGTTTATATTTTTTATTGTTCCATTAACAATAATCCTTTGATCATCCTGGAGATATAAATTCCTACACCTATAAATTCCTGCAGGGAATCGAACAATTTTATAATCAGCTTCCAGTATTACCCGTATTGCATCGGTCTGATCTAATACATCAGAAGATACTATACCAAGATCAGTAACGTCAACTATCCCTGATGAAGGATTTGATGTACCCTCAGAGATCAAAAAGACACTATTTCTTATTTCTTTGCTCATAATACTGTTATTGAATAGAAAACATCTCCACCATCGTAATAAAATACAACCTTGTTGATTGCGTTTAAGGTTGAATCGTAAGAATCACTCCCCGTGCTCTGAGTAAATGCAACATCAAAGACAGGGGCATGGGAGCCATCGCCTATCATCCTGATCTCTGCCGATCCACCTATGACCGGACTGGCCACCAGGGTAACAGCTATGTTTGTCGCCACACTATAATTATTATAATGTGTCAGGTCCCTGCATAGGTTTATAGCCCCGATAAAGACCTGGTTAACTAATCTGCTCATCACCCCCTGGACGTTGCCATCTGTATCCCACATGGTCAATAATCTGCCAAAGAAACCTAATTTTGGATAGCCCTCAGCTACTCCAAACTCAACATAAGACTCATTATTCCTTCTGTTGAAACCGAAAATCGGAAGTGTTTTTGCCATTTTATTAAAATTTAAACTAATTCATAAGATGAAATTCCATTATCATATCTTGCACAGACAACAACTGAATTCGTCATATCTGGAGGACACCATAGATCCTGTGGATAAGGACCTAAAGGAGTCCACTCCCCCGTAACATATTCTAATGCTGATTCTGTTCTCCTATACACCCGTATATACATATGATCAACATCTAACATGTAAACAAACCCATTATCAACATTCCCATATATAGAATAGGGATTTCCTTCTGTCGAATTATCCATAAAGGAAACGTCTCCGTTCCCATCATAAGAAAACAACATCATCCCATAAGTGCCACTTCCGCAATACAAATAACCTGCATTATCTGACCAGATGCGTCTAATCGAACCATACGATGAATTTGTAGATTCTAATGTTAGTGCTCCGGTTGTCTGGTTCACTGTAAAACTTCTTATTCCTACACTTGTGACTGCAAAAAGGAATCCGCCGGCATAGAATAATCCGTTAATTATTTCACCATAATCCCCTCTCCAATAGCTTTTATATTCCATTGACCCATCCGATTCAAAATCCAACACCATGATGTCTTTATAATAAGGACTTGCTACGGGACTGTTATTTATAACAAATAAAAATTTATTATTATCAGTACAGACAAAAAGCGGTACTTTAGCTCTTGCGTCACCATATGCTGAATAAGTATCAACCTGGTACTCTAAGGTAAGATCCCCGAAGGCATCATATGTCCAGCTTCTTATATATCTTGCATCATCAACTGAAAAAATAATCCCGGAGGGATCCGCCCACAACCTTGTCTGCGGATCTGTATCACTCGATGTCCCTCTCTGTATCATAAATCCCGTGCCACTTATAGAATAAGAGATAATTCCATTCGCATAAGCACAAAACAGGAAATCTTCATTCCCATGAACAGACAAATACCGACTTCCATGATCCTCTGTCTCCACAAAATCAAAAACTAAAGTCCATCCATAGTTTCTGAAATTAGATAACTTGTTTTTACTCCCCTTATATAAAGGATCAAAATAAGCATCCACCGAATCCGTAAAACACTCGGTTAGCTTATTTGTTGATGGAATAACTACATCAACAACATCCTGCAGGCTAAAAGCATTATTATTGGGTACCCTTGCCATTTTTTAATAATTCTATTTCAAATTTCAATTCTTCAATCTTATCATTTAACTCATGAATAGCTGCGGTATTGATCGCAGTTATCCTATGATAGGAAATAGATCCATAACCATCAACATCATAACTCACTAATTCCGGCCTGATATATTGAACTTCCTGTGCGATAAAACCAATATGTTTATAATTATCTCGCTTATCTTTCCATGTATAATTAATCGGATTAAGTTCCAACGCTATCTTTAATCCGTCAATCACCGGAATGATATTCTCTTTTAGGCGAAAATCTGAACTGAGTTGATAGTCGGCAGCCAACCATGTCCCATCTGCCCTTAATGATGCAACGCTTGAGGCTCCGGCATAACCATTAAATATATAATATGATGTCCCGGATGTCGCATCTATATCAACCCTTATTCCATGTCCCGTTGAACTATCCTGGTTGAAATATCCAGCATATTTTGATGCCTCATCCATGTAAACATATAGCTTATAAGACGAGGATGGTGCAGCACCTATCCCGGTATATTGTGTTATCAGCGTGTATCCATCTCCGTAAACGATGAAAGCATTAGCTTCCACACCGGTAGAAACTTTTATAACATAATTTGAATTAGTTGTTGCATCGCCCAATATATAAACACCATTGCCAGAGGAATTATCCTGCCTGAAATATGCAACACCCTTTGTTGATGAAGATTCAAGAACATAAAACTTATATGCAGAACTCGGAGTACCTGATCCTATTGCAAAGGTAAAATTTACCGGATCCCACACAAAGAGAGTGTAAGCTGCAGTAGTTCCCAGGACAGATGACTGATATGTCTTAAAATATCCTGCCGAATCATCATATCCCATGGTGAAGTCGTAATCAATGGCATCCAGTAATATTGCTGCATCACCGGTAGCGTTAGATTGAAGAAACTTTGCTATAGGGGTTGTATCACTTGCAGTATTCCGGGTAGCTATAAGTTGGTTACTGGCCCACGTAAGATTTGCCGAATTTTGCAATAATCCAGACGAATTAGTATATACGATGGCATTGTTAACATTCAATACACTATTTGTTAAATTTCCACCAACAGTTAAAGGACCCTGTATCAGGGATACTGATGTCCCATCTCCATATAATTCAATATTATGTACCCCTGAATTATCTGCAACCCATAGCCGGCCATGACCAGAGGCATCTTCATATATCCCGATTATTCCTGTATCTGAGGTATAACTGCTCAGATAAACAAGATAGTTTGAGGCTGCAGAATTTCTTAAAGATACAGAGGGGGTTGCAACGGCTGTCTGGATCCCCACCTTCCCTGTGATATATAATGTACCAAAGATCTGACTTCCTGTTGAGGTAATTCTCTCTTTCTCTGATCCTGAGATTATCATTGATAACTGTGCAGAGGCGTTCCTTCCTATCCCTGTGGTAAGATCAGACCGGTCCGGCACCAATGTTGGGTTTCCGCTGGTGGCATTCTCGTTCATCAACGCTCCTGCATTGGTATAAGCACCAGAGATATATGAAGATGATATCAGGTAAGCATCTATGCTGTTTATCCCTATCCTCAGATTATCATCTGTAGCCTTATAAATATATGTATCCCAATCGGCAGGTGCTCCCCAATAGATATATCTCGCAGTAAATCCGGTGTTCACAAGATAGATGCTTCCGGCTGTCTGGAGATTGCTTGTTGCACCGGTCCAGTCAATATGTTCATTGGCAACAAATCCGGTAAGGTTATCATGATTAACCAGATCTCCTCCACCAACCTCATGAGATGAGGCGTGAACACCAGCTGCAGGAACAGCATAAAAACCTCTCGTCCCGGCTCCATTGGTACCATAATACATCGTTGCCCCGGGTGCAGCAACATCACCGACAAGATTAACGGTCCCTGTAACATTGACTATGCTATACTGAAATGTATAAACTGTTCCTGCACCAGGAAGTTGTGACCATAATATCTTTCTCTGAGCATAGCTGCTGGCTGAATCTTCTATTATCAGAACATCCGTACTTATAGGTGTCCCTTTCTGAGTTAAAGCATTTAATGTGCCATCAGCGGTGGAGATAAAATCACCACTCATATCATGAAACTCAACTGCATTGGGTGTTGAGTTCACCCTGAGGATATATAATGCAGATCCGACATAGGTTGAGGGAGTATCTGTCAGTGCCAGAAAAGTTGTTGCCGAGGTAGGGAGATTACCAACCTGAATATATTTCTTTGCATAACCAGCTGCAGAATCTTCGATGACAAGATAATCTCCGGAGATAGCAGATCCTTTAGACGAGAACTCGGTGGTCCATGAATTAGCAGTATTTAACATGGCATTGGTTATACCATATCCGGAAAGAGTTGTTGGTTTACTTGTCAGACTGGCGAAGGTATGTGTATGGGTACCATAAAGAGCATAGAAAACTGCCAGATCAATTCCGTCAACATTTCCGGTAAGGGTGATATTCCCGGTAACATTAAAGTTAGATTCTGAATGGATAACCCCCCCGGAGACATAGGTTCTGAATGTAAGATCTCCATTGTTATCTATCCCCACATATCCCTGCAGGTCTCCATCTCCGTCCTGGAAAGCTATCCTGTTTATTCCAGCCTCAGCCAGACCAGGTGTCCCTCCTATGCCCGACTGTCTGATGATAAAAGGATAATCATTTGAGGTGTTTATCATAACAACACCAGTAAATGTCCCTCCGGTATCCGGTACCCATCCTCCTGTGGGAGAAAACTCTAATGCTGACTCCCCTACATTAACTTTCACGAAATACCCTCCGGAGCCAGTATATGCAGAGGGAACATCCAGAAGATCGGTAAAATTAAAACTACATACGATAGGGGCAAAGTTCGCCTGCACCCATCCCATCGTTACCAGGCTATATGCAGACCAGTTAGCAGAATAATCATCGAAATATTCCAGTCCCTTTAAATCCTGATCATCTTTGATGGTCATCCCTGCACTATTGATCAGAAAGTGTTTCTCAACCGATGCTGCATTGTTAGCATATAAAAAGACATAATTCTCATTAAGCTGGATCCCTGACTGAGCACCGGTCCAATCCGTAAGATCATAGACCTTCAGATCTATTGAGCCATCAGAATGAAATCCAATATGAACTGAGTCAGATACCCCTGGCTCACGATATCTCCAATGATAGGATGTGGTACCAAGGAGGTATGCGTTCTGTGATAACACCCCTCCTAAGGTTACTGCCCCTCCGGCTTCGGTCAGTCCGGAGCCAAATGTATATCCTGAGGCTATCACTGCGTTATCAACATACTGTTTAGAGACAAGAGATCTGGAGGTATAATAAGCACTATAATCGGCTTTTTCAACTATCCCGTTAGCTGCCAACCGATAACCTCTGGATCCACCACCACCTATCAGGTAGGTGAGGTCAAGATATGAGCTTGTAATGTTTAGGTTTGACTCACTTGTACCGGAATGACCAACATTCATAAATATCGAATACAATCCTGAGATGTGAGTGAAATAAAAATTACTGGATGTATCTGAGATAGTTAATTGATGATTTGCAAGACCTATCGTTGTATCTCTCACTAATGGTCCTCCCAGCTCAACGATGCCCGCTGCCTCTATAATCCCATTCCTGAATGTATATGACGGGGGAGTTATTCCTCCTCCTCCCCATGGGGGACAGGGATCAACAAGATCACTATCTCCTCCCTGCAGGCATGTAGATATACCACTCAGCTCAATGACCTCCTGGATGATAGCAGCCTGTTTATCTGCCTCCTCAATATCATTGGCTCTCCAGGCTATATCAAGTAATAGATAGGCTGTGTTAGCCCTTATCAGTCTCTCCCTGTATTCATCAGCACGCACAATATTTACCGGAAGATATTCAAGATATCTCTGATACATCGTATCCAGGGCGGTGTACATTGAGTCAACACATGCTCCCATGACACAATGCTCAACCTCCATCGTTCCATACCAGGTATATTCAAGTTCATCCGGTTGTATATAATATACCGTAGAGCTTACGGTGATAACCCAGAGATTAGTATAGATAGGATCAACCTCAACAAAATCATTGCCACTGACGATATCAGGGGGTGGTGAGGGAAGGATCCCCTCGGGATAATGTATCCGGTGCTCCCTGTTAAGGATATCTATGTTATCACCATAATTAGTGTTATCCCAGCTCCGGAGTTTAGCTGAATATGGTCCCGAATCGACGTCCACTAACATCGCTGGCTCTGAGAAATGAAATCCATAGATCTCTGTTTTCTCATAGGTCTCCTCTGTGGATGTGTTCTTGACGGTAAGTCTCGTGGTATATTGACCATCATAAGGCCAGTATCCATCCTCGGGATCCAGGGGGATATATACAGTGTGTAATATCATCCTCCCACCGGAGATGATGAAGTCCGGATCATCCCAATCGTCATTCTCATATATGGTACCTGTCGGTCCGGTGATCTTTAAGAGGCCTATAAAATCATCAGGATCTTCGCCAAGACCAGAATAGGGGGTATTATCCTCCACCTCGATGGTCATCGGGGTAAGATCAAGACGTATCCTCGATAATATTACCAGATCGTTATTTACCATATACCTAAAAAATAAAGAAAAGAATACCGTTAGGACCAGATATTCCTTTCCGATAGATTATATGAAAGTCTAACCATTTTTCCCTTTAGCAAGTTTATCTGCTTTCACAATATCTGATACTGGTGCCATCGCTGATTCATTTTTCATCTCATGATGTAGTCTTTCGCTAAACTGTACGTTACCCCGATAGTAATCCACCAGGGCCTCGTTCTGATTTGCTTTACCCAGGACCTTGCATATCTCCTCACCTTTCCTCTTTGAGTTGATATCCGGATCCGGCCAGCACCATGAACGGCTGGAGGGATGGAAGATCACGAGCTTATTATCAATAGCTCCCTGGATAAGTGCTCTGGCTTTTGAATATTCGCCCATATCTGACATCTCAGCAAATTTCTTTATACCCTCTTTCTTATCTCTGTTCACCTCAAAATCAATGGCTACACGCACCTGATCGAAGGTGAACTTATCCACATCGGGGATAAAATATGCTTTAGCCACTGCCCTGAGTATATGCTCCGGAAGGCCCTCCTCGTTATAGAGGGAATATTTGTATTTAGCATAATCGGACTCCCTGACAACCTTGTCACTTGCGATCTTCGTGGGATCTTCAAGGGCGAAATACAACTTCTTACGAAAATTCTCAGGTACAGCTCCATTCTGACAATGAGGGGATTTGAAGTAAAGAAAATACAATAACTCAAGATCAGTACCCTCAATTCTAAGGCTTCCATTAAAATGGATATTCCTCGGGATATAACGTATCAGCCCCTTATTATCCCTGCCAATAGTATTACACCATCTCCATTCCTCTGTCTCTCCGTCCTGATTTCTCAGGACCTCTTTCAGGGGGATGGTTATGCTCGCTGGCTGATCAGGAACACCTGGGTTCAGAGGATTATTTTTCACCATATCCGGTGGATAAACCATCTTTAAAGGAAAATTAAAAATTTTACGAAGAAGAGCTTTCTCTTCATCGTTCATACGATAAATCTGTCCATTGTTGTACAACATAACTGTTTATTTAAAAGAGATCCCCCCATATTAAGGGGGAGATCTCTATGGTTACAAGCAAATTACTACGGTTGGAGAAGGACCATCTGATTGCCACCACGGAAATGAGCACCCATATGACATCTCATATAGGTCTCCCGTTTATCAAATTCAGTGACTTTCAATCCCTCACCGGCCCCACCTACAGACCAAACCTCCATTCTCCGGCTGTACTTACCAAGTGCCCTGTAACGAACACCGATAGATTCAACAAGCCTGTTTGTCTTAGGATCTTTCCGTCTATTCAACGGTAAGAACACACCGACTGCGGGCCATGTCTGGCTATATCCAACGAAATATCCACCTACATCAGCCCAACCACCAACGGTATTGCTGTTGGATAAGTTGCCGAAACGTTTGAACAGGAATGTCCTCTCGTTCTTTGTCAGCATCTTAAAATTGATTGAAGCTGCAAGGCTATCATTTTTGTTGAACAGTGCATCGTTCACGATAGGCCTGGTAAAGTTTATGTTGGTATCGGAGAAATATGATTTCAGAAGATCTTCCAGCTCGCCCTGGACCTGGATCCCAAGCATAGCCATGATATAGTTACCTGCAAATTCCCTGTCGAGGATAAGGTTTATATCATCAAAATCAGCTACATCAAGTGATCCTGGTGTATAGGCATGAATATTCCCACCC
>Ga0315274_10012042_pt1 | contig 12369 bp, 9 predicted proteins | sample YL17G02_20_MG_FD_203700 | JGI IMG/M metagenome (GOLD analysis project Ga0315274, IMG submission 203700) | Sediment microbial communities from Yellowstone Lake, YNP, Wyoming, USA - YL17G02_20 | ecosystem: Environmental > Aquatic > Freshwater > Lake > Sediment | place: USA: Wyoming | collected... | reverse complement strand
CAGCTTCCACAAGCGCGTACAGACCACCCGAGACGAGCGAGTGGCCGCCCAGTACAATTGGCACGGGAGCAGCCATCGCGGCCGCAGTGAACTCACGCACCGTCTCGTCTGCAATCAACTGCGGCCTGCGCAGGTCCGAGTTGTAGCGGTCGGCCGTGTCGGGCCATACGCCCAGGTGCGCAAAGATCACCCGGCTATCGAGGAAGACGGCCCGTCCGAGCTGAGCCAGCGTCTCAAAGAAGCGCTGTGGCCCAACCTGCTGGTAGTAATAGCCCAGCAGTGAGCGCGCTTCGCCGCGTGCCAGGCGTCCACTGGCGCGCATGCCACGTTCTTCAGCCAACACGCGCACGCGGCAGGCCGTCTCGCGCTCCAGGTAGTCCCAAACCGCCGATGAGACCCGCCCGGCCACCAATACCTCGGCAGCGCGGTCAACCAGTGGGCGCATGGCCTGCGTGATGTGCGAGGTATCCAGGTGCAAGCCGTCCAGGAAGGCGCGCGCGTGACGTCCTGCCCCAGGATGAGGAGCCAGGGTTAGCAGATCAGTCGGCGTGTCCACGTCGAACTGCGTCGAGGCGCTCCTGGGCAGCGGCTCGTTGGGCAGACCGACCGCTTCGCCCAGCCGCCAGCCCAGGTCGTTGTCGATGGCCGGCGGTTCGATGTCTGCCAGAGCACTGGCAGGCGCAAAGGCAGCAAAATCGGTGGAGTAAAAGTTGTTTGTGATCAGCACGCGCTCGGCGGACGAGAGGCGTTTCACGATGCACGCCATCTCCGCGGTTGACAGCAAGGCCCCGCTGCCACCACCCATGTAGAACAGCCGCTCCACGTGGTACTTGACGACCAGTTCGCGCAGTCTCCGCCCAAAATGGAATTCGCCCGGCGCATCCAGTTCCACGTCCACGCCCCGACTGCTGGCCCATGCGGCCAGCGCGGGCGCGTTGGTGCTCAACACGATGCGCGCGATACCCGGCACCCGCTGGGCGCGCTCAATCGTGTCCTGTGTGATGGCCTGGCGGGCGCCAGCCATCATGCGCTCCACGTCGCTCGTCGCGTGGATGCCTGTCATGACCAGCAGGACAACTTCCGACACCCGGAGCCTCCTGCAGCTATTATAGCGTCCGCCGCACGCTTTTGTCAAAGTCGTGGGCAATTTGAACAAACCCTGCGTTCGTGCTATACTCGCCCGGAGAGCCTTTTGGGCTCTGTACACGAATGGCGAGAGGAAACGACATGCGACCCGACGGCAGGGCGGATGACCAACTGCGCCCGGTGGTGTTCACGCCGCACTACCTGGACCACAACCCGGCTTCGGTACTGGTGCAGGTGGGCAAGACCCGGGTGCTGTGCGTGGCCACGGTGACCGAAGAAGTGCCCTTCTGGCTGCGCAACCAGGCCCAGGGCTGGCTGACAGCCGAGTATGGTCTGCTGCCCGCGTCCACGCACACGCGCACGCAACGCGAGACCGGCCCCGCGGGCGTCAAAGGACGCACGCAGGAAATCCAGCGCCTGATTGGCCGGTCGCTGCGCGCCGCGCTCGACCGGCGCAAGCTGGGCGAGCGCACCATCACCATCGATTGCGACGTGATCCAGGCCGATGGCGGCACGCGCACGGCGGCCATCACAGGCGGCTACGTGGCGCTATCCCTGGCCGTCAACAAGCTGATCCAGGATGGCCTGGTGCGGCCCAGCAGCCGCTGCATGCGGCGCGACGTGTGGCGCCCCGCAGTCGCCGCGGTGAGCGTGGGCGTGGTGCAGGGCGAGAGCATGCTGGACCTGTGCTACCAGGAGGACTCGCGCGCCGAGGTGGACTGCAACGTGGTGCTGAACGCGCGCGGCCAGTTCATCGAGGTGCAGGGCACCGCCGAGGGCCAGCCCTTTGCGCGGGCGACGCTGGACGCTCTGTTGAACCTGGCAGAGAAGGGCGTCAAGGAGCTGCTGGCGGCCCAGAAAACAGCGCTGGCATAGTGGGCATTCTGACCCTCAACATCCAACAGTGGAGAGCAACCAATGAACCGTGACGATGCATGGAGACTGTTGACCGAATATACCCAGAACGATCACCTGATCAAGCACGCTCTGGCCGCCGAGGCGGCCGTGCGCGCCTACGCCCGCAAGTATGGTGAAGATGAAGAAAAGTGGGGCATCCTGGGGCTGATCCACGATTTCGACTATGAGCAGTTCCCCGCCGTGCCCAATCAACACACCGTCGAGGGCGCCAAGATCATGCGCGCACGCGGCTGGCCCGAGGAGCTCATCCGCGCTATGCAGTCGCACGCCAGCTACTCGGGCGTCAGTCGCGAGAGCCGCATGGAAAAGACGCTCTTTGCCGTGGACGAGCTTACGGGCCTGATCACCGCCGTGGCCCTGGTGCGGCCTACCAAGGACATCCGCGACATCACGGAGATCAAGTCGATCAAGAGCAAGTTCAAGGACAAAGCCTTTGCCGCCAACGTCAGTCGCCAGGACATCGTGGAGGGCGCAGAAGCGTTGGGCGTGGACCTGTGGACGGAGCACGTGCCGCTCGTGCTGGAGGCGATGAAGGGCATCGCTGCCGAGCTGGGACTGGCAGGTCAGCAGCCCCAGTGATGCGCAGACTCTCGCCGAGCAACCTGCTGCTGGCGGCCCTGGCCACGCTGGCCCTGTTGGCCACGGCTTGGCTGCTGTGGCCCTGGCAGGGGGGCAGCGCGCCGGCAGCCTTCTTCATTCCCAGCGCCACGCCGACCATCACGCGCGCCACGGTGCAACGGCTCCCGACATCGACGCCGTTCGTGCCCACGCCCACGCCGCAGCCGGTAATCCACGTCGTGCAGCCCAAGGACGTGCTGGGCCTCATCGCCAAGCAGTACGGAGTGACGGAAAAGGCCATCATGGAGGCTAACGGGCTGAAGGGCGACCTGATCATCGACGGCCAGAAGCTGGTCATCCCCAGCCCGCAGCGCACGCCCGTCGTGACCATCACGGTCGTGCAGACTCCCACCGTGACGAGCACGCCTACCTCCGTGTTCCCCTATGACGCTCCGGTCTTGCTCGAGCCCAGCAACGGGGCCACGTTCCAGGGACGCGCTGTGCGCATCACTCTCAACTGGACCGCGGTGGCCATCCTGGCAGAGAACGAGTACTACGAGGTCAGACTGTGGCCCGACTCTGAGGATCCCACGCATGCCCAGCGCTTTTACACGCAGGCCTCGAGCTGGAGCGTGCCTGCCGACTCGTACCCGGGGCAGGCCGGCGGCGTGCTGTGCTGGAGCGTGAGCGTGGTGTACCGGGTCAACACGACCACCCAACTCAGCCCTGCCGCGAGCGTGCGCCGCTTCACCTGGCACTGACAGGAATCCCCTGGGTCTCGTGCCCAGGGGGTTCACCATGCCGATGTTCCACGCGATTCTTCGGCCCCACTAGCGCAGCAGACCCGACATCTCCAATACTCGCTCTGACCAGATGCGCGCCTGCTCGGCCATCCTCATGCGCTGTTCAGGGTCCGACCAGATGCGTTCCCACTTAAGCTGCCAGCAGGCCAATTGAACCTGAATTTCCACCAACTCTGCCGCCACATCTACGTCTGCTTCTGCGGCCGTCCATTCGATGAGGAATTTGCTTTCTTCGAGCAGGCCTTCGACCGCGTCACGGGTTGCAGCATGACTGGAGAACGACGTCACTCGAGCCAGGTTGGTTGCCAATCCACCCAAACGAATAGGCAGGCCGTCTCTCAGATAGCGTTCGCGAACAGCCGCCCAATCCATTATGGTCCTCCCAGCAATGACTGCACGATCTGGGCAACCCGCTCGCGGATCGTCGGATCAAGTATCACCATCGAGCGGTTGTTCAGACGAGGTCGGATGTTGATCAGTGCTTCGAAAGTCGCCCGCTGGGCAAGCGGATGCCAGTCCGCTCCCCAGATGTCGTCTGGGCCGCTGCCATCCTGCAGCAAGGCGGATTCGCAGTCGGCATGGAGTACCCCGCCGCCGGCAAGACTGCCCCGCCGCACGTCGACTGCCAGCTTGACATACGTGCCCAATGCCTGAAGCATAGTCTGCATTTGTTCCTTGGTCGCACGAGAACGGAGCACAAGAACCATATTCTCACCACCAGGGCATGCTTCGCACGGATGGAATGGTAGCGCACATTTCGCTTCAGTGCAAGTACGAAGCTGTCGGGAACCCTTCCCGAAGAGTCATGCCGCGTTGCCTGCTGGTCCTCGCCGGGATCCTTCAGGGAGGTTATCCCACCAGCAGAGAAAACCCGAAGGGAGCCTGCGATCAGGAAGCCCATGCCCATCAGCGCATATCCGATGATGCTGGAGAGACGGCGGCTGTACACGTCCGCCACGACGCCGGTGGGTATCTCGAACAGGAAGACAGTGCTCTCGAGGGTGGTGCCGACCAGAACCAACTGCAGCGGGTTGAGCTTGACAATAGTCAAAGTAGACCATGTCCAGCGCGAACATGATGGAGGTAAAGAGGCCCCAGGCAAAGGTTGCGATCCAGTACACCCGGGCCGCGTCGAGTTTCTTCAAGAAGGGGGTCCCTCTCTGGCTGGACGTTTGCCTGGTTTCTTGGGCGTTCCGCGCTGTCTTCCGGTGCCGCCAACGCCCTGCACCAGCACGACAGCACGGCATTCCTTCTTCCGAAGCGGCACTCACATCACAGAGAGGCCCTCTCCGGGCCCGGAGAGGGCCTCTCTGTGCCCTAGCGAGCTATTGGTACTTTTTCCACTTGCTTTCCAGATCTGGACTCTTCAGCGTCTCCAGGACATAGTCGGCGAACTGCGCGCCCGTGGCGCCGCCGGGCCGGCCGGTGACCTTGACCTTGTGCTCGAACTGGGCGCAAAGGTCCAGCGCCATCTCCAACCGCCGGGCCGGCTCCACGAAGCCAATGTGGTTGAGCAGCATGGCGGCCGCCTTGATCACGCTGCCCGGGTCCGCATATTGCGCGCGGCCCGATTCAACCATGCGCGGCGCCGTGCCGTGGATGGCCTCGAACATGGCGTGGCGCTTGCCGATGTTGGCGCTGCCGGCAGTGCCCACGCCGCCCTGAATCTGCGCCGCCTCGTCCGTGATGATGTCGCCATACAGGTTGGGCAGCACGATCACGCGGAACTCGGAGCGGCGCTCCGGGTCCAGCAGCTTGGCCGTCATGATGTCGATGAACCAGTCGTCCCAGGCGATGCCGGGGTAGTCCTTGGCGACCTCCCCGGCTATGCTCAAGAATTTGCCGTCGGTGGTTTTGACCACGTTGGCCTTGGTCACGATGGTGACCTTCTTGATGCCATTCTTCTTGGCGTGTTCAAAGCCCAGGCGGATGATGCGATCCGTGCCCTGCGTCGTGGCCAGCTTGAAATCGATGGCCAGGTCGTCCGTGACGTTGATGCCCTTGCTGCCCAGGACGTAGACGTCCTCGGTGTTCTCGCGGAAGAACATCCAGTCAATGCCCTGGTCAGGGACGCGCACGGGGCGCACGTTGGCAAACAGGTCCAGCTCGCGCCGCATCGTGACGTTGGCGCTCTCGATGTTGGGCCAGGGGTCGCCCTTCTTGGGGGTCGTGGTGGGCCCCTTCAGGATGGCGTGGCACTGCTTGAGCTGCGCCAGCACGTCGTCCGGGATGGCCTTGTTGACCTTGGCGCGGTTCTCGATGGTCAGCCCCTCGATCACGCGCAGCTCCACCCTGCCGTTCTTGATCTCGTCCGCCAGCAGGTGGGCCATGATGCGCTGGGCGTGCTGCGTGATGGCCGGGCCGATGCCATCGCCGCCGACTACGCCGATGATCAGCGGTCTGACCTTGCTGTAGTCCAGCCAATCCTCGCCCGCCTTCATGCGCTCGACACGGTCGAGTTGGTCGGCCAGGATCTTGCCGAAATGTTCCTTGGCCTTTTCGATTGCCTCTGCTTTCACCTTGGGGTCTAACATGCTTACTTCACCTCCTCTGGTTTGTCTGGAATCATGTACAGGATGTCTTCCCACGGCTGGCGCCACAATCCGGCCCGCAGCCGTTTCTGGTCCATGATGTGGCCCATCAACCCGATGCTGCGGCCCAGCACAAACAGCCCGTTCAGCGCACCCAGCGCCACAAACTCCTTGACCTCCTCCGGCGTGTGGCCGATGCTGCGCAGCATGTCGCAGCACAGGATGCCGATGCAGCCATCCACGTTGAGGATCAAGTTGTCGCGCTTGGCCGTGGTGAGCTTTTCCACCTCCAGGGCATAGTCGAGGTAGGGGGTCATCGGGAAGTGTTTGCGCGCATAGTCCTTGAGCAGCTCCACACGCTTGTCCGGGTTCTTGACCGACTTGACCCGGTGGCCGATGCCGGGGATGTTGGCGCCTTTGTTCTTCATGTCCTGAACCATGAAGTCAGGCTTCTGGCCCGCATCGTGGTATTGCGAGAAGAGCTCGGCTGCATCGTTCACGGCTCCTCCAAAGCGCGGCCCGATGGTGAGCAGCCCGCTGGCGAGCGCTGAGACCAGGTCCTTGCCAGCGCGCGCCGCGACGATAGCGCTGTGAGCACCCGCCACGGCTGGGCCGTGGTCAGCCGTGAGCAGCACGACCATTTCCAGGAATTGCGTGGCCCACTTGGGCAGCTTTTTCTTGAACCACAGCAGGCCGATCACGCCGCCCAGGCCATAGTCCTGTTCAAAGACCTCGCTGATCGTGACGCCGCAGTACTTGAGCTCCTCACCGCGGTCGTCCGAGATGGTGCTGGTAAAGTCCGTGGGCTTGCGGATAAAACCCTGCTTGAGCGCCGTCTTGTAGTCCATGGGAATGCGCGGCGGCTCCACGTCCGGCCTGGGCACCAGCTTGCCTTCCTTGACCAGCCTGTCGTAGGTCTCCTTGATCTTGGCGTCAAAGTCGTCAAAGGAGTTGGGCACGACGGCGCCTGCCTGGCGGAAGGCCTCGTTCTTGGCATCGGCGGTTTCCCGGTCGGCACCCGCGCGCGCTCCCGCGTGACCGAACTGCACCTCGGTGGGGAAGACCTTGGAGCACGTGCCGATGTTCCACACTACCAGCGGCTTGGTGATGCGTCCGGTCTTGAGCGCATCGACGACCTCATACTCATCCACGCCGCCCACTTCGCCGAACAGCACCAACATCTTGACGTCGGGGTTGGCCTCAAAGCGCAGCAGGTGCTGCAGCATGGTGGAGCCCGGGTAGCGGTCGCCGCCGATGGCCACTCCCTCGTACACGCCGTCGCTGTTGCGCGCCACGATGTTGTTGAGCTCGTTCGACAGGCCGCCCGACTTGGACACGTAGGCGACGCTGCCGGGCCGGTGCAGGCGCGATTCGACGATGTTCTCGATTGTCCCCGCGGTGTTGCCGATCTTAAAGGCACCCGCTGCTATGCCGCCCACCGTGGCCGGGCCGATGATCCACTTGTGTCGCTGTTTGGCGATGTAGATCAGCTCCTTGGTCCTGCGCTCTGGCACGCCCTCGGCGATGATCGCCACCGTGCGGATCGTATCGCTCTCCAGCGCGTCTTTGGACGTCGCGTAGGCCGAGCGGAAAGAAGAGAAGTTGACCACCACGTCAGCGTCGGGGTGCCGGGCGGTCGCCTCCTGTAGGGTACGGTAGATGGGGATGAGCGTTTCCGAGGTGCCCCAGAAGCACTTGTGCAGTCCGCTCTGCGTGGGGTCCACGATGGCGGCAACCGAGGGCTTCTGGCGCCGGCAGACGTAGTCAAAGTCGAGCATGCGCTGGATGGCGTCCTGCTGATAGCCCCACACGATGGCCGTGGTGTCCTTGTTGAACAGGATGTAGTCGGGTCTTTGGGTTGTCATTTGTCACCGCCCCGCCTTCGCGTAGCGCCTTCGGCGCTCGCGACGAACGGCGCGCTGACGGGGCCGCACCGCCCCGCGGAGACGGGGCCGCACCGCCCCGCGGAGACGGGGCCGCCTGCGCTCAGGGCAAGATTGACGATGCGCGTCATGTGCATCTCGGGGCCATACACTTCGATGGGCACGCCCAGCTCTGCGCTCAGCGCCTTCATCATGCGCAGCCCCTCCTGGTAGTTCGGTCCTCCCCGCCGCACGTAGATGCGCACGTTGGCGTCTTGTAGCTTTTGTTTGTACTGCTTGAGCGCCTGGACGATGCCGGTGAAGGTCTTGGCCACGTCAGTGAAGTTGGCAATGCCGCCCCCGATCAGCAAGAACTTGGGTCGCCCCTGTGGGTCCTTTTCGCGTGTCATCAGGTCCAGGATGGTCCTGGCATATTCGTAGGTTTCGCTCGTGGTGGGATTGCCGCTGTACTCGCCGTAGTTGGCTAGCTCCGGTTGGTAGCCCAGGTCTACCACGGTGTCAGTGTAGATTACGCTGGCGCCACCGCCCGCCACCATGGTCCACACGCGGCCCCTGGGGTTGAGCACAGTCAATTTGAGCGAGGCGCCGCTCTTCTCGTCCATGGCTTTGATGTACTCTTCTTCCTTCGAAAGGCGCCGGCCAAAGGGAGCCGGGAAGGGCAGGTCACCCCACCTGCTGCCGCACTCAATGTGGGCGGTGTCGTCGATGCGGGCCACCAGGTCCAGAGGGACGATGGTACCGTCCGTCACGGCAAATGGGTTGATCTCCAGGTAGGCATAGCCCAGGCCGGCATAGAACTTGAACAGGCCACGGACAAAGTCTGAGAACAGCCTCTTCTTGTCAGCGCACGTGTCGGCCGGCAGCCTGGACTCGATATCGAGGGTGTCGATGTCTTCTGCGATGCCCACGTGAATGGTGGCCACCGTGTCCCAGACCGACTCGATGTCCACGCCGCCGTGGTTGGAAAAGTAGACCGTATCGCCTTCCCGGTCGCTCTTGATGGCGACATAGTACTCGCCCTCATGCGGCGTAAACGGCTCGATCAAAAAGTGGGTCAGCCGGTCGGTGATCTTGCCGATCGTGACTTCCTTGTTCATGCGTTCGGCGATCCACTGCCAGGCCTGGTCGAAATCGGCTGCCACTTGGACCAGGCCGTGTTTGCCGCGCTTGCCAAAGAGTTGATCCGGCTTGGCCACCAACTTGCCCTGCGTCAACCAGGGGTGCTCGCGCTGCAATGCCGTCGGGTCCGTCTCCGGATCGACCAACGCGATCTGGCCCCCATAGGCGGGCAGAGTGCCCCAGTAGTCGGCCCAGTAGCGGGCCATCATCCTTTTGCCATCGTACTCGCGAATGCCTCGTTGCGCCATAGTTCTCCTCGTCCTCGTGGTGTGGCGGCGTCCCTGACTGCAGCGTCAAGCACGCCACAGAGCCTATTTGGATTGCTTGCCCATCAGCGCCAGCGTGCCACCCGCCAGAATCGTGGCGCGCTGCCGTTCTGAGAGGTTACATACCACGTCGAAATCCGTGCCCCTGGTCTTGTTCTTGACGATCAACGCACCTCCCGATTGGATGATCTCGCGCACGTTCGGGATCTCCAGCTCGTCACCCTGGTCGAGGCCGTCATAGTCGCTCTCGCGCAGGAAGGTGAGTGGGACGATGCCGAAATTGATCAGATTGTCGGTGTGGATGCGCTCCAGCGACTTGGCAAGCACGGCCTTGACGCCCAGGTACATCGGGCAGAGGGCCGCATGCTCGCGTGACGAGCCCTGGCCATAACTGACCCCGGCGACGATGACGTTGTGCTTGCCCGCGTCGCGGATCTTGGCGGCGCGTTCAGAGAAGGTGGGGTCTACGATCTCAAACACGTACTTGGCATACCTGAGCACATTCGAGCGGTACTTCATCTTGTCGCCCGCGGGGATGATGTGGTCGGTGGTGATCTTGTCTCCCACCTTGATGGTGACCACGCCCTGGATGGCCTCGGGCAGGGGGGTGCTTTTGGGCGGTTCGCCGATGTTGGGGCCGCGGAAGATCTTGATCTCCTCCGGGTGCTCGGACGGAGGTAGGAACATGCTGTCGTCGATGTAGAACTTGATGGGCAGTCTGACCTGCGGATAGGCGATTCCCATCCTAGCGAGGTCGCGCGGGTCAGTGAGCTTGCCCGTGATGACAGCCGCAGCGGCCGTCTCCGGGCTGGTCAGGTAGACCTGAGCGTCCTTGGTGCCGGAGCGCCCTTCGAAGTTGCGATTGCTGGTACGCACGGAGACGGCGGCCGTCTTGGGCGACTGGCTGTTGCCGATGCAAAAGCCGCAGGCCGTCTCGGCCAGACGAGCGCCAGCCGCCAAAAGGTCGGCCAGCCCGCCATCGTGCGTCACGCTCTCAAGCACCTGGCGTGAGCCGGGGGCCACCACAAAGCTCACGTTGGGGTGCGCCTTGCGGCCCTTGAGGATGGCAGCCACGCTCATTAGATCGCGGTAGGAGGAGTTGGTGCAGCTCCCAATGCAAACCTGGTCCACGTCCAGCCCCTGCAGTTCGCGCACTGTCTTGATGTTGCCGGGGCTATGGGGGTAGGCCACCAGCGGCACCAGCGCACTGAGGTCGATGTCTACGACCTTGTCGTAGGTCGCGTCGGGGTCCGCCTTGAGCTCAGTCCAGTCCTGCGCGCGGCCCTGCGCCTCCAGGAACTCCTTGGTCACCGCGTCGCTGGGGAAGACAGAGGCCGTGACGCCGCATTCTGCGCCCATGTTGGTGATGGTGGCGCGCTCCGGCACCGACAGCGTCTTGACCCCCTCGCCGCCGTACTCGAACATCACACCCACGTTGCCCTTGACGGTAAAGATCTCCAGCACCTTGAGCACCACGTCCTTGGCCGAGACCCAGGGCGACAGCTTGCCCTTGAGATTGATCTTGACCACCTTGGGTGACGCCAGGTAAAAGAGCCCGCCGGCCATGGCCACGGCCACGTCCAGCCCACCTGCGCCGATGGCGATCATCCCGGTGCCGCCACAAGTCGGCGTATGCGAATCGGAGCCCAGCAGCGTCTTGCCTGGCCTGGAGAAGCGCTCCAGGTGCACCTGGTGGCAGATGCCGTTGCCCGCACGGGAGTAGATGATGCCGTACTTGGCGGCCACGCTCTGCAAGTACTTGTGGTCGTCAGCGTTCTCGTAGCCGATTTGGATCGTGTTGTGGTCGACGTAACTCACAGCGAGCTCCGTGCGCACCCTAGGCACTCCCATCGCCTCGAACTGCAGATACGCCATGGTGCCGGTAGCGTCTTGCGTCAGCGTCTGGTCGATGCGGATGCCGATCTCGGTGCCTGGCTCCAACTTGCCTTCTACGAGATGCCTCTCTAGAATCTTCTGCACGATGTTCTTGCCCATATGACCTCCTCCCCTTGGCTGATTTGCATGTAGACGTTGATTCAACCGTCGTCACCATTCCAGCGTGCGCCAGACAACAGAACAGGCCTCAGAAATGCCGAGAAGGCAGATCTGGGCCTGTGCAGTCAACCCAACGCCTCGCGCGCAGGATTGAACAGAGTCAACAGCCTCAAACTAGTGACCCCCGGCGACATCGTTGGAGCCAGGCGCTGATCTACCCGCAAAGTTCAGACCTCTTTGTACCGAATTCGGTGGATAGGGCCGGTCTTGGCGCAATGGGAGGCGCATGTGCTGCTGCGACACCGTAGCAGACGCAGTCCTACGTACAGGCTGGATGGACGCCCCCATCGCGTTTTGCAGCACGGTCTGCTGCGCCTGCAGTGCTGTCAGAGATGCCCTGCAAACACTTGGATTATAATGGGAAGCTCAGGATTGTCAAAGCGGATTCGGTGGAAGACGCCGAGCAACGCGTCAAAGCGCCTCCTCGCTTGCCCGCAATCGGTACGCCGCGGGCTATGTCGACACGGGCACTTGGTCTCTTCGTCTTCGCGACCGTTCGCTTCGCGAAGACGAAGAGCGAACGGTCGCGAAGCGAACGGCAAGGCCCTATGCTCAGTAGATCACAAGTATGTGTAGCATCGCCCCTTGCCGTTCGCCTCGCCTGACGAGGTGGGCGGTCCTGGGCGTCAAGTCGGCGTCGTTTCGGGCAGAAAACGGGCACAAGGCCCGATGCTACGTCGCATCCTGTGATCTACTGATGCTACGCAACCATCCAACGGCTGCCCCAAACGTGAACTACACCCCCTCAACGCCGGCTGCATTGACGCATCCAGCGAAAGGCGCTATAATTGGTATGCTGGGCGGTGTGGTCGAAGCGACGAGCAAAGGAGACCGGTGTCACTTTCTGAACGGGCCACGCGCAAGAAGCGAATTGACCAGGCCCTGGTCCACGCTGGCTGGAGCCCCATCCTGCCGTTTGACCCGCGGGCCAGCCGTGAGCTGGGCGCTTTCGAGGAATACCCCACAGCCAGCGGCCCGGCAGACTATGCCCTCTTTTCTCAGGGCCAGCCCCTGGCCATCGTCGAAGCCAAGCGCACGAGCACCGCCCCGCAGAACGTGCTACTACAAGCCCAACGCTACGCGCGTGGATTGGACGGCAGCCCGTTCGATTTCAACGGCTTGCATGTGCCCTTTGTCTATTCTACCAACG
>Ga0315274_10012040_pt1 | contig 12370 bp, 8 predicted proteins | sample YL17G02_20_MG_FD_203700 | JGI IMG/M metagenome (GOLD analysis project Ga0315274, IMG submission 203700) | Sediment microbial communities from Yellowstone Lake, YNP, Wyoming, USA - YL17G02_20 | ecosystem: Environmental > Aquatic > Freshwater > Lake > Sediment | place: USA: Wyoming | collected... | reverse complement strand
TTGCCTGATGGGAGAATTCGGCACCATGAAATGGAAGGGCCTGATTCTCTTCTTATTGTTATCCTTCCTGCTTGCCCCTTTGGCTTCAGCCGCCACCCGCACCGTAACCAACTGCGCCGATTCCGGCGCCGGATCGTTAAGGCAAGCCCTAACCGCCGCCCTGGCTTCCGACATTGTGGTCTTCAATATAACCACTGCCGAGTCGGGCTATTCGACCGGAGAGGCCTATTCCGGATTGGTTACTTCTGAAGCCGCGGGAAATAGCTGGTTCAGGATAATTATTAATTCTTACCTTCCAGCCATCAGCAATACTAATGTTTGGGTGCAGGGCTCGACCCAGCCGGTAGTTGAGTCGAACAATCCGGCGGGACCTGAAGTTGAAGTTAGAATGAATGGGACCAACGATCATTTTACGATTGAGAATGCAACTGGAGTGACCATTGAAGGGCTGGTCCTAAATCGCCGCGGGGGAATTAACGGCGGAAGCGGGATAGCGCTGAACAATGCGCAAAGCTGTCAGATCCTGGGATGCTATATCGGCTTAAGCGCCACGGGAGAAGGCCTTTCACCGAATAAAAATGCCCTTGGAATATGTCCCTATAATCTTTCCGCCAATAACAAGATCGGGAACGGAACTGCCGGGGGAAGGAATATTATTTCGGGCAATACTCAAGGAGTATATATTGAGGGCGCGGGCACTACCAATAACCAGGTTTTGGGGAATTACATCGGCCTGAACAGCGCCGGGACTGCCGCCATAGCAAATGATTATGGGATCCGTATTCTTACCGGAGCCAGTCAAAATTATATCGGTGACGGCACGACCGGCGGGAAAAATATTATTTCCGGGAATACACTGTATGGAATTTATATTGACGGCTCCGGCACCAATAGCAATGAAGTTTTGGGCAACTATATCGGGACCACCGCCAGCGGCGAAGGCACGATCGATTATTCTACCGTGATCAAAGGGATCTATATCAACCAAGGTTCATATAATAAAATAGGCAACGGGACAACCGGAGGGAGGAATCTGATCTCCGGCAACCATTGTTCGGGCGATACGGGAAATTCCGCGGGATTATGGATCGATGAGGGCACCGGGAATCAGATCAAAGGAAATTATATTGGGACCAACACCACCGGGACCATTGCACTGCAAAACAGCAACGGTATAGTTATCTGGAACGGCCAGAGCGATCTTATAGGCGGTCCCAATGCCGGCGATCTGAATCTTATTTCCGGAAATGCCGGCGGCTCCGGCATTTCTATTTACGGCCCGGCCAGCAATAATTATATAAAGGGCAATTATATCGGCCTAAAAGCCAACGGCACCCAAAGCCTTCCGAATGATATCGGTATCTCGTTATACCACGGCGCGTTCGGCAATTACATAGGCGGCACGGGAGCAGGTGAAGGCAATGTCATCTCCGGCAATTCTACCCGCGGCATAACCATAGGCGGAGGAGATGAGACCTACGGCAATTATGTGCTGGGTAATTTAATAGGCACGGATAAGAACGGCTTGTCGGCGGTCGCGAATGCCGGTGAATGCGGCATAAAATTGCAATCCTCATATTCGACCTGCCATAACAATCACATAGGGGATGGGACCTCGGCAGGGAGGAATATCATTTCCGGGAACGGGAACAGCGGCAGCGAGATGGGGATCTATATTTACAATACGGGGACCAACAGCAATGAAGTCCTCGGGAATTATATAGGGCTGGGATCTGACGGCAGTACGATCGTGGCAAATAAGGGGACGGGAATTTATATTTGGCCGGGCCCAAAATATAATACGATCGGCAACGGTACTGCAGGCGGGATCAATGTCATATCCGGGAATGAATGGTTCGGGGTGATCATAGCCGGTTCCGGCAGTGAGAGGAATACCCTAAACAAAAATTATATAGGCACGGATGCGGCCGGCACGGCGAACAAAGGGAATGCCGGGATCGGCGTGAGCATCAATACCGGAGCCGCCTACAATACCGTAGGACCGAACAACACTATCGCTTATAACGGAGCATCAGTATTGCTTCCGGGGATCAGAGTGCAGGGCGCGACCACCAGCCATGAAACGATAACCCAAAATTCGATCTTTGATAATTATGCTTTCGGTATTAGTTTGGAAAGCGGCGCGAATCAGGGGATACCCGATCCTACCATTGCCTCCGCGGGATACAGCCAGCCGGTTTCAATTTTGACGATCACGGGAAATTCCCAGGCCAACGCCCTGGTAGAGGTTTTTAAATCCCAGGGGAATCAGGGAAAGACCTATTTGGGCAATACCACTGCCAATGGGGCAGGCAATTGGACCGCGAGTATTTCCGGCAGTTTTACCACTGCCGATGCGGTGACCGTAACCCAAACGGATACCAACAATAATACTTCCAGCTTTGCGGCGACCCGCGAAGTGACCATCTCGACGACCTATGCCTATCAGCCCGACAACCTGATCGGATCATTGGTTACCGGGGGGGACTATGTGGGGGAAGGCATCTTTAATGCCGATGGGACCAACCAGACCAAGACCCAGAGCTTTACCTGCGGAGATTCGGCCACCTTCTACATCAAAATAAAAAATGCGGGGAACATGACCGATTATGCAATAATAACCGGGACCGGCTCCCTGGACAGTTGGGCGGTCACTTATTATGACGCCCTGACCGGCGGCAGCGATATTACTTCTCAAATAACCGGCTCGGGCTGGGCCACCGGCAGTTTGGCCTCCACCGAAACCAAAGAGATCAGGGTGGTGGCGAACTACTCCGGGACCATTAGCGCCACCAAAGAAATTTTAGTGACTTCCACCTCCAGCGTTGACGGCGTAACCAAGGACGCGGTTAAAGCTACGGCTCAAGCTCAAGCGGTCGTGGCTTTGGACCATTTTAACGTCACCGCGCCTGCTTCGGCCATTGCCGGCTGCGCCTTCAGCCTAACCGTTACCGGTAAGGATTCTTCCAATAACACGGTAAGTTCTATTTCGGGAACCACCTCACTATCGGTTGAGACCGGCACCATCGGGCCCACCAGCATTGATTCTTCCGCCTTCTCCGCCGGGGCCTGGACGGGCAATATAACTTTAAGCGCTTTGGGCAACCGGACCGTGACCGTGACCAATGGCTCGGCCACCGGTTCGGCCACCATCCTGGTGTCGAACGCCACCCGCGAATATACCAGCACGGAGCTGGGCATCGCGGGCATGTCGATAACTGTTCCCGCCGGGGCCGTTACCGTGGAGGTGACCATCGCCGCCAGCGAGGTCAATTCCCCAGCCGATCCCCCATCGGGTTACAAGATCGGCGGCAAGGTCTTTAATATAGGCTGTACCCCGAGCACGACCTTCCTGCTGCCCGTAACCGTCACCATCCCGATCGAAGGGCCGTTAAAGGCGCCGCGGGTATATTATTGGACGGGAACGGAGTGGAGCTCCAGCGGGATCACCGTGATCTCCAATACTTCCACCTCTCTCACCTTTACTACCAGCCATTTCACCACCTTCGCATCCTTTGGCGCCCTGCCCGCCAACCTGGTCCGGTTCGGGCCGAATCCTTATAATCCCAATAACGGCAGCGGGAGGTTCTGGTACTGGCTGGATGCCGACGCCGAAACCAGTATTTATCTGATCGATCTGGGCGGGACCATCGTGTGGAAACAGAGCTACTCTTCGGGCCAGCACGGCGGAAGATCGGGCGAGAACAATATCGAGTTCAAAGGCCAGACCGCCTGGGGCGATGCGCTGGGGAACGGGGTTTATCTCTACAAGATAGTGCAGAGCGGGAAATCGATCGGCGGAGGCAAAATTGCGGTTATTAAGTAGCCTAATACTGATTTTAGTGATAGCCGGGATGGCGTTGGCGTCCCAGATCCTGGATCCTACCGACATCGGCGTGGGAGCCCGGCCGTTGGGCCTGGGCAAGGCCTTTACCGCTATAGCGGATGACGGCTCGGCCATATTCACCAATCCCGCCGGCCTGGCGCTTTCCAATAAATTAAAGATGGTCAGCATGGGCGGGAACCTCATGGGAGAAGTGCCCTACACCATGATGGGCGGAAGTTATCCGGTAATGAACGGAACGCTGGGCGTGGGCTATGTGGGGTTGGGGGTCTCGGGCATCAAAGAAACGAAACTCGTGGGGATCACCCCCGAAGTCACCGGCCAGGAAGGCAGTTTTGCCAATACCGCCCTGTGCCTGGCTTACGCCGGCGATCTTGAAAAGATCCCCTATCTTAGCCGGGTGAACACCGGGATATTCAAGGAGACCAAGCTGGGCTGCGCCTTGAAATTGATCAGCCACGGTTACTCCGGCGCGACTACTTTTGAGGGGGGCAAGGCGACCGGGTTCGATCTCGATGTCGGCGCTATCTCCAAGCTGGATGAGGAGACCCAGGTGGGAATGTCCATAAAGAACATCATCCCGGGCAATAACTTCAAGTCCGACGAACTGCCCATGGTCATAACCGCCGGTCTTTCCAAACGCTTCTCCAAATATAATCTACTGACCGCCCTGGATGCCGAGATCTCGAGGACTTTATTACTGCACCTGGGCTGCGAGTGGAACCCGATCCAGATATTCAAATTGCGGTTCGGCCTGGACCAGAAGCCCTCGGCGGGCGGGACGCTCACCAACCTGGCGGCCGGGGTGGGATTGGGGTTCAAGGGATTTACCTTCGATTACGCTTATCACACCTATGCGGAACTTTCGGAATTCACCACCCACTTCCTTTCCATCGGTTATATGGGTGAGGCCCTCGACCAGGCTCGGGCCAAGGGGAAGGATAAGGTTGCCCCACCGTCACCGCCTGCTCCTGTTATTGAAACCCCCGCCATTGCACCGCAAATAAAGGTTGCTCCAATAACGATCAAAGCCCTGCCTAAACCTAAACCTCAGCCCAAACTTAAACCAAAGAAAAAGGGGAAGTGAATTAATGCCGATCATAAATATTGACATGTGGGCCGGCCGGTCCCCCGAAGTTAAAGAAATGCTCATCAGGAACGTTACCAAGACGGTGTGCGACACGGTGGGCTGTCCGCCCGAGGCCGTGATCGTGGTGATAAAAGATATTCCAAAGGAAAATTGGGGACAATCAGGCTACCAGGCCAGCAAATCCTAATGAAAAAGACCGCGCTTCTTTTCCTTATCGCCTCGCTCCTTGCTCCCTCGCTCGCCTGGGCCTGCAGTGACTTCACCCTCAAGGCCAAGGACGGCACTGTGGTCATCGGCCGTTCCATGGAATTTCCACAGGACCTTCACTCCCGCATCTGGGTGGTGCCGCGGGGGCAAGCGCGTCAAAGCTTCGACGTCAAGGGGGAAAAGGGGCTCTCCTGGACCAGTAAATACGGTTATCTGGCGATCGACGGCTTTGGCATCAAGGAGGCGGTGATCGACGGGTTCAACGAGAAGGGGCTGGCGTTTGACGCCCTGATGTTCGTCGGCGCGAAATATGAGTCGGCGGTCCCCGGCAAATTCATAACCTACGGCGACCTGGGCGCCTGGATCCTGGGCAATTTTGCAACCGTAGAGGAGGCCAAAGCCGCGCTTTCTGATATCAAGGTGAGCGACCTGCAGCTCAAGGAATTGGGGGGCAGCCTGGGCATGCACTTCGCTCTCCACGACTCGACCGGGAACAACTTGGTCATCGAGTTCATCGACGGCGAAAAAAAGATGTACGATAATCCGTTGGGGGTGATGACCAACCGGCCGGCCTTTGATTGGCACCTGAACAACCTGCGCAATTACGTCAACCTGGACCCGAACGACATAAGATCCAAAACCCTCAACGGGGTGAAGTTCGAGCCCACCGGGGTGGGCAGCGGCCTGCACGGCCTGCCGGGCGACTGGACGCCGCCTTCACGCTTTGTGAAGCTGGCCTTTGGGGTGGATGGTGCCCTGCCGCCCAAGGACGCCTCCGCCGCGGTGAACCTGGCGGAGCACCTTTTGAACACCGTGGACATACCCCGGGGAGCGATCAAGGAGGCCGCCAAAATGTACGGTTACGCCCAGTGGGTGGTGATCAAGGACCTGGCCAATAAGGTCCTCTACTTTAAGACCTATGAGAATACCGCCTGGAAGTCGGTGGACCTAAAGAGGTTCTCTTTGGATCCCGGCGTATCGCCCCGCTCGCTCACCATGGCGGACAAGGAATTGAAGATCATTGACGTCAGCAATAAATTAAAATGAAGAAGAAGTACTGGTCGGCGGGGGTGGGGAAAAGGAGCAACGCGCTCGATCTGGAACACGGCGTTTTTGCCAAGCACACGCCGCGGGCTATCGCTTTATCGCTCAAGCGTTCGGCGGAAACCAGCTCCCGCCGCAAGGCCCGGCCTTTTCAGTCGGCGATGTCGATGCTCAACTTCTACATCAACCGCGCCGGCAAGAACCTGCCGGTTCGGCGCAAGCTGGTCTTGGAGCGCGCCAAAAGTGAACTGCGCCGCCTTTTTCACCGAAACTGAAAACAATTAACAATGAACAACAAGGTATCGTTTCGCATGAAATGACAAGCACCAAATTACAAATAACAAACAATATCTAAGCACCAGAATTCAATGTTTTAAATTTGTGATTTATAATTTTGGTATTGTTTGTTATTTGATGCTTGTTATTTGTTATTTTGCCCTCAAAACATTGACACTCCACTCCCTCCAATGCGAAAATAAACCAATGCCCATCGAAAAAGCCAAAAAGCACTTTCTGGGAAAAGAAGGCCATATCAAATTAGACTGCGCGCAAGCGATCCTTAGGGCTTTCGCCCATCTCGATCCGGAGATGAAGGAGACCCTCTGCAAGGGCGGCGGCCGAGCCCCCGGCGGCCTCTGCGGCGCTTACTGCGCGGCGAAATATCTTTTGGAGAAGAAGTGCCCTGAAAAGCTGAAAGAATTCGAGGAGCATTTCCAAAAGCTAGCTGGTTCACTTAAATGTGATGAGATCCGGAAGCTACGAAAACTTTCCTGTTTAGGGTGCGTAGAAAAAGCGGCGGAGTTTTTGCACAAACAAACCTAGCCCTTAGTCCCTAGGCCCCAGCCTCCCCCCCGACATTGACGCCACCAGATGGAGATGAAATATTATTCAAAGTGTTTTTATTATCTATTTTTGCTTGTGTTTTCATTGCGTTTTCTGATTTTTGTAATATATTCATCAAGCTCATTAATGTCCCTCTCTAATTCATCTGGGTCGGGCATTCTACCCCCTTTTACCAAGGCTTGATCATGGACATATCCAGAATATTTAGACATAACCCTCTCAATGAATTTGTAATCATCGTCAGTAAATGTCACCCCTTTTAACCTGGTTGTTTCAATAGAAGGTCTAAATCTTTCAATTGAATCGGCGAACAATATTTCCTCTATCGATCTTTCACATGTTTCCCTAAGTTTCTTATAACATTTTTCAGTATTAATCTCATATTGCTCCCTTTCCCCGGACTTATATGCTCTTTTCACCTCAATCAGCACTGTATTTCTAATATACGTCATTCTGTCTTTAACTTTCATAGCACACCAAGGAGCATCTGAGTCACATAAGCCTGACGATGTATCATTGCTCCACACATTTTGGACAAGGCAAGAAACATCTTGTTTTTCTGCTTCACATCTCAGCGCAACAAAAAACACCAAATCGTGAGTAAAAATAATCACCTGCCTTTTCTTAGATTCTTCAACAAGACGCAAGGCAACATTTTCTCTTCTATTTTGATCCAGCGATGACACGGGATCGTCAAATATTATCCCGCATTTGCTAGGGGACGTATGCAATTCTGATAAAAAAGAAGCTAGCGCAATTGCCCTCTGCTCCCCTTCGCTAAGTACATCAGACAGATTGATTTCTGGAAAGAATTTACTTTGTAACTTTAACTGATGGAATACCACGCCTGCTCTGCCTGTTTTATTCAAATCAACTTTGATTTTATTTACTTTTAATGAAGCAAACTCCTTCTTAAGACACACCTTCAATTGATCAGTTATTGCCTTTTCCATCATTTCTGAGCCTTTTTTTGATATGCCATATGTATTTGTGCTTTTGATGCATTCCTTATATTTTTCCAATATTTTTAAGTTGCTTAAATAAGATATTATCTGTGATTTCTTTAAGTATAATGTTTTTCTAGAAATTAATTCATTGTATTCATTTTCTAACAAACTCCTCTCCCTAGAGTTGTTTATCTTCTCGTATTCTTTTGCCTTTAAAGCCAAGCTATCTGCAATAGCTTGAATCCGTTCCTTTGGAGCATTTGATAATTCGGGTATATCTATCCACTTTTGACTTTCAATGCATTCAATTACATTTTTATATAATATATTAGCAGCTGATAATGCTTTCATAATAATATTGGGAACTTCCGCATCAATCTCTTTAATTTCTACCATAAGATCATTATTGATTGGCTCAAGATATTTAACCATACTTTTTATATTATCGACCTCAGTACTATACTTCTCTTTCTTTGCTTTTAATATTTTCTGTGTTTCGTCTTGGACATATTTTTTAAAGTTAGAGAGCCTCTTTGCGGCATCTTCATCCAAAGCATGCAAGCAAAGAACACAACTGGCCCCTTTCTTGACAACGGGAAAGGCCTCTCCCGGATATGCATATTTTTCCGAATAGTCTTTCGCCGCATTAAACATTCTTTTCCATAGTTCACTCATTATCCCCGGGAATAACTCTTCTTTTAATGATGATTCCGAAGATAGTTGTACGGCCTTTTCTGCCGCCATACATTCAATCTGACTGTCTTTAATTGCTTTTATCTTTTCCTTAGATAGGTATCCATTAATGTTCTCGAATGTTTTTCCAATTGATTCGATCCTTCTTTTTTTCATGAGAAGTGTCTCTGCTATTTTCTTTGGATCATTTAACTTTATCTCTGACAGTTTTTTTTCTATTTCCAGCAACCTTTTTTGTTCTGTTTCTGATAAATCGACTATTTTTTCTATTTCCTCTTTTTGTGTTTTATGGGTCATTTCATCAATAAGTTTAGCAACTGATGTACCCGGCCTAATCTCTTGAATAAATTCTTTACTTGTATTTACGGCCCCCATTTCTCTTTGTAAGAAGCTTTTATTTTGCTCACATAGTTTTCCAAGTTTATCAAATACATCTAACCCGTAAGGCACATAAGCAACTTGATTGGCCCTATCTACATAAACTCTTTCGCACGATGAATCGAACACTGCAATTCCTGCCAGCTCGCTTGTCGTTCCTTCAGTATCAACCCAATTGATGGGCTTACTTCCTTTACTAGTTAATACTTCAATAATCGCATTTGCTGGCCCACCAATTGCATCATCACTGAAAACGTTTGGCAGTATTGGCTTTGCTTCTCCTCTCGCATGACAAGCTTTCTTCAGAACCCTAGCATATCCGGATTTACCGGTCGCATTTTCCCCATATATTATTGTTATTCCTTTGTCGTTAAACTTAATTCCTTGCTTTGGATCTATTTGGTTTACATTATTAAGATCATGCATTGATTGCAAAATAATTGATGAGGATTCTGTCGCTCTGATTGGTATGTGATTTATTTTAAGCGGATCAGGAACAATCCCAGTGTCTATTGGGTCAATTAAGCCATATTCGATTTTCATAATTTTCTGAATTTCATTCACATCAGCTTCTAATATTTCATTTTTAGAAAAGAAACGCCTCAGCGCATCCCTTTGCCACATATCAAGAGATTCAGACCATTTAAGAATTTCTTCTAATGTGCTCGGTATAGCTGTAACAGCTTTTTCCATATCTTTATTTTTCCCCCTCCCCCAACTCCAACTTTTTTATCTGCGGCAGTGCGACCAGTCCGCTTAAATCGCCATACATTCCAACAGTATTGTTGATTACTTTCCTGATCTGTTTCTCTCGCTCAGCCCATATCTTCTCATATGCCATTCTCTCCTTTTTCAATCCTTCATCCATACTAGAGAATGCCTCAACAATCGCTTCAACACGCTGCTTAAATTCCACACCCGTCAGGTATTTGTAAAGCACTTCCATCTTCTCGTTTTTACCGACCGACATCGCCCTCTCGCGGGTTAATGTTTCCAGATTCGTCCTGAGCGCCATCGCTAAAGCTATGGCCATCTTTACATCACAGATCCAAACACCGTTTCGAAATGCAAATCCATTAACATTTTCGGGTAATGCCACGGAAGCGATCACAGCTAAATCGGCCTTAATCGCTCGCTGGTCATCCTTAAGTTTTTGTATCCAACCCTCGCTCCAGGCCTTGGTCTTTTTGGATTCCCATATAATTTGCCCGCACACGCGACCAGAGCGATCAATTACTTTTTGAATAATATCGGCGCCTGTAACCCCTTTTGGCACAGGCAATATTTCATCTTGCGGGAATTCAGCTTTAAGCATTTCTTCAAGCTCAAGTTCTAAAACCTCACCTTGCGTTTGCTGTGATCCCTGCTCCAGTTTGCGCGCTAATTCATCTTTAGCATTAATTGCATCCGTTAATTTTTTGTTTAATTGAGCAATAACATACTTTTGTTCTTCAGCCGCCCGCCTATTCGCGTCTTCAACAATTGCCTTCTTTTCTTCTTCTAATTGGCGCATCTTTTCCAGTTCAAATGCTCGCTTTTCTTCTTCGAGTTTAATTTGTTTCTTTCGCAGTTCCACTTCATTTTTCGTTGCCTGAGCCAATTTTTCGTCTTTACTTTTTAGCTGTTCTTCTAAAAGTGCTGTTTTTTCACTCTGCTCCTTTTCTGCTGCCGCCCTTGCTTCTTTGAATAGCACTAACTTCTCCGTCGCCAGTTGACTAGCGACTTTTTCCATCACAATTGAATCGAGCTCTTTCTTATTTGCGGCGATTTCAGCAGCTTGCTTTTTTAATTCATCGGATTTACGAGCCAATTCTTCATTCTTGATCTTTTGTGTCGCTTCATATTCCTTTTTAATCTTCTCTTCAATTTGATGAGCCAAAACTTTATCAATCGAGATCAATTCCCCGCATTTAGGACATTTTATTGTTTCATTTGCCATGTTTTATCCCCCATGTATGTAATATTACGCCTTTTTACGATAAATAATCAACCATTCCATACTTCATTGACAGGGGGAGGTGGGAGTGGCAAAATATAACATGATGCCTCGAATAAAAACAACACACCTCCTATCCTTATTCCTTTGTTGCATTATCATCTTATTAGCTGGTTGTTATACTGAGCGTGAATACACCTTTCAAAATATAAGCTATGATAAAGTATATAATAAAAGCATTGATTTTATTTCATCAAGAAAATGGGTATTGCTGGATCAAGATAAAAGAAAAGGCTTAATATCATTTCGGTTGCGTGAAAGAATTGTCACAGATCCAATGGTAACAGTATCATCTCGGGCTTCTAATCAAGATAAATATGATATCGGGGATAATAGTAGATTGTCGCCCCAGGGATATGGAGGGCCAAAAATAATAAAAGATATTATTTTCATTAATATAAGACAAGTAGGCAAAGATGTAATCGTTAAACTTAACACTGATACCGAAAGCTTTTGGAATCCTAATATCACATTTGATGAATATAAAAAGTTTGTATTGAATGATTAAAGATATTTCTTATTATATAATTTGCCAGGGTGAACGATAATGTTAACATTCCTACTTTCATCGACAGCATTGCTTTCCGTCATGGCAGTATTTAGATGGAAGGCTTATTACGATGGCTACCATCATACCCCGCAATTAGATGAGGAGATTAAAATATTTTTTAATAGGCCCTTTATTTTTACACTTTTTATCATCTTTAATTATTTAATAATACATTATTTGAATCTCATATGGGAACCTTATGTATTTACTGTACAAGAAATCTTAACTCCTGCTGCTATATATTTTACGTTAATAAGGTTTTATAACCTCTACAATTTCGACATTAATAACCAATTTCATGGATTCAGCATATCGCCATGGAATATATTTTATAAGATATTTCTCAGACCCAATAATATAATTTTTAAATATAAACGCTAACAAATATATGCCTTCGATATTATAATAATTTCGCATAGCGACACCATCATTTGACATTGGTCATTGGACATTTGACATTAATAGGCAATCCCCACCACCCCACCCGACTCAAACCCCTCCGTTTGGGGAGCGTCGGGCGTTGGGCGGTAGCCCCTCGACTCCGCTCGGGGCAAGCGAGGGGCGAATCGTCGGGCGACAAGAGCGTCGGGCGTTACGCGCCAGCTTGAAATCCGATCTTTCGCTTGGGCTTCTCTTCTATAGTCAGCATCTTGCGGATGGTATCAAAGATCAGCTGGATATCCGAATCATGCTTATCAACCCGGCCTTCCAGCTCCTTGAATTTGAGTGCTAGCTCTTTATTATTGGCAAGCATTTGACGAAGCTTAACAAAAGCCCT
>Ga0315274_10012039_pt1 | contig 12370 bp, 12 predicted proteins | sample YL17G02_20_MG_FD_203700 | JGI IMG/M metagenome (GOLD analysis project Ga0315274, IMG submission 203700) | Sediment microbial communities from Yellowstone Lake, YNP, Wyoming, USA - YL17G02_20 | ecosystem: Environmental > Aquatic > Freshwater > Lake > Sediment | place: USA: Wyoming | collected... | reverse complement strand
GGCCGACGAGGTGCGCTACGAGCTGATGCGCTACTACCTGGGTTACCTCCACCGGGCCTACTACTATGGCAGTGAAACCAAACAATGGGGCAACCTGCGACAGACGGGGGGAGAGGAGACACAGGATGTTTGATGCATTTCAGAGCCGTCTGACGATCGAGGGCTATCTGGTAGCAGATAGTGCGTTGCGCATCGGCACCGGGCGCGCTGCAGGCGTGACAGGTACTGAATTGCCGGTGATTCGTGATGCTCTCAACCGGCCCTTTATCCCCGGCAGTAGCCTCAAAGGGGCTTGGCGCAGTCATGTGGAGTCCCTGGTGCGCGGCATGGCGCCACCCGGCGCTGACCTGCGCCGCTTTGCCTGCGATCCCACCGGCAATGAGGCAGGCCTGTGTCTCGACAACAAAGGGATGCGCGCGCTCAGGGAAGAATACAAGGATAACGATACAAGCCTGGCTCAGGCTGTAGCCGACGCCTCCTGCCTGGTGTGCCAGACCTTTGGTTCCCCCTGGCAGGCCTCGCCTGTGCGGGTGCGCGATTTGCCTGTGGTGGCCGATGAGTGGTTCGGACAGTTCCAGGTGCGCGACGGGGTGACGATCGACCGGGATAAGGGCACAGCGGCCGATAAAGGGTTGTACGACTACGAGGTGGTCCCGGCCGGTACCCGCTTTGAACTGTACATCGTGGCCGAGAACCTGGTACCCTGGCAGCGGGGGCTGCTGTGGTTGGATCTGCGGGCACTGGAGCGCGGCGACGTGGCACTGGGCGGCTTCACCAGCCGGGGCCTGGGTTGGGTCAGGTTGGAGAAGGAGAACCGGCGGGTGCGCTTGATCGAGGGGGCCAGGGGTTTGATAGATCTGCTCGGTGGGGCGGAGGTTGGCGAAGAAATTGGCGATGGGCAAGCAAAACCGTGGGGAGAGGCCCTCCATGCCAAACTGGAGGAGAAGGGAGCGCAAGATGCATAAGCGACTGTTGAACGAAGCGATACTCGATCTCACCATTGTGCCCCAGGGGCCGATCCTGGTGAAGGCTGGTGAAACTGGCGCTGATCCCACCCGGCCCGACATGGAATTCGTGCGCACCTGGAAGGATGGGCAGCGCGTGGTCTACCTGCCTGGCCCCAGCCTCAAGGGGGTCATCCGTAGCCACTGCGAGCGCATCGTCCGCACGGTGGGCAAAGAGGGCAGTTGTTGCAATCCGGTAATTAAGGAAAAGTCGTGCGTTGGCCTGCACACACTCAAGCAGGAACATGATGGCATCTACGTCTACAGACACTCCTGTTTTGTCTGCCAGATGTTCGGTAACACCGTGCTGGCCGGACGGGTGCGCACCAAAGATGCCTATCCTGTTGGCGAAGTCCGCACCGAGGAGCGCAACGGCGTGGCGATTGACCGGGTCTTTGGCTCGGTGGCCGTTGGGCCGTTTCAGATGGAGGTTGTCACCCAGGGCGAGTTCCAGACCACGATTGCCATCCGCAACTTTACTATTGCCCAACTGGGGCTGCTGGCGCTGGCCTTGCGCGATCTCAAACTGGGCCGGGTGGGGGTTGGTTTTGGCAAGAGCCGGGGGCTGGGCCACGTGACACTGGAGTGGGGCACACTGACGGTGCACTACACTCGCCAACCTGAAGACGGGCATAGACTGGCTGGCGCGGCCTTGCTGCTGGGCGAGGAAGAGGCCGAGAAGTATGGCTATGTGGTCGGAAACGGAGCCGCTTTTGGCTACACCTTGATGGGGCAGGACGTGAGCGCAGAGTTGCCTGGTAGCCTGGAGATGAAGGACAACGAGTGGGGTGAATGGGAACTCAAGGTCCCGCCGGAGCAGGTCGAGGCTGTGTGGAAGTCCTGTATCCCTGCCTGGAGAGTGGCTATCCGGCTAGAAGGAGGTGCAGGATGAGTCCACGTGATTACGGGCCGTCCGCGCCCAAGCCCTATGGTTTCGTTGAAATAGAGCCTCTCGGCAGCAAAGACAGGCAACGCCCAGTCGGACACGAACGTTACCAATCCGGTACTGTCAGCGGCCGATTGGAGGCGACGCTGATCGTGGCGACGCCTTTGCACGTCTCTTCGGGGCGACTTAGGATGAGACGCGGGAAGGAGCCACCTTTGGTTAAAGAACTGACTCGCGTCAACGGCCAGCCCTGCATTCCAGCCTCGACGCTCAAAGGAGTGGTGCGCAGCGTAGTCGAAGCAATCACGCGCTCGTGCATTCGCATCAGCCAGGCTCGCGCCGACCAACTGCCGGCCGGTGCGGCTGCCTGCCGTGATAAAGAGAATCTTTGCCTGGCTTGCCGGATGTTTGGCGCATTGGGGTTCGAGGGGCATGTGCGTTTTGACGATGCGGTGCTGCGCGAGGGCACGTTAGGCATTGCGCGTATGCCGGCGCTGTATGCGCCCCGTGGACGTACCCGCGCCTACTTCACTGGAAGTGAGGTCAAGGGACGTAAATTCTATCTGCATGGCAGGCCCGTCACCCAGGCCACTGCGCCAGTCGAGGTACTCATGCCGAAATCACAGTTGGGGTTCGCCGTCCGCTTCGAAAACCTGGCACAGGGAGAGTTAGGCGTGTTACTTGTAGCGTTGGGACTGGGTACGCCAGGATTGGTACTCAAACTGGGCGGCGGCAAACCAGCATGTTATGGGTCGGCGTTTGTGCGCTTGGATGACTCACAGATGTGGGGCTGTGCTCGGGACATGTACCTCAGTTATGACCTCGCGCATACCGCAACTCACCTAGATCAGTATCTTGAGAATGCCCAACCCTTGATCTTACAAGACCAGCTCCGAGAGTTGGCAAGTGTGTGGCAATACAATACAAGTCGTGAATGTCCCACTGGAAATTACTGAGGTTAGATCCATGTCTGCTGCTAGACAGCTATCCGGCCTGGAAACACTGATCGTGCGGATTCTTAGCGCCGAAAGTTTGCAGGATAAGGATAGAGAAGAAATAGCCTATTCAGTGTTTAACCAGGTCTTCAACTCGGACTATATCGAGGCTATGAGTCTCATAGGTCTAGAAGCAGGCGTGTTGCGCTTTCTTGCTCAGAGGACCGATATAAAACAAAAGTTAATGGAACTGATTGGTAACAGAAGCCTGGCGGTAGCATTGGCAAATGAACTTGCTGGTCGCTCGGACTATGGCTATTGCCAACGGGGATCCGATTTGTCAACTGCTTTGGACAAGCTGTTAGATACTGTGGAATTGCCTATTATTCAACCACCCCCGCGCTTTCGAGGAAGAGCGCAACAAGAAGAATTCCTGATTCAGACAAAACAGGAATTAGATGATTTGAATGACGATGATTACGATCGTTTCAAGGATCTAGCTGACAGAGGATGGGGAGAGCTCGAAACATTAACCAGGATCATTGTAAAGTTTCATGGCGCCTTATTCGGTAAATCGGGGAGCATAGCGGATGCCTTCTCGAGTGCTGCACAGGCAAACGGGATCAATGACCGGCTTTCCAAGATGCAACATATTTCAAAGATGTTCCAAGAACGTACAGATGACGGCCTGTACTATGTTTATAAACACGAACGGGCAATCTGCCGATGGCGTTTGGGCCGTCCTACCCCCTTTGAGAGTTTTCTGGATGGTGGTATTAGTGTTGACTTATCCCAGGTTCCGTCGCGGTGGAGCGTCAAATGGCAGGACGTACTGACAAAATTCGACAATAGCAAATCTCGTGTTGCTGGAATCCAACCGATATCGGTTGATAATTACTACAAGACCAATGTCCAGTTCTATAGGAATTTCTATGCTCACTCAAATCAGCAGGAATGGCGTCATGCTGGTAGTGAAATGGTGCAAATGTCCTTTGTAGAAGCAGAAAAGATTGTTCAACGCATTCTTGACCTTAATCTCTGCCCTGATATGATCGTTCCTATAGCAGTCGGCGAGGATGGTTTCCGGCGTCGAGTGGCTTTCTTTGTTCACGAGAAACACTTGGACACCCAGGGCCTATATAAGCGTAGCAACGTTCGTATATTGTTTTTGGGTGGAGACCAATTCATTCAACCACATCGCTTTTACTTTTGCCCTTATCCTGCCAAAGATGGAATGTTTGAGCCGTTTTTGGTTCCTGCCGACGAGATAATCTAACAGGAGCACTTTGTATGGAGGATCAAGATTTCATTCAGGCTAACGCAATCGCCATATCCCTAGACAAACAACAAGCCGACGTCAACGAACTGTCCAAATGCATGGGTTTCCTGCGCGACCTGGCACGCGACAAACTCGACGGTGCACTCTTCTTCGAGTATCTGGATACCATCATCGCCGAAGGACAGGCCGTTGTCCGTAGCGGGCGCACACTTGATTATTACCGTGCTATCCGTGATGCCTGTCGCCAGCACCTCATGCCCCATAAGAGTAACCCACAGGCCATGGCCGAGATCCTCGGCTGGGCGGCGCGTTTTATGCGCTACTACGCTGTGGAAGAGCAGTTGGGACGGGAGGCCACGCCGCCCAGAGGCACCCACCAACAACGAGCGCCCCGCCCGGCTGCAGCGGGCACCCGTCAGCAGCGAGTACCCCGCCTGACTGCGGCAGGCACTCGTCGTACTGGCGCAGCTAGATGGTTCAACGCAGACAGACGTTTCGGTTCTATCATACCTGACGACGGCGGGAAAGACGTCTTCGTTCATCTGTCGCAGGTGGCTAGCGGCAAGGCATTGCGTGAAGGCCAGCGTGTCAGTTTCGTGATGGGCACCGGCCCGAAAGGCCTTCCTGAGGCTCAGGACGTACAGCCCGAATGAAGGGAGTTCGTATGGACATTGAACAGTGGCGCATACACGTGCTCGAACCGCTTCGCAATGGGCAGAAACCTACAGCCGACGTAACCGCGCTGGGCGGGCTGGCGCTGCTGGCCGCCGATACCGACCGGACCCAGGACTATGTTTTCGAGTCGGCCAAATTGCCCGAGGTGCGTGGTGCCAGCCGTCAACTGGATGACCTAAACTTGTGTAGTACCGTTGCCCTATTTCGTGATTGTGGGCTCAGCGGCCGGTTCGTGGACGACGCTCCGCCCGGCGAGATCGTTTACGCTGGTGGGGGTGGCCTGTTGGCTCTTGTGCCAGAAGAGAAGGCCGGAGCGTTGGCGCAGGCGATAGAAGCCGAGTACCCCAAGGTGACTGGCGCAGCGACCATCACCGCTGACTGGCGACCGGTCACGCCGGAAATGGTCCTCAACGGCTATCCCGACGGTGGTTTCGGCGGGCTGGCCCGTTGGGCAGGCAACTGGCTACGCCGGCGCAAAGAGGACAAGTCACCCGGCCCATTCTTCGAAGCCCTGCCTCACGCCGTTCGTTGCCGCTCGTGCCACATCCGGCCGGCTGATCCCCACGCCTCTTTCGGCGACTGGCCCCTGTGTATGATCTGCAAGGATAAGCGAATCTACGAGGGCCGGGACGCCTGGTTTGTCCAGTTTCAAGAGTTTCTCGATGAGCCTGCCAATGCTCCAGTGAAGGCACAGTATTACTCAGATCGTCAGTCTATCCCCTCCGGCTGGCCAGACTGGGATGAGGCTTCCCCGAGACCGATCCCCCAGGACCTTTCTGAGCTGGGGTGGGCCAGCCGGGCGAGGAAGGGCTACGTCGGCCTCATTTACCTCGACGGCGATGGCCTGGGAGACCTGTTCTATGAGTTGACTAAGATGATCTGTTACCGCGATTTCAGCAAACAGATTCAGCAAACGTTGAAACATGCGGTGATGTCCGCGCTGGCTACCTACCTACACCCGGCACGGGTGCGGGCCAGCGAGGCTCGTGCTGAGGTGGGCGAAAAGCCTGCGCCGGGTGAGTGGGTGTGGATCCATCCCTTCGAGATCATCACCATCGGCGGCGACGACGTGTGGCTCATCGTGCCTGGCGACGCGGCGCTGCCCATCGCGGCGGCCGTCTCTACCGCCTTCAGCAAGAAAGCGCCGCCTCGCCCGGACAACGGTGAGCCTTGCACCCTCTCCGGCGGCGTAGTCATCGCCGACGACCACAACCCGGTGCGTGTGCTGCGCGACCTGGCCAAAGACCTGGCCCGCGAGGCCAAACGTGCCCACCAAGAGGCCAGCGTTGAGATCGGTTACATTGACTTTCACATCTTCAAGTCCGCCGACATGCTCGACCGCAAGCTTTCTACACTACGTCAGACCTATCCCTACACTCTGCCAGCCGGGGAGAAATCCCTGCGCCTGCTGGGACGTCCCTATCCATCCGATGTCCTGACTGGCCTCTGGTCAAAGCTGCTGGAATTGCGAGAACACGCCTTTCCCACCAGCCAGATGCACCAACTGGCCGAGGCTTTGTTGCTGGGGCGTCACCGGTCTTCACTATTCTACGAGTACCAGCGGGTACGAGACACGGAGGATCATTTCGTCCGCCTGGACGCCGCCCTTACCACCGTTCAGGGCAACCGTGAGATTGACCCTACCCCCTGGCGAAAGTTGTGCGATGATCGCTACAGCCATCAGACGGCACTGTGGGACATCGCCGAGATGTACGAGTTTGTGCCTCGCACGTAAAGGAGTTGAGCGATGGTCACGATTGATTTGACTCTTACCTTCCAGACGCCGCTCAACGTCGGTTCCGGCGCTCAGCGCGGCACGCTGGCCGACCGGGCCATGATCAAGGACGCCGACGGCTGGCCCTACGTGCCGGCCTCGGCACTCAAAGGGCGGCTGCGCCATGTCGTCGAACAGTTGGCGGCTGGGCGGGGGCAGCGCGTGTGCGTCACGCATCAGAACATGTGCCCCGACGAGAGTGGTTACGTCTGTCCGGTGTGTTGCATCTTCGGCGCGCCGTGGATTCCTGGCCGGTTGCGCTTTGCCCGGCTGACTTTGAGTGGCCCTGAAGAATTGGTGAAGCTGCTGAAAGATCGGCAGCGCCAGATGCATCAGCCTCCACGTACGAGTCACCGTTATGGTGTGGCCCTGTCGCGGCGACGTGGTGTGGCCGAGGAAAACCTGCTCTATACCACCGAGTTGTTCGAACCGGGCACACTGCTGGAGTTCAGTGGCACTCTGAGCGGCGATCTGACCGTGGCGCAAGCGGCCCTCGTCGTTGCCGGACTGCGGTTGATGCCGGCCCTGGGGCGGGGCAAGAGCGGAGGTCTGGGCTGGATGACAGCCGGGGCTGTGGTGAAGGCCGATGGTGCTGCCTGGGATGAGGCCACACTACGCGCCGCATTGATACAGGAGGTCACCGTATGACTCAACAGACCTGTCTGCTGGTCGTGCATCTGCAATCTTCGCTCTTGATCGGGGACGAAAGCGGCGTCGGCAATTATGAACAGGCCGCAGATCATATCCCCGGCACGGTGTTGCGGGGGGCCATCGGAGCACGGTTGCTGAAGGCCAGTTGTAATCAGCCTGATCACATTCGCTATCACGCGGGCTGTCCTGACCGAGAGTCGTGCGCTTTCTGGCGAGTCTTTGGTGCAGAATATCCCCCTCATTTCGGCCACGCCTACCTTGCACTGCGTGGCTGGGGCTTTCCCTTCCCAGCCACCGCTCGCACGTGCAAGGATCACCCCGGCTATTACGACTCAGGGACCAATTCCAATGGGCATGGAGTCTTCGACACACTCGCCGAGCAGTTCGTCTACGACCTGATCAGCGATCCACGTTTCCCATACCGGGCCTGTCTGTTACCCGATCTGGGGGATGGATGGGCGAACCTGCCAGCACACTATGATCCCAGGTGTCCACACCCTGATTGCCAGAAGGCGGGACGAGGAAGCGTCAAGCCGGCCACCGGTTACTATCTGCTCGATGGACAGATCCCCGGTTATACTCCTCAACCGACCGTCTCCCGGGCTACCCACGTCGGGATCAACCGGGCACGCGGGGTGGCCGAAGATGCCCTGCTGTTCACACTGGAGACCGTCGAGGCCGGGCCCGATGGTCAGCTTCGGGCGCGCCTGACCTACGACGATGCCTATACGGCCGACTTGACCGCAGCGCTCGATCTGGGCGGCCGGACTGAAACCTTCTACATTGGGCGCGGGCGCTCGCGTGGCCTGGGATGCGTCGAAATAAGAGCCGATTCAGCGCCATCCTCGCTCGATATGGATGACCGTCTAGAAGCGTTGAACCGCGAGGTGTGCAGGGTGATGGAACCTTACTACTCCAAAGACGGTCGCGTCACGGATCGCTTTCCAGGGCACTTTTTCAGTCTGACTCTGTGTGCAGCAGCGATCCTCACTGCTCCCGATGGCTTGCCGGCCTTGTGGCCTGACCTGGAGCCTTTCGGGCTGGCCGACGCCTGGCCGCTGCGGGCCTGGGCGCGAACGACCACCGTCGGCGGATGGGATACGGCAGCGGCGTTGCCTCGCTTCACCCGGCCGGCCATCGAGCCGGGGGCAGTGTACCTGTTCTACCTGCCTCCAGGAAAGATGGAGCGGAAAACCTTGGTGAGTCGCCTGGAGACCCTGGAGCAGGCTGGCCTGGGAGCCGAACGGGAGCGGGGCTACGGCCAGATCACGGTGTGCACCCCGTTTCATTGTGCGGGCTGGAGGGCATAGAAGTGACCCAACTGGATCTGATGCTGCGCTACAAGATTGAGGAAAAGGACAACAGATTGCTGGAAATGGCTGCAAACGCTGCCAAGAATGCGGTGAAAGCAGAAGGCGATCTAAAGTCCGGACAGGTCAAAGCCCTGCTCCGCCAGGTGCAAGTCGGCAACGGCAGCGAACACGTCTGCAACTGGTTGCGCTATCAGAGCGCACGTATAGAAGCCTGGAGTCAGTCTGGCCTGACCGATGTTGTGCTGAGCGACATAACTACACTCAAGGCTGAGGCTAAAACGTTGACCCAGGCAATCTATCCTGGACAGGTTGAGGAACGACTCCCGACAGTATGGCTGGCACTGGTACAGCGCTACGTTGGCTACCTGCACCGCGAGTTTGTGGCGTTGAAAGGCGAGACAGATGAAGACTGAAAGAAATGAGCAAGCACCCGATATGCGAGCCTTCTATCGGCGATTGACGCTGCGGGGCGTCCTGACGCTGCGTACAGGATTGCGCATTGGTGCTGGACGAGACCTTTTGTTCGACATGTCCGAACTGCCCGTGGTCAAGACTGCCGATGGCCGCCCCTACATTCCGGGCGCCAGTTTCAAGGGAGCCTGGCGTGCCGCCACCGAGTCACTGTTGCGTGGATTGCAGGATGGGACGAGTGCTACTGACCTGGCTTGCCTCTCTGTGCCCCGTGACGAAGAAACGGTACCGCCGAGAATCTGTCTGACCACGGCCGCTGTCAACCGGCTTAAAACAACACCACCGGGCGATTGGCCCAAGGTGCTCGATGGGCGCGCGGTCTTGGTCGCCGGGAAGTCATTGGACGAGGCCCTGCGTATTTTGAGTTGCTGGACTTGCCGCGTCTTTGGTGCCCCGTGGCTGGCTGGCAAGGTGCTGGTCAAAGACTTGCTGCTCGAGTCCACATGGGCCGGTATCGTGCAGCCGCAGGTGCGCGATGGGGTGACGATTGACCGCGACAAAGGCAGTGCTGCTCCCAAGCGCAAGTTTGCCTACGAAGTCGTGCCTGCCGGCACGCCTTTTGCCTTCGAGGTCATCGTGGAAAATGCCAGCGACGCCGAGTTGGGTTTAGCCTGGTTGGGGTTACAGGCTTTCCAGCGAGGGCAGATACCATTAGGCGGGGCACGCTCGCGGGGGCTTGGCTGGTGTGAGTTGAAAATAGACTGGCAGGGGAGCCAGTGGCTGACGCGCGACAATCTCCTGGCGGGTCTCTTCCCTGAGGACCCAACACAGCCGGTGGGTATATTGGCAGAGGGAGGACCGGCCCAGGCCGAAGGATGGTGGCAGGCGTTTCTGAGGGAAACAGGGTTGGGAGGGAGCGACGATGCCTGAACGTGAACTGACGATCTATGTGGCCGAGAAAGTGACGGCCGATGACCTGCGAGCCGTGTTGAACGACGACCGCCTGCGGTGGGCCTATGCTTCTCGAATGGAGGACACCGGATTGGGCTGGCTGTGCGATCTGCTCGACGGACGGCCGCTAGGTGCGCCTGTGAATGACGACCGACCGGGTGTGTCGCTGGACCATTGGGCCGAGGGACGGGCCTTTGGTCCGGATTTGGAGGTGGACTGGTGGCGCGAGGGACAGACCTACCGCCTGCGGGCTCTGCTGGAAGAAGGGCTCCACCCAGCCAACGTGACCTGGAACGCGCGGCAGGGTGAGGCTTTGAACGCCATAGGTGGTGAGCGTTGTATCCTATTGTACGGCAAACTAGATGGAAAAACTCTTCGAGAGCGTCCTACCTGGTCGGAGGCGCGCGTACCACGCCATTTAGCCCACCCCTACGTGCCTGGGGATGATAAGCCATTGCCGGGCAGAATGACGCTCTTGTGCCAGGATTATGGGTGCGATGGCTTGGCCGTGCTGACCCGACTGATAGCCGTTGTACCCGCTGAGAAGGGGTGAATCATGACCGAACACGTCCTGATTTCACCGTTGGGCTTTGCGCCCGGCGCCGTCAGTGGGGTCTACTTTGCCCTGAAGCAACTGGAAGTGCAAGTGGCTCAGGTCATCACGGTGGGTACGGCTCATTCCCACGTGCGCAACGCCGCCGCCACGCTGGAGTCGCTGTTTCGCCAGGTAGGTGGAGTGAATTACAAGCCGTGTTACATTGACGCTCAGGACCTGCGAGGACGTGAGCGGGACGCCAGTGGACCTTTTGCTGCGCGGATGGGGCTGTACATCCAGCAGGCACACGATTCCAAACAGGTGGTACACGTGGCTGTGACAGGGGGACGCAGTGGGATGGGAGCCCTGGCCGCCCTGGCTGCGCAACTCTATCGGGCCGACTACCTGTACCACCTGTGGGTAGACGAAGAGATCGAGCGGGAGGGAATCGCCAGGGCTACCCCTGATCCGAAGAACCGCTACGTCAATCCGACGGTTGCAGAAGGGTTGTGCGAGTTGGTGTCGCTGCCCTTTGCTGATCTTTCGAGGATAGTGGAGGCGCTGCCGAAATACCGGGCCGGCGAACCTGTGTCTGCGGACTGGTCGGCCTCTCGGCTCGTAGGCGAAGATTCGGTACTGCTGGATACCCTCATCCACTACGCCCCAGCCGGTCTCTCCCTGGGTAGCGCCCGCGAGCTGTTGGGACTCGGCGAACAGTGGCGCAGCCAGGTAGAATGGATCTCCGGGGACGCGCCGTATCGGGCAATCAGGGCGGAGGAAATGACAGGCACTCATCGCCCTGACGTCTATTGGTCGTATGAGGCTGGGTTACGCCAGTTGCTAGACCGGATGAAGACGCAGAATCACCCCGATTACAGCGAGGCCCTTGTCTACCAACAGCGGTTGACAGAGAACATTGCCAAGGTCCGTCTTTATGGTGATACTGATAGGCAACAGGCTGAACGTGCCGAAGTCATACATCACCTGAATGGCTTGGCTTTGACCATGCTTGGAGTTTCCTTCAATGATTTGTGCGACCAAATGGTGCTTGCAAGTCCGGGACTTGTCTGGCAGCGTACACTGTCCATCTTGTATACGGCAGGCGCCCTGGACGACGAAAACCGGGAACGGCTACAGCCCCTGATGCACGACAGCATCGGGGACGATTTCGCGCAACGGGCGATTGACAAAGCAGGGAAGAAGGACGATCTGGGCCCCCTCAAATGGCTGGCTGTGAACAAGGACAGCCTCACGGTGTTGGTTGCGGCGATGAGTTTGGGGGTAAACGTCGGCACGTTCGTTTTGAAGGGTCTCGAACTGTGGCTAAAAGCCCATGGGGTGATGTGAAAGGCTGAGCCACTATGCCCTGCACCCTCACCTTCCCTCTCCCCCCCCCTGAAGCCGCCGCTCTTCCCCCCTACCCCGGCCGCGCGCTCCACGCCCTCTTCTACCAGTGGCTCGCCCTGGGCGACTATGCCCTCTCCACTCAGGTCCACGACGACGAAGGCCCCCGCCCGTTCACCGTCTCGCCACTCCATCGCGTGAACGGGCAGCCGGCGCTCTGCCTCACCTTGCTCGAGGACGGCCTCTGGCCGGCACTGTCCCAGGGCATCGCCCTCACCCCCACGGTCGAGTTGATGGGCCGGCCGTTGACGCTCCCCGCTGGCGGTCCCCAGGTCGAGCAGTGCCCCTACGCCGACCTGGCAGCGGGCGGGCGGGCGGAGACGCGCATCGGGGTGCGCTTTCTCTCCCCCACCAGTTTCCGCTCCCACGAGATGCATTACCCTCTGCCCGACCCCGGGCTGGTCTACCAGTCGTGGCTGGCGCGCTGGAACACCTTTGCGCCCGAGGAAGTGCGCATCAACGTGGCGCTGCTGGACGTCGTGGCGGCGCACGTGGCGGTGGGGCGGTATGAACTGCGCACGGAGATGGTGGACCTGGGGGAGGAGCGAAAGG
>Ga0315274_10012038_pt1 | contig 12372 bp, 5 predicted proteins | sample YL17G02_20_MG_FD_203700 | JGI IMG/M metagenome (GOLD analysis project Ga0315274, IMG submission 203700) | Sediment microbial communities from Yellowstone Lake, YNP, Wyoming, USA - YL17G02_20 | ecosystem: Environmental > Aquatic > Freshwater > Lake > Sediment | place: USA: Wyoming | collected... | reverse complement strand
CTTTGTCACAATTGCGGGCTGAGCTGGATGCCGTACTTTCGCCAGTCCTTCAGTCCTATGCCAAGACGCACGCCTGGGGCTCTGCCTCTCTCCGGGTGAGCGCTTTCCCGCTGGACAAGCAGTTTGGCGACATTGACGTTGGTGAGATCGTGTTTGTGGTCGCGATTCCGACGCTCATCCTGCTGATCGCTTGTTTCAACGTGACAAATATTCTTCTGGGTCGTATGGCGTCTCGTCGTCACGAGATCGCTATTCGGTTCTCCCTCGGCGCCAGTCGTAGGCGTCTGGTCCGGCAGTTACTGACCGAAAGCGTGTTGCTGGCCGCATGTGGTGGTGCTTGCGGCATGATTGGCGCACTCTGGGTCTCCGGCTGGTCGGTCAATAGAGGACTGGAAACGCAGTTCAGCCCTTCTGTGCTCGCGGCCGTCTGTATGGCGACCGTGCTTATCGGTCTCGCTGCCGGATGGTTGCCCGCGTGGCGCAGCGCGGCTGCCGGGATGGTCACTGACTTGAAGGAAGGCAGCGGCAATGCATCGGGCGGGATCGAAAGACACCGGCTGCGCAACTTCCTGGTAACCGGCCAGGTGGCCATAGCAACCGCTCTGTGCATTGTCGCCGGATTGCTCGTAAGAAGTTACCTGAACAAGAGAGACTTCGATCCCGGCTTTGACGTAGGGCCGCTGATCGAGGTTGGGATATCGCCGCGCGACAACGCCTACAAAGAGCCGGAAAAGCGATCCCTGTACTGCGAGCAGGTGCTCGAGCGGCTCCAGTCATTACCGGGAGTTGCGGAGGTCAGTGTCAGCTCGAGCAGTTGCATCGATCGTAATCCATTTTCGATGAGCTTTCGCATGGAAGGGGACGGCGACCAATGGCGTCCCGAATGCATGGTCCAACTGAACGTAGTCAGCCCGAACTACGTGCGGATGGTGAACCTCCCGGTCCTCCGCGGTCGATCGCTTACTGAAACCGACCGGCGAGGCTCTGACCCCGTGTTGCTGGTCAACCAAGCATACGTGAACGCGTTTTTCGCAGATGCCGATCCCATCGGCCGGCAAATCCAGCTTCCGGCCGAGTCACAATGGCAGTGGTTCACGATTGTGGGCGTTGCTCCTGACCGCCGCAATCTGGGGTTCGAAGAAGACTTCGGGCCGGAGGCCTACTTGTCTTCGCTGCAGGTCGCTGCAGAATGGGTCAACTATGAATTCCTCATCCGGGCGCAAACGCAATCCGGAGCACTTCAGCAGGCTATTCGCGAAGCCGTGAGGTCCGTGGATTACGACCAGCCCGTCTCCAATCCTCAGATGGTTGAGGCCAAGTTGCGGCGTGCTGTTGAGAGAGACGTCGGTGGCGTGCAGGCCATGACTGTGATTGGCGTGTTTGGGCTGATGATGGCCGTCCTTGGAATCTACGGTGTGGTCTCCAATTCAGTCGTCGAACGCACGCATGAGATTGGCGTCCGAGTAGCGTTAGGAGGCAGGAAGACCGATATGCTGGCCTTGATTCTCAGACAAGGCCTGAAACTCGCGGCGTTGGGACTGGTGATAGGGATGGTATTGGCCACGGTAACAACTTTCGGCATCCGCCAGATGCTGTTCGGGGTCCGTCCGGTTGACCCCGCTTGTTACATGGGCGTCTGCGCGATTCTGATGGGAACGGCCATCGCGGCGTGCTACATCCCCGCGCGGCGGGCGGCAAAGACCGATCCGATGGCGGCACTAAGGTACGAGTAGAAGATCGAGGATTATCGCAATGCGAACGGTGTGGCAAGATGTACGGTACGGCCTGCGGACGCTGAGACGAACGCCGGGATTCACGACTGCGGCGATCCTCACCCTGGCGTTGGGCATCGGCGCCAATGTCGCGATCTTCAGTGTCGTCCGCACCGTTCTGCTGCGCCCCTTGCCGTTCAAGGACGCCGAGCAGCTTGTGTGGCTGCGAGGATTAACCGATCCCCAGAAGAACTACTCCCGCCTGCTCTGGTCGCAACTGTTCCTCGAGTACCGAGAACGAGCGAGCGCGTATGCGGACCTGGCCGCTTTGAGTGGAATGAGTTTTGAGATCACGGGAGGCGAATTTCCTGAGTTGATTCGTGGCTACCGGGCGTCGCCCAATCTGTTCACACTGATTGACGCTGCGCCGCTGCTGGGCCGTACGTTCCTTCCCGAGGAGGGAAAGGCCGGACAGGAACGAGTTGTGGTCCTCGGCTATGGGCTCTGGCAGCGGCGATTCGGAGGCGATCCGAACCTGATTGGAAAGAGCATCACCCTGAACAATCTGCCTCACACGGTGGTGGGGATCATGCCCCCGGATTTCAGGTTCTTCAGCTTTGCCCAGTTCTTCAGCTTTGACAAGCCGGTGGAGCTATGGCAGGCCTGGGTGCCGGAGGCCAACCTCAATAGCGTGCAGGTGATCGGGCGACTGAGGGCCCAGGTCAGCCGCAGGCAGGCGCAGGCCGAGGCTCTGGTCCTGTCCAGACAGTTCCAGCAGCAAGATCCGGAGTACTTTGGCACGATGACAATCCAGGTCATGCCGTTGCGGGACCTCTATGTCGAGGGCTACATCCAATTCCTTCATCGCGATACCCAACGATCTCTGCTGGCACTGCTGGGGGCAGCAGGCTTCGTTCTCCTGATTGCCTGTGCCAATATCGCCAATTTGCTGGCTATGCGTGCCACCACGCGACAAAGGGAGATGTCGGTTCGCGCGGCTCTCGGTGCCCATCGCTGGCGACTCATCCGTCAGCTTCTCACCGAGAGCGTGTTGCTCGCGGTGCTGGGAGCGGGCTTGGGGTTGCTGATGATTCCTTTGGGGATTGGCACGCTGGAGCGACTCGTTCCGGCCAAGCTGCCCGGGCCGAGGGAGATCGGCGTGGACGCCTGGATGCTGGGCTTCTCCCTCTTGCTTTCGGTTGTGACCGGGATTGCCTTTGGCTTGATCCCGGCCTGGCAGGCGGTGCGGCTGAACCTGACTGAGGGTCTGAAGGAGACGGGTCAACAGACCACCGGTCGTGCAGGCACGAACCTCTTTCGCACACTATTGGTGACCTGCGAGGTGGCCTTGACCTTCGTGCTGCTCACCGGGGCCGGGTTGATGATCCAGAGTGTGGTCCGGCTGTCGTACGTTGACCTGGGCTTTGACCCGCACAACCTGATGTGCGTTGAGATCAAGCTCCCTGCCGCCAGATACGGCGGTTCATCCGCGGAAGGCTCCGCTCGAAGAGCGGACTTGTGCCAGCGAGTGACAGAACGCATTCGTGCCTTGCCCGGCGTCGTCTCTGCCGCTGCTGCATTTGGTCTGGGTAATGGGGGCACAGGCTACACCGTCGAAGACCACCCGAAGTCGGTGGGCCTCGGAAGGATGGGTTATAGCGCGGGTCCGGATGACTGGGTCCGGGCAATGAGGATTCCACTTCTGCAAGGGCGGTATCTTACCGATGGCACTCACGCAGAGCCGGACGCCATCGTCATCAGCGAAACCATGGCGCGAGAGCTGTGGCCCAATCAGAGTCCTCTGGGCAAGCAAATCCGGCCCTACAATGCGCCCTGGCTTACCGTCGTGGGCGTCGTCAAGGATGCCAGGTTGCTCAGCTATGATGAGGGCGCAGGCCGAACGTTCTATCAACTGGCAGACTCGGCAAGCCTGCCGGTTCCGGACCTGATTGAGATCGCCGTCCGCACTACGGCCGACCCGCTGGCAATGACAAAAGCAATCCGTCTCGAAGTCCGGAGCGTGGACCCGATGCTGCCGGTCAGAGACTTCTGGACGTTTGAGAGGCAACTCGCCGAGACCGGGGCAAAGCGAAAGCTCAACATGGTGCTGCTGAGCGTCTTTGCCTCTATGGCCGTGCTTCTGTGCATCGTAGGAATCTACGGGGTGACGTCCTATTCGGCCGTCCAGCGGACGCGAGAAATGGGGCTGCGCATGGCGTTGGGCGCCGACCGCACGAATGTGCTCAAGCTCGCGATGAAGAGAGGATTGGCGCCGCTGTCGGTGGGCCTGCTCATCGGTCTGGCCGGCGCCTTCGCATTGACTCGCGTATTGCGCAGCTTCCTGTACGGCGTGACGCCGACGGACCCGATGACCTTTGTAGCAGTCTGCTTCCTTTTCCTGATGGTTGGCCTGACCGCCTGCTACATTCCGGCACGAAAGGCGTCAAGAATAGACCCTATGGCGGCATTGAGGTATGAGTAGGAAGAACACATGACAGGCTTCTGGCAAGACATTCGCTATGGATTCCGGCGGCTAACAGGCCACGCCGGTTTCACTATCGTCAGCGTGCTGACCCTGGCTCTGGCGATTGGCGCGACCACGGCGATTTTCAGTGTGGCAGACGCCGTTTTGCTGCACCCGTTGCCGCTCAAGGAGCCTGGCCGCCTTGTTCATATCAACGAGTTCAGTGCCGCCAAGCAGCGGCAAGTCCGGGTCTCGATGCCGCTTTTCCTTGATCTCCAGAACCAGAAGGACGTCTTCGCAGACGTCGTCGCATTCACATACGCAGCGCTCCTTTTCCCGGGGGAGGAGTTCTCCGAGACAGTCTATGGCTTTGAGGTCAGTCCCGACTTCTTCACGTTCTTCGGTGTGCAGCCCGTTGCAGGACGCGTATTCACGGCGGATGGAGGGCACCCGGACAACGGCGACGTACTCGTGATAAGTCATCAGTCCTGGCAAAAGCGCTTCGGCGGCGATCCAAGCCTCGTGGGAAAAACGATTCTGATGAGCGACCGTCCCTACACCATCATTGGAATCATGCCCCCGGAATTCCAGTTTCCCCGTCGCGGCGACCTCGGCGAGTTCTGGCAGTTGCACGTCCCGAGTGCTGAGGATAGCAGTCACCCCACGGCGCGCCTCTTTCGCAACTGGGGCGTGGCGGCGAGATTGGCGGATAATGTCTCCCGGCATCAGGCCCAGACTATGGCAGACACCGTGGCCTGGCGCATCGCCCAGGAATTCCCCGACCAATGCGAGGGCTGGCGAATACAGATCCAGCCGCTGCGCGGCGCGTTCTCCGACGAGAAGCTCCAACAAAGCCTGCTGGGCCTGCTGGGGGCGATTGCTTTTGTATTGCTAATCGCGTGTGCCAATATCGCCAGCCTCCTGTTGGCGCAGGCAGAAGTGAGATCAAAAGAGCTGACCATGCGTGCGGCCCTCGGCGCCGGCCGGCTGCGCCTCGTCCGACAGTTGCTCATAGAGAGCGTTTTGATGGCTCTCCTCGGCGGCGCCTTGGGACTGCTGGTGACGTCTTGGGGAATCGATGTGCTCGCCGCGCGTATTCCCGACACCATCCCCCTCGCAAGACAGATTGGCGTGGATGCACGCGTCCTGGGTGTTACTTTCCTGCTCTCGGTATTGACCGGCGTCGGCTTCAGCATACTGCCCGCGTGGCGAGCCTCCAGACTTTGCCTGAATGAGACCCTCAAAGAAGGCGGTTGCAGTCTTCACGCCACTTCAGGCCACCGCCGGCTCAGTCATCTCCTGGTGGTTTCTGAAGTAGCTCTCGCCATCGTGCTGTTGGCGGGCGCGGGGCTGATGGTCCAAAGCGTGGCCCGGCTACTGCACGCCGATCCTGGTTTCGATCCTCACAGCCTCCTGCGAATTGGCGTCTCCTTTCCTTTCCCGCGGTACAAGGAGTTCGCACAGTGTGAGCCATTGATCGATCAGTTGGTGGAGCGATTTGGGGCGCTGCCCGGCGCCCAGTCCATCGGGATCTGCGAGCCGGGGGGGCAATGGGCCCACGTGATCGAGGGACAAGCCCAGCCGGTTGAGCTGGTGGGTCGCGGTTGTAGTGCGGCCGGGACTGATTATTTCCGGGCTATGCGTATTCCTCTGCTAAAAGGCCGCTTCTTCACGCAGGAAGATATCGGCGCCGGCCAGAGGAGTATCGTCATCAATGAGACCATGGCCCGCCTCTGTTGGCCGGGTGAAGATCCTCTCGGCAAACGCGTCAGACATGAGCAATCTCAGCCGGACGTCGACGCGTGGTACACGGTGGTTGGAGTGGTGGGCGATGCCAAGGACTGGCGTCTCGATGCGGAAGTGAATCCGGAGTACTACCAGCCGTACCAGCGGACCCGTCCTACCTACATCCAATTCATGGTACGCGCCGGACCCCGATTGGACCTCCTGACAGCAAACAGGACTGTTCGTCATGAAATCAAGACGATTGACCCTTATCTGCCAGCCCCCAAAGTCTGGAACGTGGAGAAGGAGTTCTTCGACTCGACCGCACCGCGGCGCACCTATCTGATGCTCATGGGCTTGTTCGCTGCCATGGGATTGTTCCTTGCCCTGATTGGCATCTACGGCGTTGTATCCACGTTCGTCAATCAGCGCACGCATGAAATCGGTATCCGCATGGCGCTTGGCGCCCGGCGAGGCAATATCCTCAGGCTCGCGATGAGAAACGTACTGTTGCTGATCTGCGCCGGCTCAGTCGTGGGCCTGGCTGGAGCTGTGGTGCTGACCCGTGGGATCACGAGCCTGCTCTATGGCATAAGCCCGTCCGATCCAATCACGCTCGCAGGCGCCTGCGTTCTATTGATGGCAACTGGTCTGGTTGCCTGTTATATCCCGGCCCGCCGAGCGACAAAGGTAGACCCAGTGGTGGCTCTACGATGCGAGTAGCAGGCAGGGGAGGATAGGAGACAATCCAATGAAATCTCTGTGGCAAGACATCCGGTATGGGGTTCGAATGTTGCTGAGGAGTCCGCGTTTCACGATTGTCGGGGTGCTCATCCTGGCGCTTGGCATCGGGGCCTCCACGGCCATGTTCAGCGTCATCAACACGTTCATCCTCCATCCCGTGCCGCTGCCCGGTGGAGATCGTCTCTTCGAAATCAATGAGATTGATCAGGCGCACAACCAGATGTGGAGAGTATCCCCTCTCTTGTACGACCAACTGGAGGAGCATCGTGAGGTTTTCGAGGCCGTGGCGTCGTTCAACTACAACATCCTCACCGTGTCCGCGGACGAGTTTGCCGAGCAAGTGCTTGGCTGTAAGGCGACGCCGAGCTTCTTCGAGATCTTCAATGTCAAACCCGTGCTCGGTCGCGTCTTCCGGAAGGAGGAAGGCAGCCCCGGCGACGACGACGAGATCATCATCAGCGATTCGTTCTGGCGCAGTCGTTTCGGGGGCCGCGCGGACATCGTGGGCCAGCGGCTTGAGACAAGCGAAAAGACCTTCACCATAATCGGTGTCATGCCGCGACATTTCCGGTTCCCTTCCAGCAATACACTCTTCTGGCGTCCGGTTCAGTTGAAGACCGGCGAGCCTAACCGGTTGGGGGCGAATTGGTGGGCGATTGGCCGCCTGCGAGTGGGAGTGTCGCGGGGGGAAGCTCAGGCCCTCCTGGATACGCTGAATGCACGGTTGGCTACGGATTGGCCCACCGGGAGAGAGAACCGGATCACTCGCGCACGCCCCTTGCGGGATTTCTTTGTTGATCCGAGCATGCAAAAGACGCTTTGGGCTCTCATGGGGGCTATCAGCTTCGTTCTGCTGATCGCCTGCGCCAACCTGGCGAATCTCCACCTGGCTCGAACCGAATCGCGTCTCCGGGAGGTCACGGTGAGAATGGCATTGGGCGCCGGTCGGCGGCGCGTTGTGCGGCAGCTCATCACCGAGAGCCTTCTGTTGTCCTTGCCGGGCGGACTTGGCGGCGTACTGATCGCTGCCTGGGGCGTGAGGATCTTCTCGTTGCTCGTTCCCCGTTTTGCGCCTCTGGTCCGGCCGATGGCGACCGATCAGGCCATGCTCCTGTGTGCGCTGACCCTGTCAATGGCAACGGGAATGGCCTGTGGTCTATTCCCCGCCTGGTATGCCTCCCGCATCCACCTCAGTGAGTCACTCAAGGAATCCGCATCAATGACGTCTCCAAGCTCAAGGCAGCGGTTCCTCCGAAACGCCCTCGTGGTCGGAGAGGTAGCCCTGGCCTTCGTGCTGCTGGTCGGCGCCGCTTTGATGATCCAGAGTGTTGCACGCATGCTGAGGGTCGATCCGGGGTACGACCCAATGAACCTGGCCCGAGTCGATGTCACGCCGCGATATGGACGCGTCGTTCCGGAGAATTCGGAAGGACAAGGCCAGCTTCTCGAGTTGGCGGGGCGTTTGGCGGCCTTGCCGGGGACGACCGCCGTTGGACTCATGCATGATCAGTATAGGCGGGGCTGCCGCGTGGAGGGCAGAGAGGAGCCCGTAGAACTGCAGGTGATGCAAGTGGGAGTGGGACGCTACGACCTCTTTCGAGCCATTCGAGTACCGCTGCGCGAAGGCCGGCTCTTGCAGCAGACGGATAACCCTGAGGGCGAGATCAGTGTCGTGGTGGATGAAAGCCTGGCACGGCTCTGCTGGCCCGGCGAAAGCGCGGTGGGCAAGAGGATGCGGTTCTGGTCGGCAGGCGCGGATGTGAACGCGACGGTCGTCGGTGTAGTGGGGGATTACAGAAAATGGGGCTATGACGCCGCCATCGAACCGACGGTCTATATGCCTTTCCAGCGAAATCCCTCGGGCGTGTCCTTTCTGATACGCACATCACTGGATCCGGCTTCGCTGATGCAGGCGGCTCGCCGGGACGTGAAGGAGGTTCTGCCGGATACCTATGCCCCCTCCACCGATTGGCTGGAGCAGGTTCTCTGGGCGTCCACCTATTCGCGACGGCTCTATATGCAGTTCATCTGCGCTTTCGGTGCGGCAGGTCTGCTTCTCTCGGCCCTGGGTGTCTTCGGTGTCCTGGCCTATTCGGTCAGTCGCCGGACCCGTGAGATCGGTATCCGCATGGCGCTGGGCGCACGTAAGGAGCAGGTGACCCGTCTCATCATGGGCCAGGGCATGCGACTCGTTCTCGCTGGTTCAGGTCTTGGCCTGCTCGGCACGTTCGCCGTGACGAGGACGCTTCAAAACCAGTTGTTTGGAGTCCAACCGCTCGATCCTATGTCCATCGCGGCGGGTGGCTGCCTCTTGGCAGCAGTCGGCTTGCTGGCATGCTACTTGCCAGGCCGTCACGCATCGAAGGTCGATCCAGTGGTGGCATTGAGATACGAATAGAATTTGGAGGAAACTCCCTATGGCAATTGTGCTGCAAGATGTACGTTACGCGTTCCGGATGCTCGCCAGGAATCCCGGTTTCACCATCGTGGCCACGCTTACCCTGGCCATTGCCATCGGCGCAACATCTGCGATCTACAGCGTCGTTCGAACGACGATCATCCATCCGTTGCCCGTGCCGGATGCGGAGCGGCTGATGTACGTCGATCGCTTCAATGGGCGGGGAACAGCGCCAGTGAACGCCATGACGATTCGTGACCTGCGCGCCGGTCCGGAGACCTTTACCAATCTGGCGGTTTACCGGCAGACGGGCCGGAATTTCCGGGGCGGAGACTTTCCTTACCGACTCTCCGGCGCGGAGGTCTCCCCCAGCTTCTTCTCGCTCTGGAGAATCGCCCCTGTCCTGGGTCGAACATTCGCTGTGGACGAGAACCAGCCCGGCAAGGACAGGGTCGTGATCCTGAGCTATGCCCTTTGGCAGAGCAGATTCGGCGGCGATCCCAACGTCGTTGGCAAGACCGTCGAATTCGACACCGGGGAGATGGAGTCTCACTATCATCCATACACCGTCGTGGGCGTGATGCCGGCTCACTTCAGGTTCCCCGCAGCCGACGTGGCTTTCTGGGTGCCCGGCGCCGATCCGGAGGTCGTGCCCACGACCAGGCAAGCAGCGGACTGGTACAATTGGGACGTGGCGTACGACGTCGCGTTCCGCCTTCCCCCAGGCGTCTCCTCGGAACGGGCCCAGGCGATTCTCGACACAATCTCCGCTCGGCAAGCTCAGGATCAGCCGGAGAAGAACAAAGGCTGGACACTGCGGCTGCGGCCGCTACGTGAACGTTTCGCCAGCGAATATGTGCAACGCACGCTCTGGACGCTCTTTGCGGTGATTGGCCTCGTGTGGCTGATCGCGTGTGCCAACGTAGCCAATCTCCTCATCGCGCGCGCGGAGGCGCGTCAACATGAGATCGCCCTTCGTGGAGCCATGGGCGCGGGGCGGGTCCGCCTCATTCGCCAGCTTCTGACCGAGAGTCTGCTGCTGGCCGTCCTGGGGGGTTTGTGTGGATTGCTCATCACTTCCTGGGGCATCCACGCGCTGGAGGCTTTTTCGGGCGGCATTCGCATGAAACCATTCGAGCTGAATTGGCCGGTGTTCACGTCCTCGATGACATTAGCGTTGATCACGGGAATCGTGTTTGGACTCGCGCCGGCGTGGCAAGCCTCCAAGACGCAGCTTCAAGAGGCCCTGAAGACCAGCGGCGCTCAGGCGACCCAGACGACTCGAGGACGACTCCTCGTCCGTGGACTCATCGTAGGAGAAATTGCCCTGGCGATGGTGTTGCTCTCGGGCGCTGGACTGATGGTTCACAGCGTGATCCGCCTGCTCCATGTGGACCTGGGCTATCGGCCGGAGAATCTGATCAAGGTGTGCTCGCGAATGCCGATTAACCTGTCCTTGAGCGAGGAGGCGCGCTTGGCCGCAGCCAAACAGTATCACAACACGCTTTATGAGCAGTTCGCGGCGCTGCCTGGCGTGGTGTCCGTCGGCGTCCTCGACAGCAGCCCACCTAATTTCGGGCCCCCTGTTGAGGTGGGCCAGCCCCAGGTGGATCCCGGTGTCTGTGGAATTGAGAACGAGAACCCATTTACTGTGCTGGGGGTACCACTGATCGAAGGTCGCTTTCTCGATCAGGGGGATCGAGATCAAGACACGGTGGTCGTCAACCAAGCCTGCGCTGCCGCCTTGTGGCCCGGCCAGAGCGCCCTGGGGAAGCGATTTCGCGGCGCGGCCGGAAGTAAATATCGTGAATTTGAAGTCGTAGGGGTCGTGGGAGACATCAAGACGGGTCGCTACGACGAGCAGACGCGGCCTATCTTCTACCGTCCCAACGAATTCGAATTCGGCCGTCTGTACTACTTCTACATTCGCACGCGAACGGACCCCGCATCCTTGACTCGTCCAATCCAACTGGCGGTGAAGCAGGCCGATCCCCAAGCGGATGCGCCAAGCATAGAAATCGTTGCGGACGAGTTGTACCGCGCCACTGAGCCGCGCCGCGCATTCACCTTTCACCTTTCGCTCTTCGCGGCCGTGGGGCTGACGCTTGCGGTCATCGGCCTCTATGGATTGCTGGCCTACGCGGTCGCTCGCCGGACCCGGGAAATCGGTATCCGCATGGCTGTGGGCGCTACGCGGAACTCCATTCACAGTCTCATCCTGCGTGAAGGACTGAAGCTGGTTTGCATCGGTCTGGGCCTCGGCCTGGCAGGGGCATTGGCCGCGACGCGAGTTCTTCGCAACCAGCTCTTCGACGTGTCGCCTCAGGATCCGATGACGCTGCTGCTGATTTCTGGAGTCCTGCTCCTGGCGACTGTCATCGCCTGTTGTGTCCCGGCGTACCATGCTACGCGCATTGATCCGATGGCGGCTTTACGATGTGAATAGGAAGAACCGATAGGAACACCAAGTCCCCTATTGAGGGCAAAACTGAAGGGAGGAATGTTTTGTTTCAATTTGGATCTGCTTTGTTGACCGTCACACTGTTAATGCCAACAGCGTTCCCCACCCGGGGTGCCATTTGGACGGGTTGGCGGGGGCCTGACAGCAATGGCCTTGCACTGGAGAAGAGACTGCCCGCCGAATGGGGGACGGACAAGAACATTGTGTGGAAGGTTGCCCTCCCGGGCACCGGATGGTCGCAACCGATTGTCTGGGGCGAGAAGGTCTTCGTGACGGCCGCCGAGACGGACAAGCAAGTGAAGCCCCGAGGCGGGGAGTTTGACCCCGGCCTTTCAGCCGGCAGCTTCAGCGGCGGAAAACCCGTGGATGTCATCTATCGCTGGAAGGTGCTTTGTCTGGACGGCGCCACCGGCAAGGTGCTTTGGGAACGGACGGCCCACGAGGGCAAGCCAAGGACTTCTATCCATCGTAACAACACCTACGCATCGGAAACGCCTGTGACCGACGGCGAACGGGTGATTGCCTACTTTGGCAACACGGGTTTGTACTGCTACGACCTGTCCGGCGAGCTCTTGTGGGGCAAGGATCTGGGTGCGTATCCCACGTGGTTGGGTTGGGGCACCGGCAGTTCTCCCGTGCTTTGCGGCGATCGCGTCCTCGTCCAGTGCGACAATGAAAAGGAGTCGTTCCTGGTAGCCTTCAACAAGAAGAGCGGAGACGAGTTGTGGCGAGTCAAACGTGACGAGAAATCCAATTGGTGCACGCCTTATGTCTGGAAGTAGCCGTTCACGAATTCCAGTCAACGGAGCAGTGATGGAGCGGATTCTCGTCGGAAGTGGGCGTTGATGGCGTTGCAGAAGAATTCAAA
>Ga0315274_10012035_pt1 | contig 12373 bp, 14 predicted proteins | sample YL17G02_20_MG_FD_203700 | JGI IMG/M metagenome (GOLD analysis project Ga0315274, IMG submission 203700) | Sediment microbial communities from Yellowstone Lake, YNP, Wyoming, USA - YL17G02_20 | ecosystem: Environmental > Aquatic > Freshwater > Lake > Sediment | place: USA: Wyoming | collected... | reverse complement strand
GTTTTGTTGTTCTTCTTGTGTTTTTATTTTTGCGTATATCATGACATTCCTCCTTATATAATTTGTTTATATATACAGATCGTCATGATTATCCAAAAACTTTAATATATTTTCCAAAACTTGCTTACATTTACCACTACTGAAAAATCTCCCCAAATTTTTCGAATAATTCGTGGAGCAGTAAGATCAACCTTAACTAAATCCCTTCTATTAGCAGAATTTATTTCTAATCCACCATTTTCAGTAATCTTGAATTTACAGTCGTCGTATTCCTTTATTTGTACCCATGATGGATCAATGCTATCTTCAGACAAGAAATCCTCTGAAAAAGCAAGTTGTGAAAATTCGCTTGATGGTTCAGCAGGTTCGAGATACCATTGATGAAATGGAAGTTCTTTTATAGTATTGGCATATTCAGTTCTGATACAATCACAGAATTCTTTAAACTCCTGAATCTTTTCTGCTGTTCTACATGCAATCTCTAACCCATTCAGCGACTCTTGAAACGTATACATGCAGAATACGGTTCCTGCCTTAACGGCTATCTCCGCCGCTTTTTTATAGGATTCTATCGCCTGATATACTTCCTCTTTTTTAAAGCGAGCTTTCCCAATACTAATATAATCACCCGCAATCTGATACTGATTTTCGAGTGATGTGGCTATTTCAAGTCCTTTTTCATAATGCTTGATAGCTTCATCCCAGTTCATTTTTGCCATTTCAATATCAGCTATTAGATATTAATGGATGCTCGATGTTGAATCAGCATTGAGCATCCAAATAAACCAGTCTTGATTCTTTTATTACATTATACGATTATCTTTCACGAATCTCTCCCCGAATATTTAGTTTTACTATTATACTAAATAATGCTATTGTTATAAGATGGAATAGCATAGCTTTAGCCTGCGTTAAGGCTCAATCTAAAGCTGCGTTGTCTTATAGTAGATTAAAGAATAGAAGTTTTATGAAGGATTGGTATTATCTAAGATGAAATGCCTCAATGGCATTGAGATTTGTAATAGAATTATGTTCGTGTTCGGTCAGGCAAGCTTCTTTAAGTTTCAGTATAGCTGATCTGATAACAAAAAACGGTGCATGGGTTCCAAATAGGATTTGATTTGTGCCATAGAGATTGATAAGCCTTCTCAGAACGTCCACGTATTCAATATTGGATATTTCCATCCAGACGTTTGGTAAATTCGTCTGCTTTGTCATATTTTGCGCTTCGTTCCACTTTATCCCACCTATCACAAATCGAGTTTTCATCATACCTGCGGCTTTTATCACATTTGCTATATCCACATCAGAAACAATACATAACGGGTTTTGCGCCCTTGTATCCTGAACACGCAGTTGGACTATGATTGTTATATCTCTTTCGCCTGCCGACGTAATCAGCCTTATGGCATCATTATCATTCAGATTGTAACGATGATAGTTTGGATAGAGTTTTATTGCACGAATATTGTAGTTACAGCATGAATTCAGGCTTTTTTCCCAGTTGGCAAGTTTTGGATTCAAAACAGCTACGGGAAGAAAAAACGGAAGGTTTTTTAGTTCGCCAAATAGCTTTTCGTTCGCCAATTGTGGTTCATCGTAGAAGATGCCCTCAATTGGCGAAACGAAAGCTTTATCTATACCTTCAGCCTTTAATCGTTTATAAAGGCTTTCTGGTGATGATTCAGATAATGGTCGGAACACCCAGTTCCCTGCGCAGGTATTTACGTCAATCATGTTATAAAACGTGAACTATTAATACTGCTATACCGATGTTTATCGCAACAGATATAGCGGCAGCCGCAACGTTACCCTGTTTACCTACTTCATCGCTCATCGTTGCCTTGGGGAGAAATACTAAATCTGTGATCCAGTAACCGATACTCAGGAATACCAAAGCAACTATAACGTATAGCGCAAAAGAAATAAGGTCAGCACCCCAGGATTGTTGTGATTCACCCATCATAGCGGTGCTTACTACGTAACCTATGGTGAACATAAATCCACCGAAGCTTATGCCAGCAGCGGCGTTATTGTCGTCTCCAATAACCTTGTGAACGTCGTATTTGACTAATACCTGATACCATAGCCCTGCAAGCACAAGCACGACCTGCCCAAGCACGAAAAAGATCAGGCATGCCAGCAATCCTTTCCACCATTCGCCAGATAATTCGCCGCTTACAGATGAGCGGATGATGAACCCGGTAGCAAGATATGTTCCTGCCATCAATGCGCCTGTTCCTACGTTCTGGTCTTCTACAAGCTCTTTCTGATCGTCAAACTTATAGAGGATAAGCTTATCGCTGATGAGCGTAGACACATTCATCAAAATTATGGCTATGATGCTGTATATTCCAATGTTAAGCAAATCCTTCCAGAAATTATGGCTTTCAGGGCCTAACACGACACCTACTATGGCAACAGCCAAACCAACGTAGTAGCCTGCCAGCGCAATCCCAACAGCCGAGTTATTCTTACCTACTATCTCCTCGTCAGTTTTATAGCGACGGTTTAAAACGTCATTTATCAGCTTTCCGATCCAGACAGCTACGATCAAAACGACGAGAATCAACAGATCGTAAGAGAACAGATATTTAATTGTACTGACCACTGTATCCCAAATCATAGCTCCTCCCTCCCTTTAGAAAAAGTTGCTTGTTAGCATGAATTGTGATAGGATTTCTAAAAAGAAAAGTCAAAAACTTCAACCTTTTGCGATATTAACATAGTTTAATAATACTGTCAACAATCTTTTTATTGTTTTTATGGGAATAATCATTGTGTTTATGATTGTTCCATTTTATAGTTTGATTTTTAAGTAAATGTAGAAAAAAGTATTTTTATTACAACGTCTTTTAAAAAGGAGAATCGTAATGGCGGAAAGATTAGAGGTTTATATTTGTGAAATTTGCGGTAACATTATTGAAGTATTACAGGGTGGCGTTGGTGAATTAGTTTGCTGTGATGAACCAATGAAACTCCTGAAAGAGAACACCGTTGATGCAGCTAAAGAAAAACACGTTCCAGTAATTGAATCTGCCGAACACGGCATTAAAGTCAGGGTTGGTAGCGTTCCGCATCCAATGGAGCAGAAGCATTATATCATGTGGATTGAATTGATCGCCGACGGTAGGACTTATATCAAGTTCCTGAGTCCCGGTGATGCTCCCGAAGCCACGTTCTGTATTGATGCAAAAGAGATTACTGCTCGTGCATACTGCAATCTGCATGGTTTGTGGAAAAGCTAATCTTAACAGTATTGTAAAGTTAAGAAAATTATTCCTTTTTGTGTTGAGTCTATCCTGATAATATGTTAAAATTCCTGCGCAGCAATCTGAATCTTATATTAAAAAGTCTAAAGCCTTCTACAAAGGAGTTTTATCATGGTTAAGTGTGCTCTCATCAGCGGTAAAGGCATGGGGATCATGCACGGAAAGAATTTTAACAACCATCCCGATGCTAAAGTGGTTGCAGTATGTGATATGGACCCCGGCTTACTTGAAAATGCGAAAAAAGAGTTTCCCGGTGTTCCGGGATATTCTACACTTGAGGATCTTCTCGCAAACTGTGATGCGGAATTGATGCTTTTGATAGTTAATGAGACTCGACGTATCCCGCCGCTACGACAGCTTCTTGCGGCTGGTCGAAATGTATTCACAGAAAAACCCCTCTGCGGACTGGAGGGACAGTATCGTGTTAGAGAGGAAGACGCAGCAATAGCCGCACCCGGCATAAAGGAATGGCGTGCATCTAATCTAAAGTTCGGCATTGATTTTAACTATCGCTTCATGACGCACTTCCGTAAATTGCACGATGATGCTGTTGAAGGGCGTCTGGGCAAAATCTGTATGGTTAGAGCCAGAGCGCATTTCAACTGCTGGTCTCACGTCATTGATCAAGTACTCTGGACGATGGGGCTTCCTGAATGGGTTAGAGTATTGGGACATCCAAGTGAGCCGGGCGGCTGGCAGCGCATGATCCAGATGAAATGGGCAAACGGTGTAATCGGTTCCCTTGATGGATCAAATACCTGGGGTTGGGATGAACATCCTCTCCGTGTCAAAATCGTAGGTGATAAATCCCACGCAGAAGCCAGAGGACTCGATGGTTGGTATCGTCGCTGCACAGCCAATACATGGCCAGATACAGTAGAGGAATTGTGGACGGTTGAGTCTGGTAAAAGTGAGATGAGCGATTCATTCCCACGTATGGCTGATGGAGTAATCAAAGCCATGCAGGGAAATAAGCCATTCCCGGCAGATGGTGAAGCGGCGTGGAATGAAATTCTTTTTGAGGCGGCTGTGCATTGTTCTGTGATGAACGATGGTGCAAAGGTGATGGTCGCTGACGTTGAAAAGAAAGCCATGAAGGGATAATATTCAATACGGAGTGCTGGAGCTTGCTTCAGTAATGCGCAGGCAAGCCTACGCACTCCATAAATTGAAAAGGTGGCAGATGAAATGAGATTAGCTTTTACGTTAGCAGTTATCCTGATATTAATATTCCCTATCTTGGGATTTTCACAGCAAAAGGAGGGAAAAGTGTTTAAGGAAGATATTATCAAGACGTCTGCTGGGGATTTGAAGATCACTCTCATAGGTCATGGAACGCTGATGTTCAGCTTTGGAGATAAGATCATTCACCTTGATCCATGGTCACAGCAAGCTGATTATACTAAGATGCCGAAAGCGGATATTATACTCGTGACACACGAGCATCAGGATCATCTTGATCCATCAGCCATAAAAGAGATCAGCACTGATAAAACTGTAATTATTCTTACTGAAAAATGTTTACCGAAAGTCAAGAACGGTACTGTAATGAAAAACGGGGACGTTAAAACTGTCGCAGGACTGAAAATCGAGGTAGTTCCAGCGTATAACATTGTAAACAAAAGACAGGACGGTAATCCATTCCATCCGAAAGGTGATGGAAACGGTTACGTGATTACCTTTGGTGATAAACGGGTTTACATAGCAGGCGATACAGAAAACACCCCTGAAATGAAGGCTTTGAAGGACATAGACGTTGCCTTCTTGCCAATGAATCTACCTTACACAATGACTCCTGAAATGGTAGCTGATGCAGTAAAGGCATTTAAGCCAAAGATAGTGTATCCTTATCACCTGGGCAAAACTGATCCTTTACAGCTTACAAAGCTTTTGGCTGATGAGAAAGGGATCGAGGTACGCATCCGAGATATGGAGTAAGGTTTTAAGAATTACGTCATTATATCGCCAACATTTACCTCAAAACGAGCCAGTAACTTAGATTTTGCAGTCTCACTAACACTCCACTTGCCAAATAATACATAGGCACCTTTTTCGAGAACAAATACCTCTATGCTTTGTTCTAATGGATCAACGATCCAGTATTCTAAAACCCCTGCACTTGCGTATTCATAAAACTTTTCTTTTCTGTCTTCTTTGGCTGTGCTTTCGGACAATATTTCCATCGCAAGATCAGGTACGCCCCAGTATTTTTCTGTGATTCTGTCCTTATGTTCATTGCTCATAAAGACAATATCAGGCTGACGTATTTTGTCTTTCCACAGTTTCACATCTAATGGAGACATAATGGTTTCACCAAGTTTATTTTCCAATAGATAACCATAAATCAAAAAATGCAATTTGCCTAGAATTTTCTGATGTTGTGTTGTTGGTGCTGGTGTGATGATGATTCTCCCTTCAGATAACTCTATTATCCTGTTAGTTTCTGGCAATAGTCTGAAATAATCTTCTTCTGTCCATTCGCCTTGGCGTGGAAATAATTCCAGTATCTCTACTGTCAGTTTTTCGTCCTGTCTTAATTCCTCAACTGTTCGAGCCATTTATTTATCACCTTCTCAATATGTTATCATCGCATCTGAGGAAACATCATGCACAATAATAGCTGGGTCCTGTTCCTTGACCTAAACTATGGAATTTACTCAGAATGTTGTTCTGATTCCACTTTTTCTTTTAGCCATTGATTTATTAAAACACGAGAGGATATTCCCTTCTGAAGAGCTATTGCACGTATCTGCTTGGCTAAGTCATCTTTAATATCAATGTAATTCCTATTTTTACGCAGATCAACTGAAAAATGAACCTTTCTAACATCCTCGTAATCAAGAAAGCTATGTTCGTCCCAAAATTCTGAAGCTTCATCTAAAGTCATGTTTTCAGGTATTTTATCTTTTGCCATAATATCTTCGCTCCTTCAGGTTCATATCACGAGCAGTGACAATGAGTGCTTGCTGGCTGTATTTGTAAATAAAAAACACCGTCAAGTACCTTCCTGATTCGGTCTGCCCCAAAGCGTTATATAAATCCTCTCCTTCTACTTTGCCTTTCTCTTTCTTTAGAAATTTCGGTTTGTTTTTGAATATTTCTTCTACTTCATCAGGTGTCAAATTATGCTTCCATTTCAGTTTATCAACGATCTCTTCTCGCCAGATAAAACCATTAATTTTCATCTGGTTCTCCTAATTTGAATAAAAAGTATGTGCTACATTCGAGGAAACGTCATGCACAATAATAATTGGATCTCGTTCCTTGATCCATTATATATAATTTTATTCTTTTTTCCGCCAACGATATGTAACCATTTGTCCAATCTGATAATAACCAAGACTTTTAGCTAAGGATTGTGATGCAATATTTTTTGGTCCTGCCCAATAGATAGGTATATTGCCATCTTGAAGAATTATCTCGGTGACATGGGATATGAGTCGCTTACCTAAACCCATGTGGCGATATTTCGTCTCGGTGTATAGCCCCCCAATTTCTATTACCCGACGTTTTGTTGCTGATTTTGGGATTATAGCGCCAATTGCGACAGAAGTTGCAACCCTATTATTGCGAATGATCGCAAATACCTGATCCTTATCATACTCCAGATACTCCCAAGATCTTTGTCTTTCACAACCCTCAAATAGACCGACATCGTTAGCGGTTAATTCAACAACATTTTCCCCGGAAACTGGACGGAAATGTTCAGATGATGTAGTAAAGTCAAGATTACCTTCTATGCGCTTTGCATCGTGCAATTCCTGGAAATATTCTTGGATCATAGGACGAATTACTGGGAAATCTCCCAACATATCGGTTGGAAACATCTCTAACAACGCTTTAACAGCCTCACGATTTACAGCATCAATATGAGCGTCATAATCATAATCAATTTTAAAGCCAGATGGACTTGGTGGTATTTTCCAATACTCAAGAATACGTGCTACACCAACAAGCTCATCACATAACCGGCAAATCAACACACTAATACCTTCTGGACTATACTGAAAAGCATCAAATACATTCGAGATAAACTCGGCGTTCTCCAACAAACCTTGCTTTTCTAAAAAAGCAATGACTTCCTCACGATCCTGACTTGATGCTGTTGAAATTTGATACATTGTTTCTCCCCCACAATTTACTTATTGAGTAAAACGATAAGTTTCAGATGCTCGTAATACAGTAATACCTACCAGTTTCTTATCTCGATAATGGTATATGATATTATCTTCCATTACGCTGTCATTTGCATTTTGAGGCTTATAAAAGCTGATATACATTACATCGGCTTCATCGTCATAATCCATCCAGACTTTCTTTGAGGGTGATTTCAATAAATAAGGTACAGACTCTAAAATGCTTGCTTCTGCCATATAATACCCCTCCTTATAACACGTTCGGGGTCGGAAGTCATAAACGCAGTTATTATAAATCCATCATCTTTTGATTCTTTATTCACAAGTTTACAAATTCTCTCACTGCATCTGAATCAAGCATCATCTTATTAGAATTATTCGTCGGTTTTGAGCCATTTAGCAAATGATAACCAATGCCTGCGATCATAGCGGCGTTGTCTGTGCAAAGTATCAACCTGGGATAATATAGCTTATAGCCAACTCCCTGACATCTCTCTGTAAAACGCTGTCTCAATGCGCTATTTGCGGCGACTCCCCCTGCAATCGTGACAGTATTGACATTCTTGATTTCTGTTGCCCGTAAAGTCTTCTCCACAAGCACGTCTACTACAGCCGCTTGAAAGCTTGCGGCAACGTTAGCTACGTTTATTTCGTGTCCATCAGCTTTTTCTTTCAGGAGATAGTTAAGCACAGAAGTTTTGAGCCCGCTGAAGCTGAAATTTAGGTTATGGTTCCACACGTACGGACGTGGAAATGATATAGCTTTCGGATTGCCTTCTTTTGATATTCTATCAATTATGGGGCCACCCGGGTAGCCAAGCTCTAGTAGTTTGCCAACCTTGTCAAAAGCCTCTCCTGCGGCGTCATCCATTGTCTGTCCAAGCTTTTCGTATTCACGCTTGCCAGTACCAACGTATACCAAATCCGTATGCCCGCCTGAAACGACTAAACTTACAAAAGGAGGCTGAAGTTCCTCGTGTTCTAGAAAATTTGAGTAAATGTGGCCTTCCAGATGGTTTACACCTACAATAGGAAGATTTTTGGTATATGATAAGGCTTTTGCAGTTGATACGCCTATAAGCAGTGAGCCTACAAGTCCAGGTCCCTGAGTCACAGCGATCCCATCTATGTCATCCAGAGTTACTTTTGCTGTCTCAAGGGATTCCAGAATCACCGGGATTATGTTCTGAATATGCCTTCTTGAGGCTAACTCAGGAACAACCCCGCCGTATTTGGAGTGAATATCCATTTGCGAGGCGATGACGTTTGAGAGTATCTTTTTACCATCCTCAACTACGGAAGAGGCTGTTTCATCGCATGATGTTTCGATTCCTAGTATTAGCATTTTAATTATACTGTATTTGGTTATTATAAACGTACCAAGCCGGATTTCAAGCGATCCTTAGCAAACTTAATAAGCGGGTCGTATTCGTATTCGTCAATCTCGTTTTTCGTTTTCTGGGCGATAGCATATTTTACCAAAGACTCATCAAGTTTTATATTCTCACGAGCAAGTTTCTTGATAAGCTCATCGAACTTTTCCCTATCAGTACCTTTTGTCCCTTCGAGTTGAACCAGAATATTGTCTCCAGATTTCTCGACAAACGCTGCAACGTCCTTATTAGAAAGCAAATCCTGATACATCTTCGTTTCTGCTGTTGTTAATCCGGGACGTTTAATGTCGGGCTTTATCCCAACCTTGTTTATGTTTTCTCCGCTAGGTGTATAATAATATGCCACTGTGAGTTTCAATCCACTTTTATAATCTAACATCGGGAATATAGTCTGAACGGAACCTTTTCCAAATGTTGAATCATTTGTGCTTATTATAAGTCCACGCTTGTGATCCTTGATTGCTCCTACAACAATTTCAGACCCGCTTGCACTCCAGCGATCAGTGAGTACAATTAATGGGAGATCAGTATGCCGCTTTCCCTTTTGAACACGAAACTCCTGATTATTTTCCTGAATACGACCTTTTGTGGAAACTACAACCTGTCCTGCTTTGAGAAAAACACTTGCTACATCTACTGCCGCCGCTAACGTTCCCCCTGGGTTCGATCTCAGGTCCATTATTATGCCTTTCACTTTGGTGGATTCAATGATGTCTATCGCTTTATCAAAATCCTTTGGCGTTGTATCTGAGAATTGTGTCAATCTTATATATCCAATTTCGTCCATTATATTATATTTGACAGTTTTAACTTTAATTACGTCTCGGATTATGTTAAACTTGATCGGGTTTTCCTCATGTTCTCTTTCTACTTTGATTTCGATCTTCGTTCCCGGTTCACCTCTGAGTTTACATTTGGCTTCATACAGGCTGATGCCTATAGTTGATTTACTATCAATTTCTACTATGTAGTCACCAGGTAATACTCCGACTTTATGTGCAGGATTACCTTCAAAAACAGACATAACGGTTAGCTGATCCTGCCCTTTAACCGTCGTCATGCCTATTTCTATTCCCAAACCGCCGAATTTTCCTGTTGTATCATCTAGTGTGTCCTTATACATTTCAGGTGCTAGAAACTGGCTGTATGGATCACCCAAAGATTCCGCCATCCCCTTGATTGCACCATACATTAGTTTTTCTTGCTCAATGCTTTCCTTGTCTCTATAGTTTTCTGATATACATTGTATAGCATAGCTAATCAGTTTGAAATCGAAAGATTTAGTGTCATCGTTCCATGCTGGAGCTTTTCCGAGCGTGTGACTGATCATAACTGCAGAAACCAGGAATAATGCCTGCGTAATAATAACAGCATAAAGAATTTTTTTACTCAAGGATTGTATCTCCTCTTTTCAGCATCGCTGATTATAAATAAAATTAAAAATATCATCTATCCATCAACCATCGTCTTGTTGGTTGGGCTTCAGACCCTTTCCATATCTCAAAATATAGTATAGGTCCTTTAAGTGAACCAGTTTCACCAACTTTGGCTATTGTTTGTCCTTTACTGACATTCTGCCCTTCTTTCACGAGTATCTCTGAAGCGTGAGCATACAAGGTACGAAAACCGTTTCCATGATTAATTATCACCATCTGCCCATAGCCCACTCCGTCAAACCACCTTGCATAATCAACTATTCCATCGTCAACACATTTAATGCCGGTTCCTTGATTAGCTTTTATAGTCACACCTTTCATGGATGGCGCAGCATTTTCCACTATCTCACCCGAAACAGGCCATGGCAGACTACCTCCGAGACCGCTAGAGGAACCCTGATACGGCTTTTTGTTATAGTTGTTCGCTGTTTTTTGATTATTTTCTTCCTGATTGCTCTTAAGTTGAGCGATCAGCTTTTCAAGCCTGATAATAGATGCTTCTTGTTCTCGCTGTGCCTTTGTAAGTTCCTCTTTGGAGCGTTGAACTGTCACCAGGATATTCTTACGTTTTTGCTTCTCGGTTAGAATCTCATTCTTTGCTTTTTCTGCGTTTGTCTTATGTGAAGCAATTTCTTGTTTCTTACCCTCGACAAGCCTTTTACGATAAGAAAGCTCTTCCTTTTGCGCAATTGCTTTATCCAGAAGATTTCTGTCCGCCGTTGCAATTGAAGCTATGTACTTATATCTGTGCATAACGTCAGAAACATCATCAGCAGTTATCAGGAGTTTCAGATAGTTTAAGCGTTGTTCCTTGTACCCAAGCATATACATGGCTTTCAGACGTTTATTTAGCATCATCTGGGTTCTTTCTAAGTTACGTTGAGCAGTTATAAGATTGCTCTCAACATACTTAAGTTCCTGTTCGCTTTTTTCAAGGTTACGCTGTTGTACGGTTAATTCCTTTTCCTTTGCATTGAGTTTTGTATCAATTTTCTTCAATTCAGTCAGGATGCTTCTCTCTTTAGCTATTACTCCCTTCTTTTCCTTTTTTATCTTCTCTACGGTTTTCTTCAAATCCTGTAACTGCATTGATTTCTGGCTTGCTTCATCTAGTGACGAAGTAACTTCTGGAAAAAAAAGGCAAGAGAACAGCAAAAAAACGATTGCAAAATACTTTGCAGACATAGCTTTTCACCCCTTTGTATATCTTAGACAAAATTTAAATTCAGGAGGATATTTCCGTATGCAAAAAGTAATCCAACCTACTGGCGTATAGCTGCAGATTATTCAAAGATGAGAAAAACACTCATTTTAACATTTATGATACTCTCTTTAATAATGTTTGTCAACGTTGTTTTTAGAATGGCAGACTGTTTCATTATTGGGGATCAAAGGATAACAAGCTTCAGCGAAAGTAGGAATTATGAGTGATACTATTTTGGCGAATTAAAGTCAGGTTTGATGATTCTTAGCTTATTTTTCGGTTATATGCAAAAGGTAGCCGCACCCTTTATGGGTGCATTTTGCGCAGGCGTAAAGCCTGCGACTACCATGAATTATGCACACCCTTTGAATAGCTACATCACGGTTTGGAAACGATTACCTTCAACGGCTTTTCCGCAGGATTCAGTGTAGTTTTCATCGCCTGATCAATCTGGTTAAAAGGGAACTCGTGAGAGACTAAATCCAATAAAGACACTTCCTTTTTATCCAGAAGGTCAATTGCTAGTGGGAACCTGTTCCGATAAAGCCTTGAGCCGTATATGTCTAGTTCTTTCTTTACTATGTGGATTGGTGGAATTTGTACTAATGGTGTTTTATAAAAGCTGAGTATCGCCACACGACCTCTGTATGCAGTAACAGCAAAGCAGGTTTTAATTGCTTCCTCTGCGCCGGTGACTTCGATAACGAGGCTTGCACCTTTGCCGTCAGTGAGTTCTGCAACTTTCTGTTCGACTTTTTCTTTTATCGGATTGATCGTATAGTCTGCGCCCATCTCTTTTGCCCGCTTCAATCTATCGTCACTTATGTCAACTAAAATAATCTTTCTGGCACGATAGCACTTTGCCACCTTCAATGCACATAACCCGATAACACCTGCCCCGAATATTACCAGAGTATCCTCTATTGTCAGT
>Ga0315274_10012032_pt1 | contig 12374 bp, 24 predicted proteins | sample YL17G02_20_MG_FD_203700 | JGI IMG/M metagenome (GOLD analysis project Ga0315274, IMG submission 203700) | Sediment microbial communities from Yellowstone Lake, YNP, Wyoming, USA - YL17G02_20 | ecosystem: Environmental > Aquatic > Freshwater > Lake > Sediment | place: USA: Wyoming | collected... | reverse complement strand
ACACCGTCTGGATTATTGGCAAAGTCCTCGTTGCCCTCGTATGGGGCTATAAATTTATATGAGTTATCGTTTATAGTCAAAAATGGATATTCGTCATTTCTAAACAATTGCTCAAAAAACCGAGGTCTCCACATTGGGCCTTTACCATTTTTCACCAGTACCCTATCAAAGCACTTGAACGGAAACACTGGATTTTGTTCTTCGTAGATTTGCCAGTCTTCATCACTCCACGCCGATTGCATTAACACTTTCTTTTTAACCACAGCACCTTCAAACACATAAATGCCATCATCTAAATACGCCTTGTTTTTACATTCATCTACCAGCACCTTCCCTGCATCCATTGCAATCTTCATTTCTTTTGGTGTTAAACCCATGATTTATTCCTCGTTTCCTAAAATTTGTTTTGCTTCTTCGATTCTTTTTGACAGTTCGTCAAGTTGTTTTTTCTTATTGATTATTTCATTATCAAAATAGCTATCTAAATATTTACTAAAATCTTTTTGATCAAGCATATATCTTGCAAACCCTTGCAGTATTTCCGTTTGTGGATAGGCTCGTTTCATTGATTCTATGCTATAATCCTTAAACGAATACCTACTAAAAGCATCCTGTAAAGATATATAAATAGCGTTTGCTTGAAAGTCTTTTAATATTTCTTCTTTGTTTTCTTCAAATAATTTCTTCCTAAAACTTTTTGGACTATATCCTATTCCTAACAATAAATTGTTTACTTCTTCTCTTACGCTTGGGTCTACCCATTGACTTGTTCTATGGGCTAAAAGTGCATTAGTAACATGATCAAATGTTTTACTAACTCCGTTATCAAGTCTTTCTTCAAGCCACTTTTCTATTGACTCGGCTGTCTTGTTAAAAACGCCTTCTTGTAGTTTCTTTGATTCTTCCTCAAGAAACTCTCTTGCTCCTGCGAAACATTCTTTTAGAACTTCTTCTTGACCTTCGACATTTGTGTTCGCCGTATAGTACAAACTCATGCTTTTACCCTCCAAGGTAATAAAAAAGGCTTGATAACTTCTGGCACTCTTTCGAGTTCGTACCGCCAAAAATTACCAAGCCCAGTCAGTGATATTTAAGCACTTGCGAAAGGTACGAGTTTTCGCAATGGCTCAATCTGTACCGTTAAACTACTACGCTTTTGCCTCTTTGTCAACCCATTCCCAATCGAATTTCAAACTTATTCCCTTTTGTGTGTTAAACCTTCGCCATATCCGTTCACCGAAGTATTCGGCTAATCCTTCAGCATTTAGGTTACTGGTTATGATTGTAGGCAGGTTATTGCGGTATCTATCGTCCAAAATTTCAAACAGTATAGCGTTTTCGTAATCAGTTGCCACCTTCACACCTACCTCTTCAATTATGAGCGTTTTGGCGTGCTTGGAATACCTGTCAATCGCTTGCTGTTCGTCTTTGTCCGTTTTGAACGTTTGGCGTATTGATCTGATACATCTTAGCACGGTTGTATACTCGACCGCATATCCTGCTTTGATAAGCTCTTGCGCCATGATAGTTGCAAGCATAGTCTTACCTGTCCCTGATTTTCCATACATCATGATGGTTGTTCCAGACTTTCGGAAGTCATCGAATCGCTCAACCGCTTGCTTGCATACGCTCTTGGCTCGTTTTTGCCCTGCGTGTTCCTCGCTGTAGGAATCGAATGTCAAGCCTTTGTATCTCTCCCCGATTCCTAACGCTTCAATCTTTTCGGAAATCTCTTTCGCTCGCGTTGCTCTTTGTTCCTCGGTTCGTTCCGCTGCTATGCGGTCATGATACAATTGAAGTTCATCGGTGCATTTTTTACAAGCTCTTACAACGATCCCGAAGCATTCGAATTCTTCCATTTCTGTTCCGCAAGTATCACAATTCATTTCCACAAGTCCTCTGGGTTTATATCCGCTGCATCCCTTAGACCTGCCGTTCCGCTGTAGTCTGTGGGGAGCTTCTTGCTTGGCTGTGTGCCTTGCGATTTCTTGGCGCATTCTTCTTTTACGGCATCGAATACCCATTTTTTTAGAGTTAGGTAATCACTTTTGTACGTCTTGCCTGTTCTTGCTTTGTATTCGGAAAGGTATTGAATAGCAACATCAGCATTGTCATAGTCTGTTAGTAGCTTTGTATACTCATCGGCTGCTATCAAAACGTTCATAAACTCACCATACTTTTTTTTAGGTGTGCGAGTAGTCGGCTTGCCAGACGGTATATTCTCTTCTATCTCTTTATCTAACTCTATCTCTTTATCTAACTCTATACTCTTATCGGACATTGTCCTTTTTTGTCCTTCTATTTGTCTATGTTTTTCACGGTATATTCGCTTCTTTTCTGCCCATTCTGTTTCATCGCCTATCATGCTTTCAACTTGCTTCATGTATAGTGTGCCATCGTCCATACGCTCCATCATTCCAAGCTCTGCAAAGACTTTAACAGCTGATCGAACTATGTCAATGTTGGTATGAGTAATAGATGAAAGCATTTGTTCGTTATACGGTATAGTATCGGAAAATCTCAACTCACCTTCATGGTCGATACTTTCAACCAGTAACTTCATGTAGAATAGAATATAATCTTTACCGTTTGGCAAGTCTTCAATAATCTGAATATCATGGCGTTTGAAAAAGTCACGCTTTAACTTTAGCCAATAGTATTTTTTGTCTGCCATCATTTATTCCTAAGTATATCAAGTATAAACTTTCTACCATCTTGAGTAAAATGCCTGTCGTAAACCACTTTACCACTATCAAGTACAGTTTGTTTTATTTCGGTATAGCCTAAAGTAGAAAATGCTGCGTAAAGTACCCATGTGTCATTCTGCTTGTATTGCACCTTTAGTTCAGAAAGTTTTCTGTTTAACTCATTTGCTGATTTCATGTTTAGTTCTTTAGCAATTTCTGTTGCTGTATATGTTTTTGATACGTGCATAAGTACGGCGTTTTTTCTCTCTGCTTCTACCCTTGCAGTCTTTTCTTCTTCATACTTACGACTAAGCCACGCCATTACATTCTTTGCTTGCTCCATCATTTCAAAGTCTGTTGTAGCAGCTACAAGTTGACTTGTAGGTATCATTTTCTTTTTTATGACTGTTACTTGCTCTTCATTCAAGTATGTCTGAATGCCATTTTTTAGTAGCTCTGGAAACTCTTTTCTTATATGCCACTTAATAGATTCTGGATCTACCCCGAAAGCTTCTGCCACTTCCTTTACCGTCATTCTCTTTTCGCCAAATAGCGATAGTTCCTTGCTCATTTTTGCCTCCTATGGCAATAAAAAAAGCCTTCAATCATTCTTGCACGCTTACAATGTAAGGTTGAACCCGCAAGATATAATCAAAGGCTTTAAGTACCGAAAGGCACTATGCAAGGGTTCATGTCGCATAGTAGCTCTCAAGTAGACAGTACCATTTTTAGGCGGTACTGTCAAGGATGGTCAGAATAGCTCTTGCTGTGCTTTGTCTTTTACTACATTCATAAGGTTTATTTTTGCTTGATTGTAGTAGGATTCCTTAAGCTCAAAGCCTATTCCTTTTCTTCCCATTTTAACACTCTGGTAAAGTTCTGAACCTATACCCATAAATGGCGTAAGTACCGTATCGCCATGATTTGAATATAAATGCACAAGTCTTTGAATTACTCCGAGCTGCAAAGGACACATATGCTTTTCATCTTCTTCTTCTCGTGCTACTCGACCATTTAGCGTATCGCCTTGGTCTATATCCATCCATATAGGACTTGCATATTTTTGCCACGTTTCAACATCAAGAATCTTTTCTTGCTCGATAGCTTCTCGAAGGTTTTCAGTCTTACAAGCGTTTATCATCTCGTTATAGCTTCCATAATGCCTAACTGGATCGCTTCTTTCTCCATCTTTTCTAAACACAAGAATAGTATCAGGTATACCTACACGTGACATTGTAGAATCTTTTTTAATCTGCTTGTGTAGCAATCCCAACGCTTTTGTTCTTTGCATTGCTACTACTGGGTCTTTCCATATTGTTATTCTGCTTGCATAAATAAACCCTACCGATTCAAATAGTCTTAAAATTAGCCCTGTAAAGTCTCGTATTCCGATATGTCCATGTCTACCTTTTTGAGCTGGTAAATCCATACAATGAATAGCAACATTTCTCCCTTGTTTTATAACCCTGTATAGTTCTTTTGCAAGGAATCCAAATTGCTTTTCAAACTGATCATCACTTGAACAATTTCCCATATCTTCAACATGGCTTGAATAAACGAATAAATCTGCAAATGGCGGACTAAATACCGACAATCCTACAGATTCATCTGGAACGTCTTTTATAAGCCTTACGCAATCGCCACGGCGTATTTTATACCATTCAGTGTCTACATTTTCTGTGTCGTAAACTTCACTTGATGTCATTCTGTTTTCAATGTTTGCGTTTATAGCGTCTGCCATTTGGTTCTGCATTTCCATAAAATTATCCTGCTTTTTTTTGATTGTTTGTGAAACATTAGCCATTGTATCAGTAGTGATCATGTGAATTTTTACTGGATGTTTCTGTCCGAATCGGTATGATCTACGCATTGCTTGATAAACGCCCTCAAAGCTAAAATCGAGTGAAGCGAATACTTGATTGTGACAATTCTGATAGTTCAATCCAAATTGTGCAATCTTTGTTTTTGTGACAAGCACTCTAAATTCACCTTTAGCAAATCCAAGCAATCTTTTCTTTTTTACATCTGGATCGTCATTTCCTCTAACTTCAACAGCATCTGGAATAAGCTTTTTAATCATATCGCCTTCTTCATTCTGCTTAATCCAAACTATAAATGATTCATTCGATTCATTTACAATCTTTGCTGTTTTTTCAAGTCTTTCTGTCATAGTTCTGCGTAATTCTGAATTGAAGTCAGTAGCAGAAATAGCCTCGTTATTAAATAAATCGATTCCTTTTGATTCTGTTATAATCTGATAGTCTATTAAATCCAATGGCGGCAATTCGTATCCTTTCATTTGGAATCCAATATCAGATGGATTATTTAACATCACTGCCCAAGTCGATACCCATTGATAAAAATGCTTTACTGCATGCCCTTTAATCTTCCATTCACCCGTATCGCCAGCATCGTTTACAAAGTACATCGCAAGCATTTCTGTTCGCGGTAACACGTTTAGGAACTCGCTATGATTTCCAAGTTCCATTGGGTCATTAGGGCTTGGAGTTGCTGTGCAAGCTAATTTGTAAGGTGTGTTTTTGAATGATTCAATTATCTTTTCTTTTGTTGCACCTTGGAAGTTTTTTAGTATAGATGATTCGTCAAGAACTACGCCAGAATATATTGAACAGTCTAAATTATCTATTTGCTCATAATTTATTACTGTTATTTTATCCATGCTTATTCCGAATATATCCGATTCAGCAATAGTCTGATCTGTCACCGCCAATGGTGCAAGTATAAGAACTTCTCCACCAGTATAGTCAGATACTTTTCTTGCCCATTCAAGTTGCATGAATGTTTTCCCAAGTCCGCAATCGGCAAAAATTGCATACTTTCCAGCGTTCAAAGCTCGGCGAACTATCCACTCTTGAAATGGAAATAGTTTAGGATTTAGTGATTCTGGATTGAACCCAGACTTTTTGACTTCCTTTAGTTTTGACGCTATAAACTCATCGTAATCGTCTACTATGTCAATCTTCATTTTGCCCTCCAAGGCATAAAAAAAGCTTTAACTATGGCTCGGCTGGTTAGACCGATTAGGCGTTAGGTGCGCCTGCCATAATCAAAGCTTCTTTGTTATTCGATATGCTGCCCTATACAGCATGCCCACAGTCACCAACTAAGGACATGTTTACTGTACTACTATTCTTTATATTCTGTCAATACATTTTCTTGTTTTATCCACGGTTTACACTCACGCCTGAATACCCAGTCCCTTGCAGTCGCTCGGTCGGCTTTGGCGTGGTCTGTCTCAAGTCCACAGACTGAGCAACAGCAATGGTACTTGCCTGCGTTCTTGCCTGTTGTGACTTTGTATACTCTTATGGTGTGCATGTTGTCCTCTTTTGCCTAACATTGTGATGACCTGCAAAATTACTATTTTGTCAGGTCTATTACGTTGTTGGATGCTGTCGGCGGTTCGGGAATGATAAGCGGTTGCCAAAACTCGACCATTGAATCAAGCCGACTAACATCGTCCTCGTCGTCATCATCCCAGCATTGATGGTAAGGATTCCATGCTAAATGCTCGACATAATAAGTATTGCTTCTTGTGCTTTTTACAGCGCACCAGCAATGCACATGGTCAGCATGGTCGAGTTTTTCCATTGGTACTTTTTCTTTTACGCTAATCCAACCGATCAATTTATGCCTCCCGCCGACAGCTTGGCGCGTGTCGGCTAAAATCTCTGATTTTGGCCGCTAAAGCGTCCATCCAACATAAATTATACTTATCCGTATAATATCCTAAATACTTGGTCTCCATCGCTTGTGTCCTAAATGCCAGTATCCACATACGGGGCACTGGTAGATGTCAAGGTACTTTAGCTTACTCGCTTGCGTTTTCTTTGCAAGCGATTTGCTGCGGTACTTGTTCTTTTCTCGACAGGTTTCTATATCCTTTTGAGTTACATCAAAAAGGCATGTCATCGATGAACTCATCCCCAGATCTTTGCGCAGAAGTCCGTACACTTGAATCCTGTTGCAATTGTCCACCGTCTCGACTCCCGATAAGCTCGATAAAGTCGGCTTCTATGAGTATTTTGCTTTTCTTCTCTCCGTCCTTCTCCCAAGATTCCTGGACAAGTTTACCGCTGACGTTTATCTGCTTACCCTTGACCAAGTACTTTGCGATTGACTCTCCATACTTGCCGATAATCTTCACGTCAAAAAAATAAGCTATGTCTGTCCATGCTTCTCCTTTTTTTTTCCTGTCACCAACTGCAAGCGACATTTTAACTATCGCCATTCCTCCATTAGTGTAGGTAAGCTCTGCATCTCTTGTTAGTCTACCCGATATGGTAATAATGTTTAGGCTACTCATTTGTCTATCATCCTTTCCTCTATAAGTTTTTCGACTCCATCAAGGTCGTCTTGTTTTGATAATTCTACTATTTTAGATAGAATTTCCTGATTATACTTTATAGTCTTTTTTTTCATTTGTTCCACTAACTCAAACTTTGGTACATTATTTTCCATATATCTTAGATAAGGCATACATGTATTATTATGCCATTCTATGTGGCATTTACTGCATTGTGTATGGACGTTTTGCGGATGGTATCGTATTGAACCAGAACCGCCTTTCCCAAAAAAATGTGAAGCTTGCAAGTATTCTATTCTGCCACAAGTAACGCAAGAATTATCACGCCTTTTGATAGCTGCGTTAAATATCTCCTGTACTTTTGTGACAGTAACCTTTTTAACTTTTTGCTTCTTTTTCTTTGGTACTGCTTTTAGTGCCATAGGTCGCCCATGCCATCAAGAATTTCGTGGAACTTCTTAGTCTGTACGCCTGTTTGGTGCATTTCGCTTATCAGTTTATCCATAGTCTCCCTTCTTTGTTTCTTGGAATAATCCGTCCACGATTTTAGTTTTCCTATCATGTAGTCAACAAAGTTTTTTCTCTTGCGTATATGCTCTGGTACATCCTTAAAGCTGTTAGCTCTATAGATTGGAGTTTTAGACCACAATATACATTCAAACCCTTCACCTAAGCTGCGCTTTATACTATCCCTGAAATAGTCATAGCTCTTAGCTTCATAACTTCCACAGCCTGACTTGTAGTATTCTGCAACCAGAGCATGGAAAGCTTTGTTTTGAGCTGTTGTACCACATGAAGCGTCTTCGAGATAGTACACCTTGCCTATCTCGACATCCCCTTCAAGTACAGTCACTTTCCAGTTTGCTTCAATCCTTACTCTCACTTTACAATCTCGGACGGTATTACCGACTTGACAGACTTTAGATGTTTGACTGTTGCAAGGAATCCGTCAAGGTCTTTATCGTCACATGTTACAAAGTCTTTACGCAATGCCTCAATGTCGGAATCTGTAAAACACTTATCTTCAAGTATTGCTTTAACCTGCAAGCCTACTTCAACCTTTTTGGGGTTTGCAGTCTTTGATTCTACAGGTTTATTACTTACCTTTGACATTTCTTCACGGCTTGGACGTACTGAACCGCAGTAATCCATGTTTGCCAATGCTCTGCCGATTGCCGATGTTTCGGCATTTTCTACCCAAGCGTCTTTGTTTACCCCTTGACCTTGCGATTCAAAAGCGTAGCCAGTAGATTTTAACACATTGCCGACATAGCAATATGCTTTGAATCCTGCACACTTTGCAAGCTCTGTTGCTGGCGTTACCAGCTCTGTGTGAATTGCACCATCTTGGTGATCTGCATAGAATCGGCTTATCCGATCTTTGACTTGTTCGTAATCCGCTAAATTAAAACCCATTGCGTTTACTCCTTGACTTAACATTATAGTATATGCTACGGTATGTCAAGAGGTTAAAATGAAAATAAAAGAAGTTGCTAAACTTACTGGATTATCAGAAAAGCGAATTAGTCAGTATGCAAGAGAACATAAATTGCCAAAAATGGTTGTAAATGGTGTCCTGCAATACCACTTTACCGATAATGATGTTCAGGACGTACTTGCAAGGAAAATAAAAAATCCTGTTGACAATCAATAGTATATGCCATAATAATAGTGACAAGAGGTGAACATGAAACTTTATGAGATTACAGGTCAAGCTCGATTGCTTGACGAATTTATCGGCGATATAAACAACTCTGAGGATGCTAAAGCATTCAGCGACTTGTATGCCGAAATATCGGAAAGCTTTGACGCTAAGGTGCATAGCGTTTGCTGCGTAATAAAAAATGCACAAGGTGAAGTGGACTCGCTTGCTGTTGAAATAAAGAGATTGTCGGACAGAAAAAAAGCTTGTGAGACTAAGGTTGAAAGTCTAAAGACGTACCTTAATTATGAGATGCAAAAGCTCGACAAGCAGATTGTTAAAACTCCATTGTTTACTGTGGCTTTCCAGAAAAACCCAGAGTCCTGCAAGGTCGATGAAACTGCTCTCGCTCACGAATGGTTCAAAGTTGAACGCAAGCCCGATTTGTCCAAGGTAAAGGAAGCTTTGAAGAACGGTATACATATTGACGGCGCATGGTTAGAGTCCAGCGAAAGCTTGAGGATAAGATGAAATGTGACTTTACTCTTGGATATGGTCGTATATCCGACAAGTGGGGATTTGTTGTAAAGCGTGACACAGACTTTGAGCGAAAGCCATGCGATCCACTTAGAAAGTTTGGTACGCCGATAAAGTGTGTTACGACTGGAAAGGTTTACCACTCGATAACAAAGTGCGCAAAGGAAATGAACTTGAACAATCGGAATTTGGCTCAAAAGTCGCATGATGCAAACGGTCAGATTTTCAATGTGAAAAACTATCTATTTGTGTTGGTGGAATCATGACGTACATATCTGGTCAGATAACTGGTATGCCCGATGGAAACCGTGGAGCTTTTTCCCATGCTGAAAGACTCATACAGAAAAGTGGCAAGGTTGCTATAAACCCTCACACAATATGCGCTCACCTTCCCGATGGTTCACCATGGGAGGATTACATGGAAGTATGCTTGGAAGCTCTCAAATACTGCGATGAGGTCTATATGATTGAAGGCTGGCACTTATCCAAAGGAGCAAGGATAGAACAAGCAAAAGCTGTCGATCTTGGAATAAAGGTGGTTTACGAATGATACTTGCCCACGATGAAATTATAAGCGAGCGTGAAAAAGGTAGTATTATAATTGAACCGTTTATTTTTGAGCATGTAGGAGCTAACAGTTATGATGTAACACTAAGCGTACATATAAAGCGAGTGTACCGTAATAGCTTTTTTGGTATCGATATAAAGAAGTCACAAAAGGTAAAGGATCATATCATACCACCTAAAGGTAAGTGGATATTTCCTTGGCAGCTGTGGATCGGCTCGACCATAGAAAAGGCTGGTAGTGATAAGTATGTTCCGATGTACGCTGGAAGGTCTACTTTGGGACGTATGGGGCTGTTTACAGACATCGGTGCTGCTTTCGGTGACATTGGCTTCAAACAGACTTGGACGCTCGAATTCCATTGCGTTTTACCTGTCAAGATCTATCCATACTACAAGATCGGTCAAGTCTACTTTGTCCAAGCGTCAAGCAATAAGTGGCTATATGGTCGTGATCATAAAGGACACTATCACAATCAAGATGGTGTTACGGAAGCGAAAATATAAATAAATCGTAAAAAATATGCTATTTAACTATTGCACAATGTTTGATTTAATAGTATATTAAATACATCAGCAAGTTGCTGAAATAAACCGACCTAACCGAGGTCAATATCGGTGGAGAATAAAATGGTATTAGTAGCAAGAAATAACGGAAAAGAAGTGATCGTAAGTACGCACGTTGAAGTTGACCATTTTGCTACCGAAGCTGAATGTGAGTATGCAATTCAGATACTTGGACAAGGTTTTAGATTTTTTATCATAAGTGAGGATGAAGTTTGACCGATAAAAAGAAAGTGGGGCGCAAGCCACGATTCGACAAAAGCACCATTAGGGCAATACGCCTGAATGATGACTTATACCAACAGATTCCAGCCCCTAAAACTGGCTGGATTGAGCAAGCAATAAGGGAGAAACTGAATCATGACAATTTACGAATCATTGAATAACGACATCGACAATTTGAGAAAAGCAGGCGATACCTGCATGGGTAATGGAAAAACAGAAATGGCTATAGTGTGGTATACCCATGCTGCCAAGTTGGTCGATATTGTTGACAATATTCCTGTTGATTTTGCTGGGTGCGTGGTAGTATGATTGAACTTTTGATTATTATTGGCTTTGTTGGTATCGGAATTATTATAATCACCGCTATCGACATTATGATTAACCTTGGAAAAAACGACTATGAGGATAGAAACGATGACTGACCAACAGATTTACGACAACTTGAGTCCAGATGATTATGCAACTGGACAATCGATTGACATTGATGAAGTTATCCTATGTGACTGGAGCTTTCATTCTTACAAGGAAAAGTACCTTGTGGTGCGTGGTCGGATTAGTGGTACTCAGGATTATATCGAAAGCGATGTTATCACGGAAGTAGAAACAAAGGTTGCATCTGGTGCAATGCGGTGTTCTAGCCGTTGTACTGAGTATACGATGGTTCTGGAAGATTAGACTGATAGGTCTATACGATGTTATACGGACGGTAAAAGGCATAACGCTACGCTGGTTATGCCTACAAACCGCAAAAGGAGAAAATAATGGCAACACGAAAAGAAAACGAAAAGGCATTAGCTGACATACTTCCAACTTATTTACTTGATGCTTTTATTGACTGGATTGCGTCAAACATGGAACCGGAAGATGTCTTTCCTAAGACCGCACTATCAGAATGGGCAGTCCAAAATGGTTATGTCAAAGAAAAAGACGTATAACAACTGCTTCAGCCTGACTAAAGCAGGTTAAGCAAATGTTAGGCGGACGCTAAGCCACATAACAAGTTATGTGGACAACGTGCTAAATTTTTGGCACAGATTACAGGAGGAAAAAATGCAAATTGCGGCGCATATTATTGGCTGTCATCAGGTTTCTGAAACAGATTATCAGCGGCATATTGTTTCATACGTTTTCGATTCTTCACAGACTATCGATGAAATAATCGCCGCTACTGGCAAAAAAGATATTTCGGCTCTTAATCTGTCAACAGTAAAAGAGATTTCAGTAGGTGTCAAAAACACCGAAAAACAAGTTCAAGCTGATAATTCATGCGAGCATTCTTTTAGCCCAGTGTATATGTGTGTGCATTGTGGCAAGCTTGGTGATAGTATCGCATGAATTACAGCTTGAACTTGTTGTTGGATGGACACTAAGCCACATAACAAGTTATGTGGACAACGCGCTAAATTTTTGGCACAGATTAAACAAAGAGGAGAATTACATGACAAAGCATTTTATTTTCGAGGTCACGGAAGTTGACGGTAGGCTAACCTTTAAGTCGGAAGGTAATGGGTTTTTTATTTATGAAGCACTCGGATTTCTTGAGTGGAAAAAAGCAGATTTGTTAGGTCAAATTGCTGGAACTATAAAGCCTGATGTAGTCAGTAGAACATGTATCATAGACGGTGACAAAAACACCGAACAACAAGTTCAAGCTGATTCGCTTGAAGCTCACAGCTTAACTTAATGTTGGATGGATCAGCTTACCGCATAAGCTAAAGCTTACACGGATTGCTGACCAAATTGGCGGGAGGGATTAAATGATTAACGAAAAAGACAGAGGCCAGCTTTTGCGCATGGCTGGAAATATTGCTGGTGGTTTGGTTTTAAA
>Ga0315274_10012031_pt1 | contig 12374 bp, 5 predicted proteins | sample YL17G02_20_MG_FD_203700 | JGI IMG/M metagenome (GOLD analysis project Ga0315274, IMG submission 203700) | Sediment microbial communities from Yellowstone Lake, YNP, Wyoming, USA - YL17G02_20 | ecosystem: Environmental > Aquatic > Freshwater > Lake > Sediment | place: USA: Wyoming | collected... | reverse complement strand
CTGTTCTTTCAAACACATATTCCGCGATAGCTCAATGGTAGAGTCCCGCAAAACAGCTGCGGGATTTCGACCCGTCACCTTCGGTGTCGGGTCTCAACATGCGGTCCGATCATCGCTACAGCGATGATCGAGATCTCGTCCCGCAAAGCGGGACGGACTGTTAACCGCAACATCATCTGAAAATTGAATAGCTCCATATTCCGCGATAGCTCAATGGTAGAGCATGCGGCTGTTAACCGCAGGGTTGTAGGTTCGAGTCCTACTCGCGGAGCCCTTCGACTCGCCCCGCCACAAGCAAGTGGCGGGGTCGTTACTTTTGTTGCGACTCAAACACTCGCACCGGCACAGCAATTTCCTAGGCCAAAAATAGTTTTGGAATACAATCACATCCCAAACTCTCTTCTGCAGGAGGATTACAGTGAGAACATTTGTGACAGCTCTTGCGTGCCTGCTTCTCAGCACAGTCGTTGCCTTGGGCCAGTCTTTCTTCAAGGATGGTCGGCAAATGACAAACATGATTTCAAAGTTACAGCACTACGAGAGTCTCAAGACAGCCAATCAGGATATGTACGATGTGAAGTACTACGGTCTTGACCTCAAAGTTGATCCTGTGGCCAAAAAGGTTTCGGGGACTGTCACGATCAAGGCACAAGTCGCGGGCGCGTCGATCAGTCAGATGGAATTGAATTTGGTTCAGTCCGACACTGTGCAACAGGTAATGAGCGCCGGCCGCTCCTTAGCGTTCACTCAACAGAATGACATACTGGCCATCACTCTGGACGGCACGTATGCCGCAGGAGAATTTGTATCCGTTGCTGTTACGTACAGATTCGCGGCATCCGGCGTCGGCGTCTATTTTGAAACGAGCGTAGGCCAGCCGTTGATTTATAGCTTCACCGAAGATGATATCGGTGCCAAATCCTGGATCCCGTGCAAAGATCTTCCGTCCGACAAAGCGGACTCTGCAGATATCAGAATAACGGTACCAAGCAATCTGATTGTCGCCTCGAACGGTACGCTCATGGCGGTGTTTGACAGCACAACGACAAAGACCTACTGGTGGCACGAAGGGTACCCTATCGCCACATACCTGATCTCGTTCGCTGCCCATCCGTACAAGACATACACTCAGTACTACAAGTACTCTCCGACAGACTCAATGCAGATTCAGAATTATCTTCTGCCTGCCAATTTGGCTACGGCCCCCACGACCTATGCAAAAGTCCCCGGCATGATCAAATTCATGTCTGATATGTTCGGACAGTATCCGTTCATAAAAGAAAAGTATGGCCATGCCGAGGTCATCAACTTTGGCGGAGCCATGGAGCATCAGACCTGCACAACAGTCGATGTGTCTAACCGATCCCCCGGCTTGATCGCGCATGAGTTGGCCCATCAGTGGTGCGGTGACCTGGTCACACTCAAGGACTGGAGCCATATTTGGCTTAACGAATCATTCGCCCCCTATATGGCAATAATCTGGTTTGGTCAGGAATATGGTCAGGCCGCTTTCAACAGCGAAATAAATGGCGCAGCCAATTCCGGCCCTGGCAAGGTTGTAGGTCCCTCGAATCTAAACGGCGGCCGAGGAACATGGGTCCTTCATATGCTCAGGCACATCGTGGGTGACAGTACGTTTTTCAACATCATGAAATCATATTTTGCGGACCCTCGACTCAAATATGGAACGGCGACAACAGACGATTTCACAAACATCTGTCAACAGGTTTCCAAAAAAGATCTGCGCCGGTTCTTCGAGCAATGGATCTACAAAGAGTATTGTCCGACGTACGTCAGCCAATATACTTCCACTCCAAATGGCAGCCAGTATGTGGTCAATCTGACGATCCAGCAGGTGCAATTCCGCACGAGCACGATATTCCAAATGCCAATCGACATTACGGTGCGTACCCCCGCCGGGGACACAACGTTTGTTGCCTACGACAGTCTGCAGACGCAGAGTTTTCAGTTCACGGTCAAAGCACAGCCGACAAGCGTAACCCTCGACAAAGACAGTTGGATACTCAAGGACCCAACGCTTCCAGTAACTAATCCGACATTCGATCGCGGCATTTTGCTTGTCAACGGCGTGGATTTCCCAACCTATACGACTGAAATTGCGAGCGCATATGTGGACAAAGCCTTCTCGGGAAAATTCCCGATAACGTTCTGGGATTGCTTCGCCACTGCACCCACGGGCGGCTATCCTGCCACACTTCCTGCACCGATAGGCCGCGGCTCGGTCACGCCGGATGTGCTGGGCAAGTATTCTACGGTCATCTGGCTTGCCAACGAATACAATGGCGATCAGAAAAACTGGTGGGGCACCCCACTGCTTTCGTATCTTCGGGCCGGCGGAAATCTTGTTCTCTTGACAAGGTGGGCCCAGGATTTCCTCGACTCGACGATGTGCAGCTATCTTGGAATCACCTGGGCTGAACTCGATGCGCAAATTACTGGCTCTGCCGCAACATATTCTGGCTTGACAACGATGAGACCGCTCGGCAATCAGATAAACAACGATGTGTTTTCGAAAACGCTGACCAATGCCGAATCCAAGTTGTTGTTGACAGGCACAGGGTCGTTCACTGGCGACAGAGGAATCGGTGTGTGGAGGAAGCCTGCAGGCGGGGGAACAAGCAGAAGTGCAGGAGGACAGTTTGTTTTCATCGCCGGAAGGCCGTATCGCTGGAACCATGCGGACCTGAAGGCGAATATGGAGTTCATCCTCGAACAATTCATGGGGGAGAAGACGACAACCGGAGTGGAGGACATCTCTGGCGTTCCGATCACTTACAACTTGTCTCAGAACTATCCCAATCCATTTAATCCATCAACAACAATTGAATATCAACTCCCAAAACAGTCTTTCGTGAAGTTGAAGATCTTTGATCTCCTAGGGCGAGAAATCGCAACACTTGTGAATGACAAAGAAGATGCAGGAAAGCACTCTGTGCGGTTTGATGCCTTAGGTCTGACCAGTGGCGTGTATTTCTATAAGCTCGAAGCGGGGAATTATGCCACTGTGCGTGCAATGGCGTTGATCAAGTGATTCACATTGGCACCACTACTGGGGGCTGGTCATTGGAAGGCAAAGGCGTTGGCGCAGTTCGATGACGCACTTGGGCGAAACGTCGAGATAGTCTGTAAGACGATTAACATCGAGTATGAAACGGAGCCTTCCATGTTGCAGGGGCTTGAAAACAAAGGGCAATCGAAGGCGAAAGAGTGGGCGCACATCTGTGATCCTCGCGGAGCCCTTCGACTCGCCCCGTTGCTTCTGCAATGGGGCGTTTCTTTTTCGCAACGGGGCTCGCTCAGGGCTCCGCCCCTCTCCAGAGGCGAGTCGAAGAGTCCCGAGCGACGCCGAGTGAGTCACGCCGTTGTTGGGCGGGACGAATCGAGGCGGAGTCGAGGGACGGCATCACGACGAGGAAATCATGCCAGCCTGGTTCTACATCCTCCGTCTTCAATCTTCTAACCTTTACAGTGGATCCACGCGTTCTCTCGAAAAGAGAGTGGCTGATCATTTCGCCGGCAGAGGTTGTCGGACAACCAAAATCGATCGCCCGATCGCCATGATCTACGCAGAAGAGTATCCGTCCTACAAAGAAGCGTTCCGACGTGAACATCAGGTGAAGCACTGGAGTCGTGCAAAGAAGGAGGCTCTCATTACGGGTGATGTGGATCGACTGAAGAGATTGGCGAAAAGAAAACGACCCTGAGCCGAGTTCCATAAAAGCCTGGGGGAAATGCCTCGGGCTTTTTCATTTCATTTAGGTTCCGCCCAAAAGAGGCGGGATTCTCAAAATGACAGACGAGTTAGCATGAAACGCTAACTTGTGTCATTTTGGGAGCTCGAAGAAAATCGGCACGTGCTCTTCACGTATGCGCGGGTTTACCTCATTAAAAAAAAGCCAGATCCTTCCAGATCTGGCCGTGAATGCATCCTTCGGTACTAATCAACTCATCAGATGCTGTATAATGATCATGAGAGCAACCATACCCACGAGGAAACCGATGATTCCCAGCAGGACGCTCTTTCCAGACTGATGTTCCTCTTTTTGCTCTTGTGACATTGTGTTCTCCAGGTAGAAATGGCAATCGCCGGATCCACAAAACAAAGTGGTTGGCCGGTTCAAGTGGTGAATTCAGAAGTACTTGGAGCAACGTTGAGGTCGTATCAGCGCTCGGATGAGCTTTGGATGGTGATCAACAAGAGGCGGGCTGGATCCGCCGTCAGCCTCCCTCCCTCTTCAGTTATTTGACGCGGCAGTTTGGTGAGATGGGGATCAGAAAGGCTAAAAACGAAAGAAGAGTTCCAGACACGCTCATGCTTCACCACAGATGCGGTGCCTGCCTGAGTTACAATAAAATCAGATTGAGGAATGAGTGAATGGGCGATTGGCTTGTTTGGCCCGCGAGTTGATACTTCTGCAGGTGTGTGGCGGGCTTCTAGTAATGGAAGAACACTAGTCAACACCAAGAGTACAGCTGCGACAGACTGATACAAACGAGTACCCGACTTTCTCTTAGACATCTCTCTGAGTTCTCTCATGATAGTATCGATCTATCCAAGGTTCGAACAAGCGCTTTCAAGAGCTGCGCATTCTTCTGGAACACATCGACAGCGACTTCAATCAACGACCGCTAAGCATAGACACGAACGCGAAGAACCATAGTATTCAAGCCAAAGAATTGAAGTCTTCGTTGAAATTCATTCGCAGTTTCGTTGTGTAAGAACAGCTGATACCATTTCTCTCGCTGAAATACTAGCCTGCCGGCAAAGAAGATCGAACGGCGACAAGTCGAGGCGATATCAAGGCATGACTTGTCGGCTTCATCGAGCATCTCTGTGGCAGTCTCCATTCGATACTCTGGATCGGTCCGGGGAAACGGCGCTGACTTCGCTTTCACGCGTCGAACGCGAATCTGGAGGTTCTATTCGCCAACTGACCCTACTCCTCATCGACACCGAGCCGATAACCGATACCAGACTCGGTAAGAATGAGCTTCGGATTCGCCGGGTCGTCCTCGATTTTCTTACGCAGCTGACCTACGTACACCCGCGTATACTGTGTTTCATCTACGTGAGCCGGTCCCCATACCTGTTCGAGAATAAATCTGTGTGTGAGCACTTTTCCTGCGTGGCGAACAAGAAGATCAAGCAGCGAGAACTCGGTTGTCGTTAGTTTGATTGCGATGCCGGATTTTTTCACCGTGCGTGCAGATAGGTCGACTGACAAACCACGAGATTCGAACAGGTCTTTTATAGGCTGTCCCGGGCGATGGCGCAGAGCTGTGCGGACTCGTGCAAGTAGCTCCCCTGTCCGGAACGGCTTTAGTAGATAGTCGTCTGCTCCGGCATCGAGACACGAGACGATGTCAGACTCTGAGTCGCGTACCGACAGTATGACGACGGGCATGGGCGACCATTGCCGTATCCTCTTCAACACCTCTATACCATCCATGTCGGGCAAGCCCAGATCAAGAATCGTGATTTCCGGACGGTCCATCTCCGCCCGCCGTATTCCCTCCTGCGCGGTGTCGGCAAGCAACACCCTGTAGCCATTTGATTTCAACGTCAACTCAAGGAGACGACGGATTTGGATTTCGTCATCAATGACGAGCACAACCGGTTTATCACTCATCCGGAACCTTCACATTCGGCGGCATACCGGTTTCCAATGGAAGACGAATAGTGAACTTCGCACCGCGTTCGGTCCGGTTTTCTACCGTCATCGTCCCTCCGTGTGCTTGGACAAATCCTTGTGCGATCGACAATCCAAGACCAATACCTCCGGTCTTTGATCCAGGCACGCGGTAGAACTTCTCGAATATCCTTTTGAGGGAATCTGGCGGGAATCCCGGGCCGTCGTCTGCAATCGTGACGAGACATTCCTTCCCCTCGCAATATGCACTCATCTCGATGGACGAATTGGCCTGGGTGTGCAGCGCAGCATTCCGCAGGAGGTTAGTAAGAGCTTGCTCGAAAAGTGCGAAGTCGAGCTTGACCAACGGGAGCGACGGAGAAACAATGATCGACACGTTGTGGCCGGCTAGTTCTTTTTCGAGCTTGGCCTTGCACGATCGCATGAGATCAAGCATATCCACCCAATCCCGCCGGGGTTGAATGAGCCCTGACTCCAAGCGTGTCATAGCCAAAAGGTTCTGCACAATATTGTCGAGACGTTCTGCCGCGGACTGAATCTCCTGAGCGAGTTCCCGCCGCACCTCAGGCCGCCCACCAACTTTGTCGATCAGGAGACTCTCCGATGCTCCCACCAGGGCGGTGATAGGGGTTCGCATCTCGTGCGAAATTGAATTGAACAATGTCGTATACAAGCGCTCAGACTCAACGAATGCAATGGATTGCTTCGTCATCTCATTAAGGAATTCGCGCTCGAGCGCGGAGGAAATCTGGCTCAGGAAGTTCTCCAACAGTGTTTCCTGGTCAACGGAAAAACGATCCCTTCCTCCCAACTTTACACCGATGACGCCGAGAGGATAGCGGGGACTTGACAGTGGATAGTAGGTTGCTTCGGCGAACGGAAGCGTTTCAGTGAATCTTCCTGCCTTCTTTTCATTCCAGTGAACCCATGCGGGCACGCTGAGTTCCTTCTCGCTGGGCAGGTAAGTGCTCGCCGGATGCGCCGTATTCACAAGATCGCCGTCAAGATCGCTGACGAAAACAGCGAGGTCCGCGTTAAAGAACTTCTTGATGTTTGCTACAGCAGCCTTGACGACGTCGTCCTGGTTTTTGGCGGAAGAAAGGTCGTTTGTCAGGGAATACAGAGCGACAGCCCGTTCCTCTCTGGAACGTACAGCCTTTTGGCGCGCGCGGACTCGGACGGTCAGAATTCCCGTCACCGCGGAGACCGCGAAGTAGGTCAGCACCATGAGCACATCTTGCTTCGTGGCAATAGCGAATGTGAACCGAGGAGGAATGAAGAAATAGTCCCAGGTGAGCACACTCAGGAATGCAGCAAGAATCACCGGTCCAACTCCCAGTCGGAGCGGCAGCAGCACCACGATCAGAAGAAGGATGAGCGATACGGTCTGGTAGCCCAGGAAATCGCTGAAGGGGTAACATACGGACGAAATGAAGAGGACAATTGCAGCTGCGGTGGCATATTGTGTCGGTCCAGAGTGGATTTCAGGTATGACAAACCGCCATTTTGTGCCGGCATCAGCTGGCTCTTCCCCCGATGTCACATAGACGTCAATGTCTGTGCTCAGGTCGAGCAATCGGTCGACAAGGCTCTTCTGCCAGAGCCATTTTTTCTTGCTTCGCCCGACGATGATCTGCGTCGCATTCTGCTCCCTGGCGACACGAAGCAGCGCCGCCCCTACGTCTTCGTCGGCGGTTGTGATAATCTCTGCGCCCAACTCACGGGCAAGTGCAAGATTCTTCGCCAGCTGATCCTTTTCAGTTTCAGTCAGTGGTCTCGATCGCTCGACGAACACTGCAATCCAATTCGCTTGCATGGTGAACGCGATGCGACGAGTCCAGCGAATGAGCTGTACTGCATGCTGGCTTGCCGTGAGTCCCAGAACCAGCCGATTCCCGGACTTCCAAGGACCCCGGATGCGCTCGGTCTGCATGTAGTCCCGCAGCTGCCGATCAACTCGCTCGGCTCCGAGCCGGAGTGTCATCTCCCGTAATGCCGTAAGGTTTCCGACCCGGAAGAAGTTCTGTATGGCTCGTTGCGACCGTTCGGGCGCGTAGACTTTTCCCTCTGCAAGCCTCTTCAGGAGTTCATCCGGCGGAAGGTCGATGACTTCAACCTCATCTGCCCTCTCGAACACGGAATCCGGCACAGTCTCGCGCACGATGGCCCCGGTTATCTGCGCTACTGTGTCGGCCCGACTTTCGAGATGCTGGACATTGAGGGTGGTATAGACATCGATGCCATTGTCCAGAAGCTCCATCACATCCAGGTAGCGCTTGGTGTGTCTGCTTCCCGGCGCATTGGTGTGGGCAAGCTCGTCGACGAGAACCAAACCCGGTTTCCGGCTGAGAACGGCGTCGAGATCCATTTCCTCCAACCACACGCCACGATATTCGATTTTCTTCCTCGGAATGGGAGTGAGGCCATGAACGAGTGCCTCCGTTTCAGCGCGGCCGTGCGTCTCGACATACCCGATGACAATGTCCATCTCTTTCTTCTTCGCTTCCTGGCCCGCCTGCAGCATTTCATAGGTCTTTCCGACGCCCGCACACATGCCGAAGAAGATCTTCAACCTCCCTCGCCCCGCCTTCTCTTCAGCACGTTTAAGTGATCGGAGGAGCGCTTCAGGATCAAGTCGTGTTTTGTCGCGGGTTGGCATACGATGCTAATATAACGAAGAAGAGATGGAAAATCCCCCCAGCGGCAATGGCGGGGCGGTTTGTTTGTGTGGCGTGAAACTCGGATATCAAACGACCGGTATTGTTGTTTACTTCAGTGCCCAGCCTTCACAGTCCCCGTGTCTCGCAGCTCTCCGTAGGGGGATGACTTCCAGACGGGTCGATTGTAGGAGAGGGTCCGGTGGCTCAACAATCCCGCCAAGATCAGCATGAGAAGCAGAACAAACAGGCACGCGACGGTGAAATGGTACCGCCGCGCAGGATAGAATTCACTTTCCGAGAGAGTCATGATAAATTGATCCCCTTCAGCAACATGTCGATAAGCTTAATTCCGAGGAACGGAGCAATGATGCCACCGACACCGTAGATGAGAAGGTGTGTACGAAGAAGCTGAACTGCACTGACAGCGCGGTATTTCACGCCTCTGAGCGCCAGAGGAATCAGGGCCACAATAATCAGAGCGTTAAAAATGACTGCCGAGAGAATTGCGCTTTGTGGAGTTGCCAGCCCCATGATATTCAGTGCATTCAGTCCGGGATAGGTAGTGGCGAACGCCGCCGGAATGATCGCAAAGTACTTGGCAACGTCGTTTGCGATACTGAATGTCGTGAGTGTTCCACGTGTCATCAGGAGCTGTTTTCCGATTTCCACGATCTCAAGAAGTTTGGTTGGATTGCTATCGAGGTCGATCATATTTGCAGCTTCGCGCGCGGACTGAGTCCCAGTGTTCATCGCAACGGCGACGTCGGCTTGGGCTAGCGCCGGCGCATCATTCGTTCCATCACCTGTCATCGCGACGAGCCGTCCCCCCTTCTGGTAATCCCGAATCAACTTCAGCTTGTCTTCCGGTTTAGCTTCAGCGAGGAGATCGTCCACTCCGGCTTCAGCGGCAATAGCGGTCGCGGTGAGCCTGTTGTCTCCTGTAATCATCACTGTTTTGATCCCCATTCTACGAAGATGGGCAAACCGCTCTTTGATTCCGCCTTTGACGATATCCTTCAGGTGGATCACGCCCAGAACGTCTTTATTCTCGACAACGACGAGTGGCGTCGCGCCCAATCGGCTTATCTCCTGCACGGTCTGCTGCACCGCGGGAGGAAACGAGCCTCCCTGTTCTTCGATATGAGCTTTGATCGCCTCCGCCGCGCCCTTCCGAATCATACGGCGCCCATTCTTGCCCTCAGGCTGGATGTCGACGCCGCTCATACGTGATTGGGCCGTGAAAGGAACGAAATGCGCCGCAATCTCATGGATTTCCCTGCCGCGCAAGCCATACTTCTCCTTTGCGAGTACGACGATCGATCTCCCTTCCGGAGTCTCATCCGCCAGTGATGCCAGTTGCGCCGCATCAGCAAGACGCTCCTTCGTGATTCCGGGAGCCGGAGTGAATTCAGTCGCCATGCGATTGCCAAGCGTCACGGTTCCGGTCTTGTCGAGAAGCAGGACGTCGACATCACCCGCTGCTTCGATGGCGCGGCCCGATGTGGCTATCACATTGTGCCGGATCAATCGATCCATCCCTGCAATGCCGATGGCGGAGAGAAGTCCGCCGATTGTTGTCGGAATAAGACAAACCAGAAGCGCGACCAATACGGTCAGCGAGACAGGCGTTCCTTGACCCGCGGCCTGGACACTGTACAGCGAGAACGGCAGGAGGGTAACGCACACAGCCAGGAAAATGATCGTGAATGCCGCGAGGAGGATATTGAGTGCGATCTCGTTGGGCGTCTTTTGCCGCTTTGCACCTTCGATCATCTTGATCATTCTGTCCAGGAAGCCGCCCCCGGGCTCGGCTGTCACCCGCACCACCAACCAGTCCGAGAGAACCCGCGTACCGCCGGTGACTGCACTGCGGTCACCGCCCGATTCGCGAATGACCGGCGCACTCTCACCCGTGATTGCGCTTTCATCGACAGATGCCACCCCATCAACCACCTCACCATCGGCTGCGATAATGTCCCCCGCCTCGACGAGAACCACGTCATGTTGTTTCAGCGAGGAGGAGGAGACAATTTCGTATGCAGAATCCCGTCGAGGTTTGCCCAGAAGTTTTGCTGTCGTATCTTCGCGAGCCCGGCGCAATGCTTCCGCCTGCGCCTTGCCGCGCCCTTCCGCCAGGGCCTCTGAGAAGTTGGCGAAGAGAACTGTGAACCAAAGCCAGAGCGACACCCCGCCGATGTACCAGGCGGGAGCCTCCCCGGTTCCGAGAAGTGCCTGGATCCAGAGGGCAGTGGTCAGTACGCTTCCCACCTCCACCACAAACATCACAGGGTTCTTAAGTATCGCGCGGGGATTCAGTTTCGCAAAGGAGTCAACAAGGGCACGGCGGTACATCCTGCCGGTCAGTCCCACCGGCTTCTTGAGTTGTTGGTTCGATTGCATTCCCGGGTTCATTTCATCCTTTTCGATTGAGTCACGAGATTATTGCACCATCATGAAATGTTCGACGATCGGTCCCAGCGCGAGCGCCGGCAGAAAGTTGAGGGCTCCGACGATGAGCACGACGGCAATCAGCCAGAAGATGAACAGGGGAGTGTGCGTGGGCAAAGTTCCCGCCGACGCTGGTACCATCTTTTTCCTGACGAGCGAACCAGCGAGCGCAAGCGTAGGGACCGCCAGCCAGTAACGGCCAATAACCATAGCGAAGGCGCCGGTCAGGTTATAGAAAGGTGTATTTGCATTGATACCAGCAAATGCGCTCCCATTGTTGTTTCCCTGTGATGAATACAAATACAGCACCTCGCTAAACCCATGGGCTCCCGGATTGAAGATACTGGCCCTGCCGGCATCCATCAGAAGTCCAAGAGCAGTCAGTCCCAAAACCGTCAGAGGCATGATCAGGATGAGGAGCGACGCCATTTTCATTTCGTATGCTTCGATCTTGTGGCCGAGGTATTCGGGAGTTCTGCCCACAAGAAGCCCGGCGACGAAGACGGCGACGATCACAAACACCAACATTCCGTACAAGCCCGAACCGACTCCCCCGAACACAACCTCACCTAACTGCATCATCACGAGCGTCACCATGCCTCCGAGCGGCATGTACGAATCGTGCATTGAGTTCACTGAGCCATTCGATGCCGCAGTCGTCACCGTTGCCCAGATAGTGGAATTCACGATGCCGAATCGGACCTCCTTCCCTTCCATATTCCCGCCTGCTTGCTGAGCACTCGCCATCTGATCGACACCTAGTTTGGCAAATGCCGGATTTCCACTTTGCTCGGACCACGTCGCAAGAGCAAGAAATGCGACCAGGATGATCGTCATCGCCACGAGGACCGCCCAGCCCTGGCGTGTGTCTCCCACCATGACGCCAAATGTGTAGCACAGGGCGGCGGCAATGAGGAGGATCGAGAGCATCTCAAGAAAATTCGAGAGGGGTGTGGGATTCTCCAGCGGATGCGCCGAATTCACATTGAAGAACCCGCCTCCATTCGTCCCCAGCTGCTTGATCGCCACTTGCGACGCTGCAGGGCCCATCGCGATAACTTGTTCTGTCACTTTCCCGCCGCAGGTATCAACGGCAGGTTCGACCAACGGAACTGTGACGAACGGTGAGAGATTCTGGACAACCCCCTGTGAAACGAGGACAAGGGAAAGGACGATAGCGAGAGGAAGTAGGATGTAGAGGATGCTGCGCGTCAAATCTACCCAGAAGTTGCCGAGCGTCTTCATGGAATGACGGGCAATCCCGCGGATGAAGAGCGCCAGCACTGCCATGCCGGTCGCTGCCGAAACGAAATTCTGCACCGTAAGCCCCAACATCTGCGTGAGATAGCTCATCGTGGTTTCGCCGCCATAACCCTGCCAGTTCGTGTTGGAGGCAAAGCTGACGGCGGTATTGAACGAAGAGTCGGGACTGACTGCGCCGAGGCTTTGCGGATTTAGTGGCAGGTATTGCTGGAGTCGCTGCAATGCATAGACCACAAAAACACCCACGACATTAAAGAGTAGCATCGCAACCGAGTTTGCCTTCCAATCCATTTCTTCATTCGGGTTGATCCCAGCCAGTCGATAGAATGCG
>Ga0315274_10012027_pt1 | contig 12376 bp, 25 predicted proteins | sample YL17G02_20_MG_FD_203700 | JGI IMG/M metagenome (GOLD analysis project Ga0315274, IMG submission 203700) | Sediment microbial communities from Yellowstone Lake, YNP, Wyoming, USA - YL17G02_20 | ecosystem: Environmental > Aquatic > Freshwater > Lake > Sediment | place: USA: Wyoming | collected... | reverse complement strand
TTTGTTCATTTTATAGGGAGTTGACATTTGTATGGGAAATTGGGATAATTAAATAGGAGATATCATGATAGATCTAACAGGACAACGGTTTGGAAAGCTAGTAGCTAAAGAGTATGCAGGCAAGAGCCGCTGGCAGTGTCTCTGTGATTGCGGAGGAATGAAAGAGGCAAGAGCAGACGCGCTAAAGGACGGGAACGTCACTAGCTGTGGCTGCAAGCGCACATCGTTTAAGAACATTCTAGGGATGACATTTGGCAAACTAAAGGTTATTGAGGAGGTAGTAGGTCTAAAAAAGAGCGGCTCTGTTTGCTGGAAGTGTCTCTGTGAGTGTGGCGCTAGCTGTATAGTGACATCTAGGAATCTGATAGGAGGGGGAACGGCGTCGTGTGGGTGTCTTGTTAAAGAGGTAAATCACTTGATTCATAGTAAACATTCTATGAGTGGACATCCTCTATACTCTGTTTGGTCTGGAATGATGAAACGGTGCAATAGTCTTACAGAGGACCACTATGGAGGAAGAGGAATACGGGTTTGTGATAGGTGGAAGGATGTAAACAATTTCATTCTAGATATGTATAATGGGTATAGTTCTGAACTTTATTTAGATAGAATAGATGTAAATGGTGATTATGAACCTGAGAATTGTCGATGGGTCGATGCCTCTATGAGTGCTTATAACCGGAGAAAGCTAAAAGGTAAATCACAATATCATGGAGTATATCTTCATCCAATTAATCAAAAATGGATAGCGTATATGACAATTGAAGGGAAGCACACTTACCTCGGCAGCTTTGATGGTGAAGAAGACGCTGCTAGAGTTTATGATGCAGAATCAAAGAGAGTCTATAAGCAGGATGCTAAGCTAAATTTTAAATGAGATGATTTAAAAGAATGTGCAATCACCCGAAGGGTGAACTAAATGTTAGTATGCCCGCCCCAATGATTGTACAGGTGGGTAGAGATAGTCGAAACGCTAACACACGAGGCTAGCTCTACAAAGCCAGGCACCCTTTCAAGACAATAGTGGCACCTAAAGGCTTCCTGTGTCTCGTACACTATAGACGCACCACAGGGGCGCTGGCTCATCTTATCGCAAATGTGGTAGATAGACTTGGTAGGGGCATAGTAGAACCACACCACAATACCAAATGCGGAATAGGTGTCCCCAACCACAATTCTCATGTTACACTTATTCCTAGGTTCTTTGCTAGAAGGATCATAGGCGGACATGTTTCACCACAATAGGGGCACGGCACATCGTCTGCGGCAGTTGCGGTGCTGTCAGCTTTAGGGCAAACATGTTCAATGGATTCCTTATTATCGTGCCATGCGAAATATGCCCATAAAGGGCTGTTCCAACCTTCGTAGAGTTCAGGAGACTTAGGATATATGTAAATCAACTGGTACTCACTCCTAGCCTTGCAGCCAGCATAATGAAGTCTGGCACCGCCTTATGGCAATAGGGACACGGCACATTCACTTCGCTTTCGATATGCTCTGTCTTCCTTTGCACACTGCAAACGTGATAGACACTCTTAGTTTCCGCATAGTAGAACCACTCACCTCGGGCGCCTGCGCTATAACTGGCTATGACCATTCTCATACTACGTCCACCCCTAGCTTCTCTGCAAGTTTTATCATTGCAGGCACTTCCTCTCCACACCCGTTGCACACGTCCCCATATAGGACGTTTACCTCATGCCGAATGCCAGAGGTGCAGTAGTGCCATGTAGTGTCCAACATGGCAGTATATGCCCAGATGTTCTTTTTGCTATGTGTGATGAGTAGTCTCATACTCCCAACTTTGCCTGAAGAATGTAAAAATCCGGCACTGCCTTCTTGCACCAGGGGCAAGGCTCCTCCACTTCGAAAACATTTAGGGCTCCCACAATTGCGCCGTGATATTCTGGAACGGAATGGCAATAGTGGACTATTGAACATTGCGCTATGGAATCGTTAAAGGGAACCATCAAAGGGAATGTAGTCACCGCCCACAGATCTTCTCCTTTCCACAGATCATAGCTTGCACTATTATAGATTGCTATTCTCATGACGCTGGGTCCGTTTTGGTAAAAAGGTGATAATTAAATAGGTACGGAAGGAGACGCATCATGAGAACTAGATCACCAATTACGTTCGTAGGCGGCATCGTCGGTCTTGTAACCTTCTTGGGAGTGGGCCTGTTGCCCGCTCTATTGTACGGAGGGTACGCGGGACTTATCCTGGCGACTGCCATTTGGGGTATGCCAATCCATGAACATATTCTGGCGCAAGGGTTAATCGTAATGGGAATCGTCGCCGGAGCACTCAGCATAGGCGGAATCTTCGTCCTAGGCGGAGCGATTGTCGGTAGCGGCATCGGTGAACTCCTAAGCACTATAGGCAGTCACGTTAAGGTTAGCGGCAAGCTGGATAAAGTCCGGAACTGACAGTTTACAAGTGGGGCAGATCGGACCTTCTACGATCTGCCCCAGAGATAGTTCACCCCGATCTGGCCCTTGACAGGCATGAATAACTATTTTTGTAGTTTCACTGTAATACCAAGTCCATGTTAAATATTTGCTGCGGTGATAGCTAAAACTCATTTAGTTTCCTATGTGGTATTCAAGTTCGATAAAGGGAGGAACCTTCTCTCCACAATGGGGGCAGTCCATGCAAGAGGGGGGAAGGAAGTCGCTTTTTTTGTCGAAGTGGAATTCATCACAAACATGAAAAATTTCCCTATCCGGTTTACCATCTCGGTATAGGATAACCTCCCACTTGTCTTTCCAGATGGGGTGCCCTTTTTTTAAGACAATCATTTAATCTCCATGCGGCAACGGGAACGTGCCAATTTTAGCCCCAAGAATCAACATGTCTGGACATCTCTCTCCACAATGAGGGCAGGGGTGTTGTACATCCACCTTACTCCACGGATGTACGTCTGGTGTGGAATACTTCTCGCACATGTGTCTTATGGTTCCGAAGGTTTCAGAGAGGGACCATACTTCGCTGTCCACAAAGCTTTTGTTGTAGATGTACATTTTCATACATTATACTCGAATGGCACTCCCAGCTTATGAGCGAGCTGGTACATCAGAGGTAAAGTTTCTTTGCACATAAAGCATCTATAGCCTTCCACTTTCCATGCAGTAAAACGCTTGCGATCGGTGGAAGGACAAAAGTGAAGAATATCATGTGTCCGATCTAATCGAAATTGATTTTTCGTGCCATGAAGGACTATCATTAATCGTCCTTTTCCTTGTGCCACAACGGAATCTCTAAATCCTCATTGTTTCCATTCGGATGGTCAGGAGGAATTCTGCCTCTACTAAAAATATACCCGAATAGCCATACTACAATAGCTATGAAGAGTGCGAAGACGACATGTAGAGTGGTTCTCCTCTCCTTAAATAGACTCCAGATTTCATCTAGCATCACAATGCGCCGATTTTGCTTCCCAAAATGAGACAATCCGGAACTGCCTTCTTGCAGTCCGGGCAAACTTCACTGTCCGTTAAAAGGAAAAAATGGTGATACTCTGCTCCTTCTCCGCAGACGTGCATGACGACTAGCGTTCCGTTTGCTTCTCTTGTAGTCCACCATTCATGATGTGTCATATCCAATCTCCGGGATTCCCGCCCAGAGCTTTTACTCCTTGCTCTAGTAGCAGGAAGTCTAGTATGTTCGATTCCCATTGCTTTTGACATGTGTTGCACCTCATGGGATCTATAAGCGTGACCATTTGCATGGATGTTAAGCGTAAAAATCCAGAGCCGTCTTCTGTTAAGAAGTCTTGTTTACAGTTATGGTAATACGTCCCGTTAACGGAATTGTGATAGAGATCGTCTATGATTTGTGTGAGCATGTATAATGTCCTTTAGTATTGATTAACTACTACTGTATTTCCATCTTGTATAGTCCATCCTAGTCTGTAGTCTTGGAGCGATAGCATTGTAGCTACTGTGTGGGCTTGGCCTAGCTTCACTGCAAGTTGTATAAAGTCCGGCGCACTGCTCTTACATAACTCACATTCTAAATTAACTGCAAACATTTCATTTTCGTCATAAGGGCAGTCGTGCCATACTATATGTCCAATAGGGGGGCCTCCGAACTCAGGTTGTTCTTGTAACCACCATTTCGAGGGAGTTGAACGTTTTAGTGTTGTCATTTGGTTCCTCCTCGATGCCCAATTATCGTCTTTTCGTTCAAAAAAGTCAAGTTGCGTGTTCCTTAATGGGGTTCAATTTTGCCCAGAGTTGAACAAACGCCGGAGCTGTTTCGTGGCACACCCCACACCCATATACTCCGTTTCTACATTCACAAAGAGCTAGTTCAAAACTAGAGTTGCCCCCCGATGTAATCGTGCGATGTACATGGTACATGAACTCTTGAGCGAACCATTCTCCCCCGATGTGCATCACTTCCCCCCTTTGGATGAAGTGATTGAACTGTTCTATGATGTGTGCAAGCTCAATCGGTCTTAGTGGTTTGTCTTCTGAGTTCATCAATGGCCCCCCTTAGCTCGGACAATTCGACTAGAATTCTTTCGAGCATTTGATATTGCTTATCGGTACGATCCGGGGTTGTTGTTTGCAAAGAGCTTGCCCACATCTGGTTTGCTGCTAGGTTCCGCTGGTGCTGATACTGTTGTACTTGCGCAGCAGTCTGTGCTTTATATGTGTTAGATGGGTACATAATGGGGACAGTCCATTGGGCTGCTAATTTGTGCATAGCCTCCATTTGAGCATTTTCCGCCTGTATCTGCATTATCTCCTGATTCATGGCCTCTATTTCTTTTTTCGCCTTATCCAAGCTGTGCTTTGAGGACGAGGAATCCTCGCATTTCTGCTCCTCGGCAGTCTTCTTGGCAGAGTTTGCAGTTGCCTTCTTTCGTCTCCACAAGATTATCTTCTCCTTCGTTTAGGAATAAGGCAGAGACGTGCATTTCTGTCATCCCTTCCCTTCCGTGTAAAATTAGTGAAAAACCAGCCTTGTACTTAATGTACTTATACATGATGTCATTTATCGTAGTAGATGCGCTTTGTGCAACTAGGGGGTCTTCAAGCCGAAGAACTTTGCTAACATTATGACCTGCGTCATCGCAGTCTTGAAGGTTGTACATGTTGTCGTGGTTGAAGCTTACATCACTGATATAGTCTAGCTTGTATCCTCCTACGTGATTTTCTTCAAAGCCAAACCTATGCCCACATTTTGTGCATTCTCCAAGAGGGTTGACGGCCCACCAATCATCCTCACACTCATGGACAACTTGTAAAGATAGGTCTGTCATGAGGAACATTCCCCACCAGTGTTTGTTGTGCCGTGCCCGGAGCATTAATAGGGAATGATGATATAAATTGGCGCTGTTTAGATCTAACATTAGATTAGGTGCTTTCCTTGAAAACTTTCGTTATCTAGTAGCTGCCCTAGTACAGAGATTTGGTCTCTCAAAGAGGTATTCTCATTTCCTAGTCTAATATGAACCATAGCAAGCCAGTGTGCTAACATGTCTGAGGTGGCCGTATCCCCATTCCCTTCTCCTAATTTCATTCTTGCCATAAACGTCATAATAGTATTGTAATCAGGGGAATATCCTTTTTCTATGTATTTGATTAATCTATATGCCAAATAGTTTCTGTTAGAGTCTGTTAATCTAAGCAGGCGGGCATCTTCATGTTGTTTCCAATATAGGGGTGTTACTACTTTGTTATTGTAAAAATCTAAATAGGCTTGACAGACAGTAAAATCAAATGTATGTAAGATCTTCTCTGGGTTCATTGGCATGTGTACAAGTTGTACTTTCATTCTTTGGTCAGTATGAGAGGTAATGAATAAGTTGGAAACACGTAATCCGTTGTAGTCGGTAGGTTCAGAGATTACCCCCCATCCTCCTGTGTTGCTTATCTTGTCGAGTAAAACTAAAAGGTTTCTCAAAGAATTACTATTTCTAGGATAAATATCTATGTCATTAGCTGAGGAGTCTCTGTTGGAGGACGCTAAGTGTCTAGCAAATCCACCACAAACTACTCCCCCATTTTTATAGACTTGTTTTAGAAATTCTTCGGGTATTTCCAAAGGGCGCAAGATGTATTGATTTTTCATGTGCTTCTCCCTTGAGCAATTATCACTTTGCTTCTCGAAAAAAGCAAGGCTTGCTTTTTGTGTTGGAAGTTACGATAATATGTACAGGGAGCTGGAACCAATAGTTGCATTTTTATGGAGGGTCACCCAATGGTACTATATGAATATTTGTGCAAGAATTTGGAATGCAAAAACAATGCTGAGGCGTTTGAGGTGGATCAGAAGATCACGGATGACCCTCTTCGAGAATGCCCTGATTGCAAGCATGCTGTGAATCGTTTGATTGGGAATGTCATGTTTCAAAAAAAGGGTTCGGGCTGGACGCCGCGTCACTATTAAAGGGAGGATTGTAAATGAAAATTCTGTTCAAGGATTGGGCGTGGTTGTTTTGGGATTTTATATCTATGGCTGGGGTCGTGTCGATTCTTGTCTTTTTGGCTGTCATGGCTGGGCCTTGTTCGTTCAAAGCGTCAGCCGATCCGGTAGAACCTCCGGACCAGAAGGATAATGTAATCGATTTGCCTCGTCCGGATTGGCTCCCAGGGTTCCGTGCCCCGGATGTCGAGTTGCAGGCTGTACCTGAAACTCAAAGTCGGCAGGAGGTAGTAGAGATGGTGTATAACCATTGGCACGAAGATTTTAATGATAGGCCCCCCACACATGGCGGAGGGTGTGTTGACTGTGGCAAAGATAAAGATGATGATGGGTGTCCTCCGCCGGTTCCGGAACCGGCTACCTTGGTGATGATGGGTTTGGGGCTTTTTGGCCTTGCAATGACAGGATCTAAACATTAGATAAAGTTAAGGATTGGGCGGGCGCTGATCCCGCGAGTGTGCCAGATCCTTTGCATGCCATTTTGGTATATCTGGCACGAAGAGCCCTCCAAGAGATTCTTGGGGGGCTTTTCAATTGTTTACCCTAAAAATGGTGATAATTTATTAGGACTAGACTAATTTTGGAGAGATATGACGAAACCGGGCAAGAAGCGGAAGTATACTTTTGAGTCGGTTGAGAATACAAATTTATCTATTCTTGCTGATCTAGTAGCCGATCCCCAGACTAGCGAGCATCTTCGCGTAAACATTATCAATAAGCTTTTGGAAAGTCGAGAGGGAAACACTTTCTTTGCTACGATGCTAGAAGAGGGCCTATCCTTTGGAGAATGTCCTCATTGTGGGCACGAAAACCACTGGCTAATCCCCGAAGACTCTCTTAATGAGCTAGGCTGGGTAACGTTTAAGAAAGATCCTAGAGTTAAACAGCATACAACTGCGACGGACTGCTCGGAATATGGGGAAGCGTGTGCCAAAAAGAAAACATGTGCATGACTAAAGAATGCCGAAAATGCTCTAAAAAACAAAGCATTTCTTTGTTTGGTAGACATAAGAATACAAAAGATCAACTAAATACTTGGTGTAATCCTTGTCGCAGAGAGTATGAAAAAGAGTGGAAAAAACGACAGCCTAATTTTAAAGAAAAATCCCGAGCTTATTGGTTAAAGCATGCGTACAACTTAAGGCCAGAAGATGTCCCTGCTCAATGTGAAATTTGTGGAGGTAAAGATAAAGCTTGGATTTGTGTAGATCATTGCCACACAACCGGAAAAACAAGGGGATTCTTGTGTGATCGTTGTAATGTAGTTTTAGGCCGAGTTAATGATAGTACTCTTCTTTTAAAGAAAATGATAAGATATTTGCTAAAAGCTAAGAAAAAGACGAGCGCATAATGAGCTTTGACAAGTCTATAGAGTTTGTTTTTAGGTGGGAAGGAGGGTATTCTAACGATCCAGATGACTCTGGAGGAGAAACCAAGTATGGCATCAGCAAAAAAGCCTACCCAAACCTTAACATCGCAAACCTGACTGAAGTGCAGGCCAAAGTCATTTATGAGAAGGACTATTGGAAAGCTGCTTATTGTAACCTTCTCCCGTATCCTTTGTCTCTGGCAGTTTTTGATTACGCTGTGAACGCTGGCCCGCCTAGGGCGGTGAAAGCCTTACAGGGGGCGGTGGGGGCCTCCCCAGACGGTGTTTGGGGGCCGCAAACTTTTGCAAAAATCAACGAGGCGATTAAAAAGATGGGAACAAAGAGGCTGGCTGCACACCTCTGTAATGATCGCGCAAATTTCTATGTCGATTTAGTGACTAAAAAGCCTTCTCAAATCAAGTTTCTTAAAGGGTGGATGAGAAGGGTGTTCGACTTAATTATGGAGATATACAATGGCTAAGAAACCGAAGATGAAGATGCTCTCTAAGATCAAGATCCCGAATCGGGAGATTCCGGAGATTGATAAAGAAACTTTGAAGAAGGTAAAGCCGATCCCGACTCAGAAGTCTCAGCAACTTCCTAATGCCCCTCGTGGTAAGGCCCCCACGGTGAAGGCTCAACCTGCTGTAACTAAGGCAAATCCTTATGGGAATAGTAAGGCTCACCTTGCTAATGTGGCGCGGAACAGGGGTTTTGATGCCGCTGCAAACGAGGCTATTGCACAGAGGAAAGCAGATCTGGCAGCTAAGGGACAATCACCCCCTAGGCGTGTACTATCTCCTCAAGCTGCTCCGAAGGCTCCTGCTGCTGTTTCTGCTCCCGCAAGAGTTCGGCCGGTCCCGATGGCAAAGCCTGTAGGGAAGATCACCCCTAGGGTCGAGTCCCGTGTTCGTGTAATATCCCAGCCTAAGCCTGCTGGTACAATCGCTACCCGGGGAACTTCTCTTCCCTCGCCTAGTCTCAAAGGGTTAAGAGACCGTTCACCCATCCCTGCCTCTCGCGCCCCGGCTGTTTCAGCCCCCCGACTCCCGGCGGTAATTAAATCCGCTCCGAAGCCCGTTGTTGGAGGTCTTGCTAGGATCGAAGGTGCGCTTGAGCGTGTCGGCACTCCGCTTGGAACTGCTAACGCTACAGGCTCAGCATTGCGCGGTTCTCGAAAACTATTTGGGGCATTGACGGGTGGGAAAGCACGTATGGCTGCTTCGATAGTCGGTCCTGCGCTTCTACCTGAAAAGGCGACTCCCGCTTTGAGTGCTGCATATCACGCGGCAACGGCTAGAGAACTAATGAAGTTTGGTGCCAAACGTGCCCTCGGGCTTGGCCTGAGGGGAGCCCCGATTGCTGGTACCGCGCTGGCGGGTTTCGAAGTTGCCAACGCTGGGATCGAAGGCTACCGCGCCGTCAAAGCCCAACAGGACGCTCAAGGTGCAGCCGAGAGATCTGCTGTCAAATATGCCAGCCCTCTGGTTCACCAGCAATTCCTCCGGAAACGCTCCGCTGATGCACTGAAGTCAGGCGCAATGCCGGATAGCACTAAGACGGGGGTGCCTAAATCTAAGCATACTGCTGCTACCCCGTCTAGGACTAATATGGGACGAAGTGAGTTCGGCACCGCTTTTGCACAAGCACGTAAGGCAGGCACTAAAGATTTTGCCTATAAAGGTAAGCAGTATAACACAACCCTAGCCAGCGAGCCGGTGAAGGTTTCGAAGGTTACTGGACAGAATAAAGAAACGGCCACGCCTTCATATGATAGTCAGTCATTTGTAAAGACTCTCCCTCAAGCTGAGAGAAGTGCGAATAACATTGTCAGGGCCGATGTAGGAGAATCTTCTGCACCCGCTAAGAAGCCGTTTAAGATTGGATTTGGACGATTCCTGCGTGCTCACGGCAAGGGGAGCCAATAATGGTTTCTCCGAAATTGCGCACGCAAATTAAAGCTTCTATGAGTGACAAAGTTTCTGAGCGGTTGGTTAAGCTAGAAGTCACTCTGACGAATCTTATAGAAACCTTATCTCTTCACATAGCGACAGAAGATGAAACTTTCAAGAAACTGGTAAATAAAATAGAAGATCTTCAGGCGTCTCTCACGGCGGTTCTACTAAAGAACGCAACAGCAGACGGTGAGCGAGCGGCTTTAGAGAAAATGGCAAAAACATATGGTGCGTTGGCGGGGGGAATTTTCGCAGGAGCTATCTCGATTGGGACAGCTTTGATAGGATACTTAACTCGGTAAAAGGAGCTAAAAATGAGTAAAGCAAAGAAAAAGGCTAAGGGTAAGGCACTAGGTTTTGGTGGAAAGAAGGCTAATCCCTTTGCGAAGAAGGGTAAGGATGCTAAGAAGGACGGCAAGAAATCTAAATGGGTTCCGCCGTGGGTAAAGGATACCGACAAGGATAAGAAGTGACATTAGCAGATGCACTTGCAGGATTAGGTATTGTCTTTGCCGTGTCTTTTGTGATTGCTGTTGCTTTTATGGCTTTTGCGTGGTGGACTAAGTAATGGCTGATGACGAAGGACGAATGCTAGGCTCTGCGGAAGCTCGGGTCCGCAGGCGCATTGCATCTATTGCTAAAAAGGATGCACCAAAGCCTTTCTTAACAATGGAGCGAGACATTAGTTATGGTGGGGTGAAAAGGGCAGATAAGAATATCCGTCGGAGTTTTGATAAGCAGAATCCTGAGAAGGGCCGAAGGTATTCAGGTATTGGCGGAACTAAGATTCGAGGAAAAATTGAAAATTCTGTAGGTATCGAAGCCCGGTACAAACCCCATAAGAGTCTCGTTAAAGTGCTAGAGGTTTATCCCTTGGCATCAAAAGGGAAGGGCGTGCCCTTTGATGCTATGCCGGAGCAGCATAAGGTGTTCGCAAACAAGATGCTAGACAAGCCGCTCGTTAAAGGGTTTGTCAAAAAGGCTTCGAAGATGTTTCATAAGGCTACCGATCTTGTTGGCTCAAGAGATACGGGCGCAAGAGCCGACGCCGCTAACCGTCTTATTGCGACAGCCCAAAAAACGGGCAATCTAGACCTAATGTCCGCAGCAGCCGATCGAGCTGATAAGATGAAGATGCAGCATTTCAGCCTGTCCGGAGTCCGCAATAGGATGAGTAAGCTCGGGAAAGCAGGTAAAGTGCTAGGTCTTGGTCTTGCAGCTTACGATCTAGTAAAGAAGTTTCAGCAGGAATAATGCCTGAAGATGTTGCCACGACTGAAGGTCGAATGATCCCGAAAGAGGAAGCTCGGGTTCGGGCTAAGATTCGAAAAGTTAAGGAGCTAGATGCGCCTAAGACTAGGATTAGCTTTAAGAGAACAATAGGTCATGGGGACTCCCGCTATTATGATACAGATATCAACACCGGCACCATTAGAGAGGGACGTACCAAGGGCAACGCGGTTTATGGAGAAGCCCATTATCTTCCTAAAGACAAAAGGATGGAAGTACATGTGTTGTACCCCATGCAGTATAAAGGGAATCCAGTAGCCGGGGAAGGTAAAAGACTCACGAAACTCCATGAAGAGGTGGGAGGGCATATGCTGCCTAGGCCGAACGTTGTGCAAAGCCTAGAAAGAACGGCAAAAGCCTTTCCCAAGGTGGATCTTTTATATGGCAGCAGGATAACTGGAGCGAAGGCAGGTAAAGGTATCATGCAGAAGTTCCCTCTTGATAAGATTCGCTCACGTCTTGGTAGACTAGGAAAAGCTGGTCAAGTGCTGGGGGTAGGACTCGCAGCTTATGATCTGGTGAGGAAGTTTCAGCAGGAATAAGGGGAGTTATGGACGAAACTCGGGCTACCAAAGAGATTGGACCCAAGGAAAAAGAGTTTGTCGAGCTGATGGTTACTAGCGGCTTGGGCGCTATCGAAGCCGCCAGACAGACTCTTGGGTGGAGATGCGAGCCCGGTTCACGGGAAGCGCAGAAGGCACAAGATCTAGCTAGATCGCGGCGCTGCCTCATCTATCGTAAAGAGTATGAAGAGCACCAGCTTTCTGAGGCCAAAGCTAAAATGCTCATCCAGCACTCTCAGGGAGTAGACCTAGACAAGCTTCGGGACTTGGCCTACAAGAAGCTTCTAGAGATCGCCACAGACACCTCTAATAAGAGCCAGACACGCTTTACCGCAGTCAAGGCGCTTGAAGACCTAACCGACCCCACTAAAGATGTTGCTCTCATCCTCAAATGGATAACTTTGGGGTGGAGGGGTTTGAACGCCCACTGTCCTGCATGCCACAACAGTTTTCCCCTTTGGAAGATTAAGAACCAAGTTGTAGATGACTACATTGAAGAAGTCGGAGATCCGATCAAGGAGCTGGAAGGCACCTTGGAACGTCGATTAGAAGTCTTGTCTAAAGCCGACAACCGTAAGACACCTCATCCTAGCCAGCTCCAAGCATTGGGGGCACCAGAACGGCACATCGTAGGTACGGGTGCAGCTCGCTCTGGAAAGTCCTACTTGCTAGCCATGCTCGCATTCCTGACTCTCATGAACCCTGGGGTTGAAGTCTGGATTCTTGCTCGCATTTACGAAGACGCTCGTTCAGAGATTGA
>Ga0315274_10012024_pt1 | contig 12378 bp, 13 predicted proteins | sample YL17G02_20_MG_FD_203700 | JGI IMG/M metagenome (GOLD analysis project Ga0315274, IMG submission 203700) | Sediment microbial communities from Yellowstone Lake, YNP, Wyoming, USA - YL17G02_20 | ecosystem: Environmental > Aquatic > Freshwater > Lake > Sediment | place: USA: Wyoming | collected... | reverse complement strand
GTGCCATAGCTTAGTTTTTTGATTTACAAATGTAAAGAAATTATACTGCGGGTGCTGCCGATTGCACCGATGCTTCGTTTTCAACGATGTTGAGGGCACTCTGAGTACCGATCTTTTCCATGTCCCTCTGATGTTGTTTTTGAGCAAATTGCTCATCAATTATTTTTTTGGCTTCATATAATCTTATGGCTTCGTCTGTTTTAGTCTTTTCTTCCGTTGCCATTAGTTCATTTTTTAGTTTGATTGCCTCCTGTTCCCGTTGTTTATCTAGGTTCATATTGGCTTCTTGTAGCTTTTGTTGTCTCTCTTTGTTCTTTTTGCTCTTGTAGTTCAGAAATGCCTCTGCATATTTCAGACTACCACTCTCCAAAAGTCTTTCTATCATCAGGAAGTCGGCAAGTTCAATTCCTATCACTCCGTCCCTGTCAGGATTCATCGCCTGTGTCGCTGCTGCGAGTATGACTTCCTTCCTCTTATCCGTGGGTTTAGCCTCATATTTGATGAAGTAGTCTGCATCCACGGTGTCTGCACCCACGCTTATCACCTGCACACCAAGATTACCTATCACTGGCATATATCCGGTATAGGCTTCTTTGTCGTGCTTAATAAGCAGTTGTAGTCTCAGGGAGATATTCTTTGCCGTCTGTTCTTTGATGTCGAGATAACCACTGTAAATTGATCTCAGGGCATTATTTGTTGCTGCCATGGCAATTTCTGAGCCTCCTACTGACTGCTCTGGATTAGGTGTTGAGGCATCAGCAATCTGGTTTATTCCCGTTATGTCACGCACGGCATTGGCATTAAATTCCCATACTGTGATGAAGTCTGAGAGTGCCACACCAATACCTCCCTGTAATTCCTGTATTGGCTTCAATCCACCCGGAGTATTTGGTATGCCCTTATGCGTGGTGGATTTGTACAGAAGGTCTCCTGTCTGTGTGAATATCCTGATAAGTTCAAGGGGCTCGAGTTTCTTCCCCCCTAATGATAGGTTTTGAAGTGCGGTGAGCTCAATGGCAATACCTGATGGCCGTGCCTTGGCAATAGCGTTCTGTAACTTGAAATATGCCGATACCATCTGATGTACGAACGTGGCTGAAAGGCTTACGAGTGATCGGTATGGCAGTTTGTACAGGTGATATGACAACTCTACCTCTTTCTTCCCCGGACGTGGCACGTCATACTGCAAGCCAAAATCATAGGTATATCTTGTGCCTATTATCCATTTGCATTTGTAAACAACTTTTATGTCAAACTTTTCCGTCTTTTTCTTCTCGGTCTCGAGCATCTTACCCCACTCAGAGTCATAGGATAGCGGATTACCATATTGTGTCTGCCGTGTCGTCCGGTAACGGCTGTTCACTGAGAACCACTCTCCATCCAGTACGTCAACAAGGAATCCGTCATAGGTTGCTGAGTGTGCATCTGCATCATAGCTGTACGACTCCATAGTAGGATTACCATGGATGCCGACAGAATCCCTTGCGAGTTGCATCAGTTCATGCTCGGGTATGTCGGGGTTGAGTTTGCGAAGGTCGGACACGAGTACCTGGATTATCTCACCACCATACTCCATGTTCCTGTGGTCATTGTGCTTTGAATATTGACCCACATACGCTGCGGGGTCAACATATCTGACCTTAACTCTCTTGGTGTACTGATCGGTGCAGTCTTTTGTGGCAAGGCAGTTGATCACGCACGCATCACGGATAAGCTGTTTTTTGATCTCTTTCCAGTGCGATATGTAGAACGTGTAGTCAAGTCCCTGCTCAATCTCAATCTCCTTGGCAAGTTTAAAGCCTCCGGCACCATCGTATAACTCCAACTCTTCCATGGTCTCCGGTACGTACTCATTAGAACGGTCAATGCCTATGGATTGGTCAATGTAACTCAGTGCCTCCTTGAACTTCATCCGGTACTGCATCTCCAACTTGGCATTCTCCTTCTCTTCTGTGCTTGATGGGTCAACGGCTGTAGCTACCACCTGATGATCGGTCTGCTCCATCATGCCCTCAACGACACGCAAGAATTTAGGAAGTATTGTAGGGATGTCCCAATTGATATTCATGTAGCCTGTCATCGCCGCATTGGGATCGGTGATGTCGAGTAAAACTTTCTGGTATTGCCTCACGTCCTGATTGCCGTCTGCCAGTTCCCTCAGTGATGCGAACTCCGCTACGGTAGCGTATGGGATGGCTGTCTTGCCTGACTTGTATTTGGCATACATGGCTTCGCACCATTTTCGCCCCCACTGTTCGTCCTTCTTTTTCGGGTCTATCTCGTCCTTTGGGAAAGGATAACTGCCCTTGGAATATGACTCTAACGACAATGCCATGTTATAAGATTTTCAACAAAGTTAATATTTTCGCATTGAACTGTATGTACGTTTTGACAAATAACTGTCAAGGGTGTACCTATCTTCATCAATCTTTGCTATATCGTCAAAGATGCCACGTGTGCCAAGCAGTGCATACCCCCCTGCTGTAAACAGGTCATAATTAGTCATGTCCTCGGGTCCGTCAATATCCCTGCACTCCTCCAATATCTCCACGTGGTTTTCTATGTCAGCCTCATTCTCAATCCATGTCATATACTCGGTGAAGATGTCTTGCTTAGTACGGTTTGCGGTGTCTCCGGGGGTGACGCTGATCTTGAAGGTGTTTGGGTCGATCTTGTATAGCAGGTAGCCTTCGTAGCTCCTGTCTCTGAAATAGTCCCATAGAAACGGCACGTCAATCTCGGGGAACATCGGCACCCCATAGTACACGCACATCATCAGCATGTCCTCACCATAGATGTTCTTATCAAAGGTTCTCTGTGCATACGTGCAGGCGAACTTCCGCTTCATGGAGAAATCATTGTCTTTGAGAACTCCCTTCTTCACCACTGCACCGCCTCCCTTGGACTTACGGTTGCCCTTGGTGATGTTGAACTTGAATGGGTCTCCCCCTGCTACTCCCCAATGTGAGTTTGCGGGTTTCATGCACTCCTCCTCGTCACTCCAAAAATGCTTATTTGCCTCATTGTCATTAAGCTGATGGCTGATGCGGAACTTCCCCTGTGGATTGGCTGTGAAGATCACCTTGCTATCACGGATGTTATCTTTCCATGAGAGGTTGCCCACTGCGATAGGCTGTTTCGTCATTGACAGGTCATCAATATACGTTTCAAGTTTATTCATATTGAACCCTGATGACTTCACGGATGTCCTGAAACACTCTGAGAACCGTATGGGATAAAGCCTTATTTCTTCCGATAATGATTCCTGGTCGTCCACGAATGCCTTGCGCCTGTTAAGCAGGAACTCCTTGGCCCCTACCTGTCTCTTTACATACTCAGTCTTTTCGCTTACCAGTGCGTTGATAACCCTGTTGCTGTGCTTATCAAAGGATTCCAAGCGGTCATAAGCGATGTATTCACTCTGCTCTTTGGTAGGGGTGTCGATAATGCTATTGCCATGCTTGTCAATAAATCCTTCCAGACCGTCATAGGCAGGGATGAATAGTGTTGCAAGTCCCGATTTGGTCTGTCCGTTCTGCGTACGCTCATAGAACCTGCTCATGCCACACTGGTACTTGAATGCCTTGCCACCACCTTTCTCCATCTCCCCTACCGTGGAGGTCTTGATGGTGTAGCCAATGATGCGCACCCCTATGGATAAGCACTCTTTTACCACGGTATGCCTGTCCCAACACGACAGTCCTTTCTTGAGCTTTCCCACCTCATCGTCATGGTGAAAGTATAGTTTGTCACCGTCATAGGCTGAGGCATCGGCCATCTCGTAGTTGATAGCGGATTCGAGTCCAAGTTCTGATGTTGACAGCGCACCACGGGATGACAGCCTCTTTGCCGGAGGAGAGAATGAAAGTTCGGTCTTAGGTGATGTGGATCCCTCATAGTTCGGCTTGAAGAAGAACGGCAGTTTCTTCCATGGTGCCACCAGATGCCGGAGAAAGCACTTGCGTGCCTGTATGTCATTCATGGACTGTATGCCTCCAAAGGCTGCCAGCGTCCTGCTGATGATCTCGTAGTTGATGCACTCGGCCTTGTAGGTAGCACCCTCCCTACGGTGTTTGGGATAGTTGAAGCCGTAGAATAGCCTTCTGCCAAAGTCCACCCAGATATATTTCCCCTTCTCGTCCTTTACTGCGAAGCCATCTGCATTAACTCTTGGTGCCTTGGTCTCGTTGTATATGTAGCGTGCAAAGAGAAAGAATCTCCTGTCCCTGTCTCGATATGTAGGCAGTCCGGTGTCGATCTTCCACCATCCGTCATAGAAATAATGCCACCCGTCAATGTATGTAGGCACTCCGTTGTTGTAGAACCAATATCCGTACAGCCTGCGTTCCCATTGTAATCGTATGAACTCAATCTCCTCGGGGTATATGTCCTTGTGATCTTCAATCTCAGCCCAGATGTCGTCAAGTGTTTCGAGTTTTATCTGCAGGTCGTGTAGTCGCTTTGGCAGTTTGGGAGGCTCCCATACCTGATCCTTTGCAGGCTTGCCAAATCCATCAATAAGATGCAGTTCCGGTGGCTCCGGCAGGGGTATCTCTATTGGTATAAGGTCTCTGTCATCGGTGTTCACCCACACGCTCTTTGGCGCATCCTCGTACTGAGAGAGTATCTGTGGAGATACTTCTTTGTAGTAGCGTTTTAAGAGTGCTAAGTGATTCATATTCAGTTGTGTATAAAGTAGGCTTTGGGAAGATATGCTACTCTTAACTGATGTTTAAGGCACTCGATAGCGCACTCCTCTGCATATCTCCCATCTGCCTGTTCGTACATGTGCTTAAAGCCTACCTTCTTGGCTACGTCAATCCTGACAGCAAATGAACCCATGTCAATTTCACATTCTTTGATGCGTGTCTTTAACACCTCATAGTCCATATACGAATGCACGGTGTCGCAATAGATGAATCCTGTATGCCTGTTCCCCTCGGCTAAGAACCTCTCAACAAATGTAGGGACGTAGTAATTATCATCATTGGTTATCAACACGTAATCGCTAAAGTTGTTCGGTAACTGCTCGATCATCCATTTCCTATTCGGATGTCCCCACAGTCCATTACGCTGTGGTGTCTCGCAAAAGGTTATCCTCGGGTCATCATATAAAGCAATAATGTCCTTAATGTCATCCGGTGCAGGACCATCATGGACTATATGCAGATTCCATCGCACATCCGTCTGCACAATGGAACAGTCAATCATTATCCGTAGTGGCACTGCACGTTTATAGGCTACACAAATTATCTCTAGTTTCACAGCACTTTTATTAGTCTTGTCTTGGCTATCTCAAACTGCTTTGCTGTCTCCTCCGGTGTCATTGCCATGTGCCAGTTCCATCCGTTCTTTACGTTCTCCTCACTGTTACGAGAGTGAAGATAGGCATTGCGTGCATTCACATATTCCTGTCCCATGTTTTTAAAGTGCAGGTTTATGATTTGTGGCGTAAAGTCGAGTATGAAGTTTCCCTCGGGGTGTGCAAAGTGACATCCGGGGTCATAGTTCATAGCCGATATCTCCGAAGGTCTGAATATGCTCATCTTTGAATTAAACTCCACACCCCACTGCACCTCATCATATATCTGCCCCTCTGTAACAGGGAAGGTGTCTGAGTACATGTTAAACATCCTCGGGAGCAGTACCGTTGCCTTTGATAAACTTAGCGCAGATTGCAGATAGGGATGATAGACAAGTTCATCTACATCGGTGACAATAACCCAATCTGCCCGTGAGTCTTTCCAACACGCATTACGGATATCAGTCAGGATGTCCTCTCTGAACTTATTATCAGTATCGAATGAGATCACGATAGCACCATACTGCCTTGCGATAGCTACTGAATTATCCGTGGAGTTATTATCAAATACCGTCACACTGCCATACTGTGTGTAGTGGCGCAGGAAATAAGGCAACATCCTTTCCTCGTTATGGCATACTGCAAAGGTTTCCAGCTTCATATCACCTCTTTTGTTATTGCAAATTCCTTATCAAATCCTTCGCTTAGCTCTTGTTCTGACTGCATCAGGTGCCAGCCCCATTTATTATCCCTGTTTACCTTGCTCATTCGTTTAGCATAACTCTTATTTCGATCAATAATATACTGCTTTCCCAGATGCCTCATGTGAAGGGTTCTAATCGGCGAATCAGCATAATTTAGTTTTACATTGCCCTCTGGATGACATAAATGGCAGCCAATCTCGTAATCAATCTCAGTAAGCTCGGAAGGCTTAAACAGGTTCAGCTTTGGCCATGCCTCATAACCACGCCGTACTACTTCATAAATCTGTGCTGATGTTTGCGGGAATATCTCAGTGAACATCTCATACCACGTAGGTTCAAAGGCTGTAAACTCACTATTTTCCAAGTAAGTCATCAGATCAGGATGATAAACAAACTCATCACAATCAACTATTATAACCCAGTCAGCCGTAGATCCTTTCCAGCAGTTATTCTTAATCTGGATATACAGGTCATCCCGAAGCTCACCGCCGGAATCATACTGTGATACTCTCACTCCGGCCTGAAGGCAAATCTCAACCGAGTTATCAGTCGAGTAGTTATCGTATATCATCACATTGCCATATCTCTGGTAATGCCGAAGGAAATAAGGAAGTATCTTTTCCTCGTTGTAGCAAATTGCATAGGTATCTATTCTCATTTTGGAAATATAAATAATACACTGTCCCACCAGTTATCAATATGATTCAGGTCAACAATATAAAACGGGTAACCAAGTTCCTTCATCGCTTCCGTAGTTTTATCAATGGTGTTTACATCTTCAATGATTAACATTCCCCCTTTTCTTACTATCGGATAAAGCAGTTTGATAAATGCAACTTGCTCTGATAAAATGTGAGATCCGTCATCAATTGCAATATCAACAGGAAAATCTTTAAAATATTCAGGCGTTAAGTAATTTATATCAGCAATATACAGACTAACCCTTGAAGAATAATCCTTATGCGACTCTGGCACATCAAGTATATCAATGCTTCTTATCCTTGTATCTGGATGTGTGAAATACTTATCCCAGAGAATTGTACTTCCTCCGGTATTTGTTCCTACTTCAAATAATCCTATTTCCTTATCCTGAAACGGCTTAAACAAAGGATCATAGATAGTGAAATAATGATGCGTGGAATGCTTGTCTGTCATATAACCATTCTCTTTCCAGATGTCAAATAGACTTACTCGTTTGGGTGCCATGTGCAACGTCCTAATCCTGTGTGAATACAATATGATTCGCTTAATATAGCAGCTTTATAACCCAGCCGGAAATACTCTAATCCGACCTTCAGCTCCCTCTGAGAAAGCTCTTCCGTAGGTGAAGAGTACTGAGTCCACGGCTTTGTGACTTCATACGCTGCCATGCTTCGTACTGAAGGATGACAGGTAAATCCGTGCCACCATCCGTTATCATCCGTGCCGACAATCTGATATTTAACTCCATCGGTATTTAATATCTCCGGCAGCGAACTCATCAGCGGGTTATGTTCTAAATTGACCTGCATAATTGTTTTGTCGCTTTCTAGCACCTTAATTGCTGGTTCAATAAATCCACCTCTTATAAATTCCCAGTCATCTTCGATATGCAAAACATAAGGCGTCTTCACTTGAGAATATGCCAATTCAATACTCTCATACGCTCCGATGTTCTTTTCATTGATTATCAGTGTATAATTGGAGTAGGTATCTAACATCCATTTTTTCATTGAGGAGTCACCGGAATCTTCAATGATAATCAATTCCTGTATTTCTCCGGTGCATAATTGCAGAAGCGATCTAATATTTCTGTATAGTAAATCCCTCCGGTTAAAACTCGTTATCACTGCTGTTACCATGTCGTTCTGTAATTACCTGTATGTTCACAATAAGGGATATCTATAAGGCACGCCGCACGATACCCTAATCGGTAGTATTCCCAGCCAATTTTACACTCTCTGAGCGACAGCCCGTCTGTCTTTGGAGACCACTGAGTCCAAGGTTTTGTCATCTCATATCCAGACATACTTCTAAGCCCCGCAATAAATGTAAATCCGTGCCATACTCCGCACATACCTCCAATACTACAAAGACGGTATTTCACTCCCTGGGTTTCAATAATCTCATTATCCAACGGTTCATTATGCCTATTCGATAACCACACTTGCATTATCCATTGGTTGCTTTCTAATACCTTTAAAGACTTTTCAATGAATCCTGACTTTAAATACCTAAAATCATCTTCGGAGTGAAATACATAAGGCGTTGTAACCTCCGCATAAACCTTGTCAATACTCTCGATTAAGCCTATATTGGTCTCATTGAGAATCAATTTATAATCAGGATAATCCCTTTTTAGTTTTTCATGTACCTCCGTCAGTCCTGAATCTTCAATGATGATCTTCTCCTTTACAGGATAGGTATTCATCTTATTAAAGCTGCTGGTACAAATCTTTAGTAAATCCAGCCGATTGTAAGATGTAAATATAGCAGTTACTTTACTCATGTATCCAATAGTTTGATATTGTTTTAACTTCTCCAAATGCCTCCTTTACGGCTCTCTTAACATCTTCCCAGTCGTGGTCGTGTCCGGCAATAACTCCGCCTGTTTTAAGTTTTGGCAGCCATGCCTGAATATCCGCTTTAACGTATTCGTACTGATGATTACCGTCAATAAAGATAAAATCAACTGAGTTGTCTTCAAACCGTTTTGCGGCTTCAACTGAGTCCGATTTAATGACATTGATATAATCCTTTAGCGGTTCTATATTTTTAAGGAACGACTCAAAGTTAGCTTTCCATTTCATCTCTTTCTGGTCGTAGTTCTCCCAAATATCAACAGCGTAAAACTTAATATTTCGTCCTGAGTTCTTTATCTTATCTGCCATGAAAGTAGTCGATTTTCCTTCCCAGCAGCCTATCTCAACAAATGTAGCATCATTAAACCTACCGACCATGTTTGTATAGAAATTATGGAAGTTGAACCAACCGTCAATACCCTCCCATATCTTCGGTTTGCCATAGTCTTTTAGAACGTCATCATATATTGTTGACCATTCTTGGTTCTCATAAAACCAACTTAATGGTCTGGGCGGTGTATTTGGGTTCCCTGTCCCTCGTGCCATCTTACGCATATATTCCTCCAGACTACGGGTAAAGTAGTGATTGATCTTTATGAACGCCCTCGGAGAATCACAAACTGCTCCACTGATTGGCTCCTGCAACTCATTGACTGCTGACCGAGTATATATCCCACGATGCGGATCATCTATATGTTTACAGTATTGAGTATTGATTATTGATTTAATCCACATTGGTTCGTCAGGTCTGCGCCAAAGGTATGAATCCTTGACGTTAGTTTCTGGTTTGGTCTGATGTCCTGAGCTGCCATAAAACGACCACGGAACACCCAAAGCTCCATTGCCTTCAAATCTTACCATGAACTTTTTAATATCCTTTTCTTCAAACATAACAAGGAACTCATCAACATCCATGTGAGCCATCCAGTATGAAGGAAAATTCTTTAAGGTGTAGTTATGAATAAACTCCGGCTCAAATAATGAATCCCTGTCAAGGCGGAGAACCGTAACAAGATCACCCCATTCAGCTTTTACAGGCACACGTGAACGGTGATCGTAAATAACAATATGCTCAAAACCTATTGCTAAATGGTAAGTAATCCACTCGTCCAGGTAATCATTGTCATCCCTGACGTTTGCTGATAAGATGCTATAATACATACTGTGCTTTTTCAAGGAGTCCCTGCTTCCTGTCCTTTATAAATCTCAATGGGTTGCCTGCCCATATCTCCCAATCAGGTACTTCATGTTTAACAAAACTCATTGCTCCTATTGCTGCACCCGCACCAATCATAAGATTTGGCATAATAACCGTTCCTGCCCCTATCTGTGAGTATGTCCTCAAAAGAACCTTGCCTCCTGTTACATTACAATACTCTGACGGATTCATAGGACTGATAAGGTGGTCACCTCCAAAGTCATCCGTGGCACTGAATATGGTGCATCGTGGCGATAGTCCGGTAAAGTCTTCCATTATTATCCCAAATTTACCATAGAGTCCACAGTATGCACCTATGTGGATGTGATCACCGAGTATTATCATGCCGGATAAGATGCAATAGTCATCAATCCTGACGTTGTTGCCTATCCTGATCGGACCTCCGTAGATAGATGCTTTGTCGGATATCAACACGTTTTCTCCATGCTCGATACCGATCTCTTTTAACTGTCCTTTAGTTAGAAATGCCATTATTTCTGATATATTGGAAAGGTTGATAAATCAGGATAGGGAAGGGTGATGTCCGGCATCTTTCTTCTGCTACCGTCAAGGTTATAGAACTGTTGCATCAGCAATAACCCGAGCTCTGCTATTACCGGATTCATGTAAAAGTTCCACCCTGTCATGTCGAATGTGTCTTCGTGGTATGATACTTCATTTCTGCCGGAGAACCTTGCTTTCTTAAACCATTTGTAAGCATCCTCGTTGTCGGTCAATATAGCACCTCCCTTGCCTAATTTGAGATGCTTATACGGTCCGGTGAAGGAACAACACATATACGTCCCTGCAACATACATATCACTGGTGAATCTTAACGATGAGTCAACAACATTACTTGGACTTAGCTGATAGGCTCCGGTGAGTGTTCTCCCGTCATAAAACGGAGGCTTATAGAAAACGACCTTTCCTCCGGCATGGAGAATTTCACACGGGACACTCATATACGTCCGGCATGGCACCGATATCTCCTTGCCACTGACATCATCATATACAAGCGCAAGGAATAAGGCATTACTGCAATTATCAAGGCATACACAGTACGGTGCACCTGTATATCGTGCAATCTCTTTCTCAAATTCTGCTGTTACTTGGTGTGGGTTCATGTCTCATATCGGATTAAAAAGTTATCTTTCCCTGCCTCCACAAACTCCTCGGCATACTGCTCACGTCCATCGCACATACATATCCACTGTTCAGCATGGTATCTATTGAGTAATTGTAGGCTGCTAATCTTCGGAAGTTTATCAATATAAACTCGTTGGAACCACCAGAAATTACCTGAGAAATGGTCCGGGTCTCTGAGAAAGTTCACTGATGACACATCATAATCGCCACATACCCTCTCGTAATGCTCTCTCCATCTCCAAAGAATTGCTTCGTTTAACCAATTTCTCCATATTTGGATATTCGTCTCAAAGGGATTAGTAACACCCTTGGTATGGAAATAAAACCCTACATAGTCGGAGTTGTCTTTCTCGATGAGGCGTAGCGTGGGGAACTCAAACTCTTTTGGATTCGTGGAGTAGTATTTTATTTTGAACTTTGGATAAAGGTCTGTGATGTACATCTCCAAATCAGCTTTGTCCTCGGGTCTGCCTATACATCCAATGCTTATCTCTTCACAAGCATCATAGAGCCCTGATGTGAGTAAAATTCTTACCTGTTCGCTTACTACGGTGAAATAATGTGCCGTCATCCAGATATGGTAAAATCCCTTAATCATTTCTTTGCCTCAATTAGTTTCTCTCCGCTCTGTGACTTCTTTGCTATGTCCTCGGGACGTAACTCTAACCTCTCATTTTCCATGTATCTCAACACCTCGTCTTTAAGATAGGGGTTGCTGTCTTGGTTCAACAGTTCAAGCAGGCTCTCTTCAAGATCATCCCGTAAGTCTTTTGCCTTGGTGATGTTCTTTGTCTCGCCACCGATTATATCGAGCATGAGATTGTAATATGAACTCTCAATAGCAACGAGATAGCTGTACTTGAAATTCCTGTGCATCCTCACAAACTGCACTATTTTACGGTTCACGATGTCATTCTTCCCCATCAGTAAGTCCTCAATGGGCGATTCAAAGTTGCCGTTCTCAAGTACCGTAAATTCGAGATCATGTGCCACCTCCACTTTTCTCTTGAGTATGTCGTGGTATTTTCCCCTATAGGGTGACTTCTGATCGTACATCAACAGCACGTATCTGTTCACCTTGTCGTTGTCAATGCCTTCTCCTGCACTGGTCTTAAACTCTCTTATTTTGCCCAATTCCTTGTAGTGTTGTGTCACACTCGTACCTGCGGGTAATTTCTCCACGTTATAACGCATCTGCGTAAACTCTTTTGGATGGAATTGGAGACTCATAAGGCAAGTTTTTGTTGAATATTATCCGATTCTATTCTCTCATTGGACCATATCAATTCACTCTGCCATCCACTTCTTGTTTTCTGTCTTACAAGAGGTACAAAAGGCAACCATGATGCTTGTCCTGACTCACATACTATAACCTGTCCTTCTCTTTCCTTAATGAAATCTCTCAGGGTACCGTAATCAATTTTATGATGTTTGTAATGTTCACCGCCATTTAAAGAATATGGAGGA